>ERZ808041.651-NODE-651-length-22679-cov-4.291125_pt1 | contig 22679 bp, 19 predicted proteins | sample MGYA00380192_ERZ808041 | MGnify/ENA primary metagenome ERZ808041 (study PRJEB31490, sample SAMN06133412) | mouse gut metagenome | isolation source: Z1_1 | host: mice | place: China: Chengdu | collected 2015-05 ...
AGCTTGGAAAGATTCCGTCCAGGATTGTTCAACAGGTCAGGCAGGAGACGGATCTGGATGTTCTGAGCAGATGGCTCAGGTGTGCAGCATCTGCGTCTGATCTGACAGAGTTTGAAGCCCGGATGTGAGGTGGTAAGGTTATTGTCATGCCATTATACACGGCCCTTGCTGATCTGATCCGGCTGCCTTTCTATATACTGTACTTCATTCAATACTTTAGGACAGTAGAAAGCATCCTGCTTCAAATCCGATTACTGGAGATAAACTCTTGATATACTTGTTGATACTTTTCTCGTGCTTGCGCCTTGAAATTTGTTGCAGAACAAAAACTGCATCCATATGGACAGCCACGACTGGAAGATATAGTGATTACCTTATTGTTACTGTCAAAAACCTGTCTGCGCAATTCAAATTCACTGTCCAGCAACAGATTCGCTTTGCTGTTATCCGCAAACCAGGCAATAAACAAGGCAAGCAGCAGGATCAGTATATTCCTGAACACTGTCGCATAAATCAAGTCATTCTCCAGAAATGCACCCGAGAGTCCGGCCATGCTCCACGCGATCAGCGGCTGGGAAGCTGCTGCAGGCAAAGCAGTTATCATGATCCGAACGACACTGTTACCATTAAAAAAAACAGCCAGAATCCTTTTCATCTTTGTTTCCTTTCCATGGATTTCTTCAAAAGATTTTTCAAAACTATAAATACTTTATCATAATCACCTTTATCATATAAAAAATGATTTATTTGTTTAATATCCTGCGGATCATTTTCATATACATCAAAATATAATGATAAAATATTCTCCGCTATCATATAACACATCTTTACTTTCTTCCCTTCATCGCAGTATAATATATCACATAAATACCTCCTTCGATCAATCGACTCCCAAACGTAAAAAAACACATCCTAAACGTAATTGGAGAAACCAGATATGAACTATTCATGGCTACTTTATTGTGCTGTTTCAACGGTCTATATAAATGCACTCTTAACAAATATGTGTTTTGAAGAGTTGAAACTCCTTCACCGCCTTATCATATTCTCCTGCTGTACTCTTTTTTCTTTTGTCCTGCCACAGTTGATCGGCACATGGGGAAACATTATCAGTTTTACCTTTATTTTCCTTTTTATCGTATATTTGCAAAAGCATCCCTTTCTTAATGCGATAGGAATGCTTTTGAACTATATAATCGGTGTGACGCTCAATTATCTTCTCCTTATGTTCTTATATCTCGTCGGCGTAAACTCCGTCACATTATATGAAAATATACCTTACTATTTCATGTTTAATATTTTTCAGCTTTGTATTATGCATCCTCTCACACATGCTGCCGGTAACTTTTATAGAAACCTGATCCGTCTGAATATCATACCTTTTTATACGCATAAACACAATCAAAAGGTTTTACGTCTTATAGCCATAGAACTAATATTATGCGGTCTGATATTTATATTCAATGTTACTTTGGGCAATCTTATCGGATATTCCTATTCCGTTATATTGTTCAACGGTATCCTGTTTTCTCTTTTCTTCCTTTCCACCGGAGTCCTTATCTTCTGTCTCTACAAAACCATACAGGAAAACTATGAATTCCAGGCCAGAGTTGCTCACGCTGATTCACTCAGCGAATATGCCTGCAGATTGGAACACTTATATAAAGAGATCCGGTGCTTTAAACATGACTATATGAACATTCTTTCTTCCATGTATGCCTATCTGGATGAACAGCGATTCGATGAGCTGAAACAATATTTTGAAAAAACACTTCTTCCTGACGGGCGTAAACTTGCAGCAGAAGATGATCTGATCGGCAGATTAAAAAATATAGAGATTATGGAACTAAAAGGGCTTCTGTATACAAAAATACTGAGCGCAGGTGACTTTCATCTACGAGTTACTGTTGATATTCCCGAAAAAATTGCCGAAATCAATATGAAAGTTCCCGACCTGATACGGATATTGGGCATTTTCCTGGATAACGCGATCGATGCGGCTTCACAGACCTGCACTAAGGAACTCTATATTGGCATACTTCATCATGATAACGTAGACTATCTGCATATTACCAATTCTGCTTCGTCCATTCCCAATTTGGCAGAGCTTTTTAAGGAAGGGTATTCTTCCAAAAGTGGACATGCAGGGGTCGGTTTATATGAAGTGGAAACTCTCTTAAAAAAATATCCGGAAAGTCTTTTAAATACAGAATACAACGCCGGAAGATTTACACAGATCCTTCAAATAAAGAAATCTTAGGAGGGAAGCATTATGCTGCCAATAATCATCTGCGACGATCAGATCGAGCATCGGAACTATATAAAGGAATTAGTGGAGAAATATATCCTGATAGAAGAATTGGATATGAAAATCATGTTATCTGTCGGAAATCCTCAAGCTGTTATACAGTATGTCTCCCAGGCTGCTCCGCCCTTTTTATATTTCCTTGATGTGGACTTAAAAGACGATTCCTGCTCCGGTATAACCCTGGCGCAAAAAATCCGTATGCTTGATCCCAGAGGCTTCATTGTATTTATCACTGCTCATGGCGAACTTTCCCACATGACATTTCAGTACTGCATAGAAGCCATGGATTATATCCTCAAGGACTATCCGGAAAGGATTCCGGATCGTATTAAACAATGCCTTTTTCATGCAAAAGACCTGATTTCCTCGAAAAACAATACAATACATAAAGTGATTTCTCTCACTTTCGGTGAAAAAGTACTACTGATCAAACAAGAGGATCTCTTATGCCTTCATGCTTCTCAATCAGCACATAAGATAAAAATTTACACAAACGAAGGAATATACGAGCAAAGTACTTCCCTGAAAGATATCATGCAGCAGCTTGACGACCGATTCCTTCTTTGCCATAAATCCTGGATCATCAATACCGAATATATTAAACAGGTTGATAAGAAGCGCCGGACAGTCATTTTGGCAAACAGTATGGAATGTCCTGTCTCCTTTCGGAAAATGAGCATTTTATTAGGCCGTTTATCAAATAAACACTAAAAAATAAACCAGACGAAGATTTACGAAAAAATACTGCCTGCAGGCACACCCTCTACCGCCTGGCAGATTCCTCATCCAAATATACCATCGACCCCGTAGCTCCCCGCTGCCCCTGATATTTGCCGCGGTAAGGGTGCAAAGCTGCCTGATCCATCTGCGCAAATACCAGCTGCCCTATCCTGCGGCCGGCCTGTAACTCGATGGCGCAACGGTTCGCATTAAACAGCTCCAGCGTAATCTCCCCGGAAAACCCCGGATCGACCCAGCCGGCATTTTGAATAAATAATCCCATACGGCCAAGCGAACTGCGCCCCTCCACAAACGCCGTCAGATTATCGGGCAGGCTGATATATTCCATTGTCGTTGCCAAAACAAACTGTCCCGGCAGAAGCAGATATTTCTCCGCATGGATTTCCTTATATATCATTTTCTGTGAAAGTGTAAGGATTGCCGTATAAGAATCTTCTACAACGCTGAAAGTGTCTCCAAGCCTTATGTCTACACTGGCCGGCTGGATCTGATTCTCCTGAAGCGGCGCTATGGAAAGTGTCCCCTGTTTAAGTAACGAGAGGATTGTTTTATCCGATAAGATCATGGTGTTATTCCTTTCCCTATTATTACATATACCTATAATAGCTGATCATTCTTTGATATAATTAATCTCAGCCAGATTACTACCAGAAGCCGTCAGTATAACTTCTTATGCTGCATAACGTCTCCTCATTTTTATAGTTAACGACATTAGAAATTGTGCTTTCAACCCTGCAAAAGCTTTCATTCCATCTCCTCTTCTCCTTGCTGCCGCTAACAGTATACCATTTTTGGGGGCAGATATGCAATCCGTCCATTTATCATACTCAAACACCTCCCCCTGTACTTATAGTAACCGGCAAATAGTCTCTTTCCATTGTTTGTTGATTTACGTATAGAAAAAACCATCTGTCGTTTATGAATTTGATAGATTTTCAGATAGATAAATTTATAGAAGTGTGTTACGATAAATATTAAGAGAAATAACATTTCAAAATTAAAAAGCATCAGAAAGAAGAAATCCAACCAGTGAAAAGGCTGGCCGCGCGTATTTAGAAAGAGTTAATTTTTGAGAATGTGCATCTATAGTGACTACAAATAGTTTTAGAGGGTAAAATAAAAAGGGAACAATACCAGGGAAGTGTGTCTTATGGAAAATATAGAATTAAATAGAGATATTATCGAAAAAATAAAAGAGGAAACACCAGATCTTGTTAGAGAATTTATGCAAAGTGATCTTGTGAAAATGATTCTGTATGGTTCATGTGCAAGAGGTAATTTTAGAGAATGCTCTGATGTAGACATTGCTCTTCTTGTCAAAGGTGACCGGCGCGATTCTTGGAAATATAGTGATAAAATTGATGAAGTAGCAACAAAACTGGCATTAAAATATTTTGCAATTGTAAATTTTGTACTCCTTCCTTATGATGAATTTGAGGAAAAAAAGAGCTGGTATGGTTATTTCAAAAATATTGATAAAGAGGGGATAAAGCTGTATGGATGAAAAAGATTTTAAATCTTTGGCTCTTGTACGATTCGAGCGTGCAAAAGAATTATATATGGAAGCAAATGAATTGGTAAAAATGGATAGTTACAAATCTGCGAATAACAGGGTTTTTTATGCCATTGAAAAGTGTATTAAGGCACTCCTGTCCACACAACAGATGGATGTAGAAACACATAATGGGGCAGTATCACAGTTTAATCTTCTTTTCATACATAAAGAAAACACCGCTTTTACGAAAGATGATTATCAGAAAATTGCCAAGGCTGATCGTATAAGAAATGCTTCTGATTACGATGATTTTTATATTGTAAACAAGGCGGAAACGGAAGAACTTATTAAATTTTCGTTGGAGTTTATCAGAAAAACAGAGGAGTATATCAAGAAAAGTTTTGCAGATGGCTAATGACGTATGAATTGTTTTATAACCTTTTTATCTCGCCCTGTCATTCTATATACCGCCCAACCGGTATCTGTAAATAAAGTGTTCACAGCTTCAGTTCTCCATAGTCTGCAATTTTCCCATAATCTTTACAACTGTTTTTCCATATTTTGAAGTATACCACATCGTAATTGGCACTCGCAACAAAACCCAAAATCAGAAATGACCCCACAAACTTTTACACTTTCTTATCCCTTCCCCCTCTTGACATTTCCCGCAGATGGATACATAATTGCAAAGGTCAATCTGTTTCACCTTTTTAATAAGAAGAAACAGACTAAAAAATGCTGATTGATACGAATCCTACGAAGGAGCTGTGAATATGTACCTTGTATTTTTTCTGATATGGATCATTTTTAACGGGCAGTTTACCCTGGAGATCGCCGCCTTTGGCGTTGTGGTAGCCGGGCTGATCTACTGGTTTATCTGCCGGTTCCTCGGCTACAGGCCAGGTGATGATATCCGGCTTTGCAAGAGGTTCTTTCTGCTGATTCACTATGTATTCGTTCTGGTAACGGAAATCCTGAAGGCAAATATGGCAGTTTTTAAGATGATCTACTCTTCCAGGTACGAGCTTGAACCGGTCGTCATCCATTTTAAGACGAACCTCACATCGACCTTCGCCAGAGTGCTCCTGGCCAATTCTATCACCCTGACCCCGGGTACCATCACCGTCAGCCTTAAGGATGACGAATATACCGTTCATTGTCTGGACAAGGATCTGGCGGTTGGCATAGATTCGTCCATATTTGTAGAACTACTGGAAAGAATAGAGAATGTGCATTAGTTCTTTTGTGCGCTTTCTAGCGCAAAGCGCTTCGGAATGGAGGTAAAAATGCTATACCATAATCTTTACATTACAATACTGGTCATCCTGGCCGTCATGCTTTTTCCCTGCCTGATCCGTGCCGTCAAGGGGCCGCGCATCGCTGACCGTCTTGTATCGGTCAATATGATGGGCACCATGGTCATGGTGATGATCGCCATTCTGGCGCTGATGCTGGATGAGGGATATCTGGTGGATATCTGCCTGATCTATGCCATGATCAGTTTCCTGTCCGTGGTGGTCCTGTCCAAAGTGTACATCGGAATCTATGAGGAAAAGCGGCATAAGGCGGAGCATCCGGAGGAAGATGCAGAAGCGGAAGGAGGTATGTCCGATGGGAGTTTTTGAGTGGCTGCGTCTGGTTGCCGGGAGTGTGTTCCTGCTGATCGGACTGGTGATCTTTTTTACGGAAATCTTTGGCGTGTTTCATTTCCGGTATGTACTGAACAGAATGCACGCCACGGCCATGGGCGACACGCTGGGCATCAGCTCCTGTATGATCGGGCTGATGATCTTCTCGGGTTGGAATTACACCACCCTGAAACTGCTGCTGATCGTCGTCTTCCTGTGGCTGGCTTCCCCGGTATCTTCTCATGTGCTGGCCAGGCTGGAAGTGGCTACCAATGACAATCTGGAAGCGCACTGCACCGTCTATCCGGAATTGAAAACTTTAGAAAACGAACTGGCTGCTGCAAAATTGGAAGACTCTGCAACACAACAAGGGCATCCTGCATCGGAAGGATCTGCCACAAAGCAGAGTCATTTTGCAGATGATGTGATTTCAACAGGAGGCGATACGAAATGACCATTTTTCAATCTATACTGCTGGGCTTTCTGGTGGTGTGCGCAATCTCCGTGAGTTTTTCGCGTAACCTCTTAAATTCTATCCTGATCTATATGTCCTACAGCCTGATCATGTCCATTCTCTGGGTCTGTCTGGAATCTCCCGACCTGGCCATCACAGAGGCGGCGGTAGGCGCAGGTGTGACCAGTATCCTTTTCTTTGCTACACTTAAAAAGATTCAGGCGATCCGTATCGAGAGCGAGAAGGCGGAAACCACCGCAGCAAAAAACAACGATGCGGCGGCGCAGGGAAGGCAGGAAAACAAAGCAAAGGACAGAAAGGCGGAACCGGCACATGAGTAGGCGAAAACCAAACGAAGAATATGACAAGACAATGGCCGGACGCTTTTTCGGGTGGCTCTCCGGCAGTAAGGACCCTTATCTGGGTCAGGTGGAGATGCAGGCCCAGGAGGAAAAGGTGCTTCCCAGCGAGACGATCATCGAGCGGATGCGGGAAGCGCAGATGCGCCGTGACAAAGTATATGATCCCGAGGCCAACACGCTGGCCCGGCTTTTCCATAAGATTTATACCGCCAGCGCCGTTTTTTTCTGTATTGCACTGGTAGGCGTCCTGCTGGTGACGGTATCGTACCTGCCGCCCAGCGGCAACCCGGATAACCCGGTCAACAACGTGGTATCTGAGCGTTACATCGAGGACGGTCTGCAGGAGACGGGCGCGCTCAACATCGTGTCCGGCATGATCCTCACCTACCGGGCTTTTGATACCTTCGGCGAGACCAACGTGCTCTTTATCGCCACCTGCTGTGTGATGATCCTGTTGATGGTGGACGACGCGATCCTTAAGAAGCAGGAGGCCATGAGCGACCGTCGATTCGAGCCGAAAAACGATGCGATCCTGCAGGGCACCGCTCTGGTGCTCACGCCGATCATCTTTATTTTCGGTATTTATATTATCTTAAACGGCCATCTGTCCCCGGGCGGCGGTTTCTCCGGCGGCGCCATCATGGGTGCGGGCCTGATCCTGTACACCAGCGCTTTCGGCTTTCACAAGACGCAGCGTTTCTTCGACGAACACATCTATAAGATCGCGAAGATCACCGCGCTGTGCATGTACGGCCTGATCGGCACATATTTCTATGTGACCGGGGCTAACGGCATTGAAAATCATATTCCTCTGGGCATTCCGGGGCACATACTAAGCAGCGGCATCATCCTGCCTATCAACTTCTGTGTGGGACTGGAGGTTGCCTGCACGATGTATGCTTTCTACGCATTATTCAGAAGAGGAGGGCTATAGGAGAAAATGGGACCTAATTTATTTATCAACTACGGCGAGGCAGTGGCCATGCTCCTGTTCGGGATCGGCTTCGGCAATCTGCTGCTGCAGTCCAATCTGATCAAAAAGATCATCGGCCTGAACATCATGGACACCGCTGTCTATCTCTTTCTGGCGGAAAAAGGCTATATCGCCGGGCGGGTAGCGCCCATCGTGGCGGACGGCGTGCAGGATATGGAGGCTTACATCAATCCCATTCCCAGCGGTCTGGTGCTCACCGGTATCGTAGTATCTGTGTCCGTTTCCGCCCTGATGCTGGCCCTGACGATCCGTCTGTACAGGCGTTACCACACGCTGGATCTGGACGAGATCTCCAGACAACTGAAAAAGGAGGGCCTGTAAGATGGATTTTGTACAGAACTTCCCCTGTTTTTCCATTATTCTGTGTCTGTTCGCCGGCATTCTCAGTTCTGGCCTTAAGGATAAGGCTGCCATGCGGGTCAACACATGCCTGCTCGGCATCGTGACCCTGCTCAGCGGCGCGACGCTGCTCTATACACTGCAGACAGGACAGTCTTTTGTCTATGTGATGGGAAAATTCCCTGCCCCCTGGGGCAACGAGATCCGCGCCGGGGTACTGGAAGCCCTGACGGCGCTTTTTTTCTGCGTGATCATGCTGCTGTCATTGCTGGGCGGCAGGCACAAACTGTTGGAAGAAGTGGAATCGGGTAAAACTTATCTCTACTATGTGCTGACGGACCTGCTGCTGAGCTCCCTGCTGGCGCTTGTCTACACCAATGATATGTTTACGGCTTACGTTTTTGTAGAGATCAACACCATCTCCGCCTGCGGCCTGATCATGATACGGCAGAACGGGCGCACCATTGAGGCCGCCGTCCGCTATATGATCATGAGCCTGTTAGGCTCCGGTCTGCTGCTGCTGGGCCTGTGTATGCTCTACGACCTGACCGGACATCTGCTCATGAGCAACATGAAAGAATCTGTCGCCCGGCTTGCCGCCACCGGCCAGTATGAGATTCCGCTGATCGTGGCGATCGTGCTGATATCGGTGGGTATCTGCATCAAGAGCGCGCTGTTTCCCTTTCATGCCTGGCTGCCGGACGCTTACGGTTATTCCACCGTATCCTCCGCCGCCATTCTCTCCAGTCTGGTGTCGAAGGGATATATTTTCCTGTTGATCAAGATCATCTACCGGGTGATCGGATTCGATATCTACGGCGATACGAGAATCATCGACGTCCTGTTTGCCTTCGGGCTGATGGGCATGATCTTCGGCTCCTTAAGCGCCATCAAGGAAAATGATGTGCGCCGGATGATCGCCTACTCCTCGGTGGCACAGATCGGTTATATTTATATGGGCTTCGGCATGGGCACGGAAGCCGGCATGACCGCCAGCGTCTTTCATATTCTGTCCCACGCGGCCACGAAGTCTCTGTTATTTATCGCCGCCATCGGGCTGACGGATGTGTCCGGCGGCAGCCGCAAATTCATTGAGCTGACCGGAGCCGGCTACCGCAATAAATGGGCCGGCGCAGCTTTCACCGTGGGATCACTTTCCATGGTCGGTATGCCCCTCTTTTCCGGGTTTATCAGCAAGCTGCTGTTCGCCCAGGCCGCCGTGCAGAATCACGTGAAAATGCTGCCGGCCCTGATCGTGCTCGGCGTCAGTACGATCCTGAATGCGATCTATTTCATGAAGACGGTGATCCGGATCTATACACCGGTGGGCTACAGCGCCTATCCGAGCATTACTTTTGTCAAAATGCGGGTCTACGCCGTCACGCTGGTGGCCTTCATTCTGTTAAACGTGATACTGGGAATCAGTTCCCAGCCCGTGGTCGATATGATCCGGCAGGGACTGGCCATGTTTTCCTGAAAAGAGGATGAAAAGAGAGAGGTGTCGAGATGTATCTCATTTTATTATCCATATTTGTACCGATGGCGGCGGGCCTGTGCCTGCTGATCCTGCCTGAAAAGAATATCGTCCGGGCCAGACTGCTTTCGGCAGTGAGCATGGCTTATCTTCTGACGGCTGTGCTGGTCACGGCTGCGCTGACCAGATGCTATGATGTGAGCTATACGCTTTTCCACCTCACCGCATCGCTGCCCGTCTGCTTTCACATTGACGAGACGGGTGTGCTGTTCGCAGCTTTGACGCTGATCGTATTGTTGTGCGCAGGGTTCTTTTCTTTTGCCTATATGAAGCATGAACAGAAGGAAAAACGCTACTATGGCTTTTATCTGATCGTATTTGGTGTGCTGAACGCACTCTGTTTCGCCGGAAATCTGATCACTTTCTATCTGTTCTTCGAGATGCTGACTCTCACTTCCATGCCCCTGGTGCTGCACAACGGCAGCCGGGAAGCCATTATGGCAGGACTGAAATACCTTTTTTATTCCCTGTGCGGGGCTTATATGGCACTGTTCGGCATCTATTTTATCTGGAAAAACAGCAGTACGCTGGCCTTCACGGCAGGCGGCGTGCTGCACATGACAACCGGCGGAAACATCAACGGACCGAATAGCCTGCCCGGTGCAGCTGCCGGTGGAAATACGACGATTCTGCTGATCGCGGCATGCGTCTGTCTGCTGGGCTTCGGCGTCAAGGCCGGTATGTTCCCGATGCACGCCTGGCTGCCTGCCGCCCATCCCGTAGCTCCTGCTCCGGCCTCCGCCGCGCTCTCCGCGGTCATCGTCAAGGCCGGCGTCCTGGCAGTGGTACGTGTGGTCTACTATATCTTCGGCCCGGATTTCCTGCGGGGCAGCTGGGTGCAGACGGCATGGCTGACCCTTACGCTGCTCACCGTATTTATGGGTTCCATGCTGGCCTACCGGGAACCTGTATTGAAGAAAAGACTGGCCTACTCCACGGTAAGCCAGCTCTCCTATATCCTGTTCGGTCTGGCAGTGATGAATGTCACCGCCGTCACCGGCGGACTGCTGCATGTGCTGGCCCACGGTTTTATCAAAGCCGTCCTGTTCCTTGTGGCCGGCGCCATCATCTGCACCACCGGCAGGACACGGGTCGAAGAGCTGCGGGGCATCGGTAAGGAAATGCCGCTTACCATGTGGTGCTATACGATCGCCTCTCTGGGACTGATCGGCATCCCGCCCACGGGCGGTTTTATCAGCAAATGGTATCTGGCCATAGGCAGCCTGCAGAGCAATACGCCGGCCTTTGCCGGTGCCGGCCCTGTTTTCCGCTGGCTGGGACCGGTAGTGCTGCTTGTCAGCGCCCTTTTGACGGCCGGCTACCTGCTGCCCCTCACGATCCACGGCTTTCTGCCGGGGGCAGACTACGACTACGCTCACCTGCAGAAACGGGATCCTTCGCCGTGGATGACGGTGCCCATCGTAATACTGACTGTGTTGTCGGTTTTGCTCGGATTGTTCCCCAATCTGCTTACAGACCGGATCATGGGGTTTGTGAGCACCCTTATGTAAAAAGGAAGTCCTGCGCAATTACCTATATAAGTACAAGAATGGAGCATGATGGAGGTTTACTATGATCATACTGGTAATTTTAATTCCCATAATCGCAGGCGCGCTGGTGCCGATGCTTTCTTTTAAAAAGCGTTGGCATATGGAAGTCTTTCTGGAAAGCGCCGTCATTTTAAACAGCATTCTGGTATGGTATCTGCTGCTGCACCACTCCGACAGCACCTTTCTGCTGGCGCATTTTACAGGTGATCTTTCCATCTGTTTCAAGGTGGACGGCATGGGTATGGTATTTGCCGGGCTTGTCTCCGCGCTGTGGCCCTTTGCCACCCTGTACGCCTTTGAGTACATGACGAAGGAAGAGCATGAGAAGATCTTTTTCCTCTTCTACACGATGACTTATGGCATTACGCTGGGTATCGCGCTTTCGGCGAACCTGCTGACCATGTACTTCTTCTACGAACTGCTGACGCTGGTGACGGTGCCGCTTGTCATGCATACGCTGACAAGAGAGGCCATTCTGGCCAGCCGAAAATACCTGTACTATTCGCTGGGCGGCGCGGCTTTCGCTTTTATCGGCCTGATCATGATCATTATCTACGGCACTACCACCGATTTTATTCTGGGCGGCGTGCTTGACCTGACTAAGATCGGCGGCCGTACCAACGTCCTGCTGTTCGTCTACGTGATGGCTTTCCTGGGATTCGGCGTCAAGGCCGCCGTGTTCCCTTTTAATTCCTGGCTGCCGCAGGCGGGTGTGGCTCCCACCCCGGTCACTGCGCTTCTGCACGCTGTTGCCGTGGTCAAATCGGGCGCTTTTGCCATTATCCGGCTGACCTATTACAGTTTCGGCGTGGACTTCCTGAAAGGCACCTGGGCGCAGACCACCGTCATGCTGGTGGTCATGTTTACCATCGTGTACGGCTGCAGCCGGGCCGTCAAGGAAACCCACCTGAAAAGGCGTCTGGCCTATTCCACCATCAGCAACCTGTCCTACATCCTGTTCGGCGTCACCATCATGACGCCCTTAGGGCTGGTGGGCGCGCTGACCCATTTGATCTTCCATGCGGTGATCAAGATCTGCTCCTTCTTCTGTGCGGGAGCCATCATCCACCAGACAGAGAAGCAGTATGTACATGAACTGAACGGCATGGGGTACAGGATGCCCTGCATATTCGGCATCTTCACCGTGTCTGCGCTGGCGCTGATGGGAGTACCGGGACTGGCCGGCTTTATCAGCAAGTGGAATCTGGCTTCCGCTGCCGTAGACAGCGGAAATCCGGTGGCTTACTTCGGAATTGCCTGTCTGTTGATATCCGCTCTGCTGACTGCCATCTACATGCTGACCATTGTGGTGCGGGCCTTTTTCCCGGGGAAGGATTTCGACGATTCTTCCATAAAGGAGTTCAAAGATCCTAATTGGAAAATGCTCCTGCCGCTGTTTGTATTTGTATTTTTTATCATTGCATTCGGATTGTATTCCCAGCCGCTCACGGATTTCTTCCGGGATGTGGCGACCGGATTGTATACGGTCTAAGGAACCGCAGGAATTTTGATCATAGAACGCAGCGTTTTATAGATTCATATAGATTCAGAAAGGCATTTTATTATGAGCACAACAATCAATCTTCTTCTCTATACCGCAGTCTTCGGCCCCATGGCCGCCGGGATCCTCAGCTATCTGCTGGGCCGCTTCCAAAAAGACCTGCGCAGTCGGTTTGCCGATCTGGTGACGGGGCTTACTTTCGGACTCTTCCTGTATCTGTTCTGGCAGATGCTGACGTCTGGGCAGAACGATTCCGCCATGCTTCCTGTACGGGCAGATATCCCTGAAATCTGCGGCATGGGACTGCATTTTACATTGGACGGCTTCCGTGCCCTGTATGGCATGATCGCTGCTTTCATGTGGTTTATGAGCACCCTTTTTTCCAGGGAATATTTAAGTCATTATCGTAACCGCAACCGCTATTATCTGTTTTTGCTGGTGACGCTGGGGGCGACGGAGGGCGTCTTCCTCTCGGCAGATTTCTATACCACTTTCATCTTCTTCGAGATCATGTCCCTCACCTCTTATGTGTGGGTGGCACACGACGAGAAGCGGGAAGCGCTGCGGGCTGCCGGCACTTACCTCGCCGTGGCAGTGATCGGCGGGCTGGTCATGTTAATGGGCATCTTCCTGCTCTATGACGTGACCGGGACGCTTTTCTTCGACGAATTGACCGGTCTCTACAACGTATATGGCGCTGCTGCCAACGACCTGCAGACCGCAGCTGTCACACAAAAATGGGGCGCCGGAACGGCCGGCGCTTCCTCCGCCATGACACAGCTGTGGATCGCCGGATTCTGCCTGCTCTTCGGTTTCGGAGCCAAGGCCGGCGCTTTTCCTCTCCATATCTGGCTGCCCAAAGCGCATCCGGTGGCTCCCGCTCCGGCTTCCGCTCTCCTGTCCGGTATTCTGACCAAAGCAGGGATGTACGGTATCCTGATCCTGACCGCTTATCTTTTTCTCGGCAACACGGCCTGGAGCAGCATGATCCTGCTGCTGGGCGTCTGTACGATGGTGGCAGGTGCGGTGCTGGCGCTCTTTTCCGTCGATCTGAAAAGGACGCTGGCATGTTCCTCCGTCTCCCAGATTGGATTTATTCTGGTAGGCGTCGGCATGTCCGGACTGATGGGAGCGGAAAATCTGATCGCTGTGCGCGGCAGTCTGCTTCATATGGTCAATCACTCTCTGATCAAGCTGACGCTGTTTATGGCGGCGGGTGTGGTCTACATGAATGTGCACACGCTGGATCTCAATGCCCTGCGCGGTTTTGGCCGCAGGAAACCGCTGCTTCATTATATCTTCCTGATGGGGGCGCTGGGAATTGGCGGTGTGCCTCTTTGGAACGGCTATATCAGCAAGACTCTGATTCACGAGAGTATCGTGGAATACACCGAACTGGTCAGAAACGGCAGTATTGCCGCTGTGGCCAGCATGTCCGCTCTGGCAGGCACGGATACCCTGTTCAGCGCGGGCACGCTGCAGTGGATCGAATGGGCCTTTCTCATCAGCGGCGGCCTGACTGTGGCTTATATGACAAAACTCTATGTGGCTCTTTTTGTGGAAAAAAACACGGATGCTGCCGTGCAGGAAAAATATGACACGCTAAACGGAAAGTATATGAATAAGGTCAGCGCCGCCGCATTGACGATCAGCGCGTCCCTGCTGCCGCTGATGGGCTTTTTCCCTTATGCTGTCATGGACAGACTCTCTCAAATGGGGCAGGGTTTTATGAATGTGGAAGAAACGGAGCTGGCAGTTTCCTATTTCTCACTGACGAACCTGAAAGGAGCTGCCATCTCGCTGGTTATCGGTGCGGTGGTATATGCAGTCGTCGTCAGATTGTGGATGATGCGCCCTGTCGAAACGACACGTACCGCCAATACTGTTAAGAATCCTGAGGATACGAAAGAGAGTACGCCAAAAGGACAGGATCGAAATCCGCGCCGGAAGTACGTCAACCGCTGGAACAGCTATCTGGATTTGGAGGACCGGCTCTACCGGCCGCTGCTGCTGCAGGTTCTGCCCTTCCTGTGCGGTATGGTCTGCCGGGTGCTGGACAGCCTGGTAGATACCGTCGTGGTGCTGCTGCGCAAAACCGTCTATCGGGACAGCAGACTGCCGCAGGAACTGCCGGAAGGAACCGCATTCACCCACCTGTGCGCCTGCATCGCTTCCACGTTCCAGCAGATCGGTAATCTGACTTACCGCAGGAAACGCCCTGCCCACGTGGATTATGACCATAAGTTCGCCATGATCCACGAAGAATGGGCCGAGAACAGCACGATGATCGCGCGAAGCATGTCGTTTGGACTGCTGCTGTTCTGTATCGGGCTGATCCTGATGATCGCGTATCTGTTTGTGATGGATATTTTCTAATGTGGCCAGACCAGCCTGTTCTAATGCGAATACCCGGGAAGACATACATTCCCGGGTATCTGCCCTCTGCTGACGTGCCGGATCATGCGTTCCACCTCCGGGATCATATTTACCGGGCGCAGGGTACCTTTTCTTCCGTTTTCTGCTTTTTCCGACAAAAAATACAATCATCGCTGTTGCTGCAAGAACCGCCGGGATTCCGTAAACCAGATACGCCTGCAGTCTCCGGTCCTGAATGCAGACCGCAATCTCCGCCTCCGTCCCTTCCACCGTGAAAAGATGATAGATCCCCATAAGCTCCGTATCCATCTGCAGCCACGTCCCATCGTTCTGTTTCCTGTAGACAGAAACGCCCTCTGTCTCACTCTGTGGTGCCTGATAACGGATCTGGTGCTGCTCATTTCCATCCTCCGGGATTGTGATGTGCCAGCATTCCGTCACATCCTCAGGCGTAGTCTTCTCAGCCGCATTCCCTGCATCCGCAATCACCAGCTCCGCCTCCTGCTTAAACATACCGTCCGCCAGCAGGATCGACTGCCCGTTCTCACGAGTCTGCGCGGAAGCCAGCGTGGTCAGATAACGTACATACTCGGCCGTCACATCTTCGTCATATAAGATCCCCGGAATCTCTCTGATATCCCAGTCCGCATAGAACCCGTCCCTGGCCGGAATATCCGGATACAATTTTGCTGACACATCACTTTTATACGGACACTGGAGACGTTTCACCTCCTCCTCATCTGCATAAAAGACTACCGACATCATCTGGAATCTGGCCGGCAGACCCGGGACAGCAAGCAGTTCTTCATAGCTCACCGGCTCCGCCTTACCGCTGTAGCTGATGCGGTCAATCCCTGCAATCTCCTCCGAAACAAAACGGTTATTGGCCACAATCCCGCTGTGATCCACATCTCCTGCTATCGCTCCGTAAAAAGAAGTCGCATCCTGCACCCGCACCATGGCACAACAGTTTTCCATACTGGAACCAAAACCGGCAATCCCCGCCGCATACGTTTCCCCTGACACGGTACATTTGGCATAGCCGTCTGCGATATGGGAGAGCGACTTTCCGGCGATGCCTCCCACGTAATTACCGGCCGTGCTGCTGATCCTGCCGTAATTCTCACAGCACAGAACAGTACCCATCTCCTGTAAGCCGGCAATCCCGCCCGCATAACTTTTCTGCGCCGTTACATTACCCTCATTGACATTATTTCTGAGGACACATCTGGTCAGAAATGTGGAGTTCAATCTGGCATTATCAATCCCTGTCACATCGCCTTCCAGATCAAAATCATATTCGATCGCCATCATCCCCGCAATGCCGGACACATTCAGATCTCCCTGCACCGTCCCTCTGTTGGTGCAGTCTGCGATCGTCGCCTCGGTACTGCTCTCGGCATCCTCCTGAGAAGTATCTTCATAGACCGCCGCATAATCCATGTCCAGCACACCGTCAATGGCATCCGTATACAGCCGCATGATCATACTGAACTGGTCATTAATCGCCGCCAGGTCATCCAGCATCACATCACTGCCGGATGACATTTCCTGATTCAGCTGGCCCATATTTTCGGAAAGTCCCTGCAGATTGGTATTCAGGCTTCCCGCTCTGCTCCGAAATTCGCTTCCCAGCTGCGGCATCTGAAGATCCGGCATACCATTGACGGTGTCAAAAAGACTCTTCACTTCACCGCCGGCAGATACCAGATTGCCCATGGCGTCCTCCACGGACCCCACCGCAGTTTTCAACCTGCCGCGTGCCTCCTCCGACATCTTCTCCCCGGCTGTCAGCACGATGGAAGACATCGTCTGCAGGTACTCCCTCATGTCCTGCTGATAACCGGAAGATGCCGGATGCGCCGCCATATACTTTTCCTCGGCATAACTTCCTGCATCCGCCTTGATTTTGGCCGCATTGACAGGCTCCGCCATTTCTTTTGCCACATCTTGAAGCAGTTGTCTGTCCAGTTCGCCCTGTTCTCCGCCCTCCTGCGGAAAAGGTGTGGTCGTCTCTGTCCCGCCTGCATCCTTACTGTAATGCACCCAGCCATCAATGCCTATATAGTTTCTATAATCACCTTTATTGGCATCCCATGTCCAATCTGCCTGCACAATGCTCTGCATAAGAGGCCGCAGGTCCTTTTCGCTTACGCTTCTGACATCTGCCGCGTCAACACTGCCTGTGCCTGTTCCGCCAGGGCTGTCTGGAGTAGCTTCATTGTCAGATGTCGCAGGACTGTCTGAGACATCGCCGTTGTCAGGTGTCGCTGGACTGTCTGAAACATCGCTATTATCAGGTGTCGCAGGATTGTCTGAAACATCGCCATTATCAGGTGCCGCAGAGTTATCTAAAATGTCCTCTTTGTCAGGTGACACAGAATTGTCTGTGTCATCCCCGCTGTCAGGTGCTGCGGGGCTGTCTGAGGTGTCCCCATTGTCAGGTGTCGCAGAGCTGTCTGTATACTCCTCATTGCCGGGTGCCGCGGAACTGTCTGAAACATCGCCATTATCAGGTGTCGCAGAGCTGTCTCCGCTTTCTCCATTACCAATACTATGATCAGGATCTTCGCTGCCAGCATTAGTACGATTAGTATGATCAGTACTTTCATCTTCTGCAGCATCGGCATGATCTGTGCTCCCAGCGGCCACAGCATCGACATGATCAACACTTTTGTAGTTCGAACTGCCGGTACTGTCATGCTTCGTATTTTCAGGCCTTCCCGCATCCGTATTGACATAAAGCGTAAATCCTGCACTTCTTGCATAATTGCCATTTTCAGAGCGCACCTTATCAATATAATAATTCCGGTACGCTTCCAGCGCTCTGGCATAGTCCTCCGCATACTGCTTCGATGCGTTCTCCATCCCCGTTCTGGCTTCCTCGTAGCGCGCTTTTTCCTCCTCGGTCATATACTGATAAATATCCAGCGCATCCACCGTATCCCCCAGCTCCTGTGCCGCATCTCTTACATTGCCTGCGGCATTTCTTGTCTGGTCAATAAAACCGCCGTTTTTGCCTGTCTCATCCATGATATAATTCACGCGGCCCATCAGGTCATTGGCGGAACTGACCATGCCGTCCGTCCACTCTATCGTCCTGTCAGCCAGCACTCCGGTGTCGTCCAGCGCTTTATCCACAAAATCCTGTATCACCGTCAATCTGGCAGAAACGGTGTCAGACTCCGCTCCCGCATCCTCCAGCATCCTGCCCGTCAGATCATGCAGCTTGTCGATATTTTCAGACAGCTGATAAGCGATATCCTCCGAAAGATCCACCGCAATGTACGGCTCGGTCTGGCCAGCGATACCGCCTACATCCTTCCGGCCGTATACGGTTCCCGCATTTTCACAGGCATAGACATAGCCTGACTGGCGCCCTGCGATGCCGCCCGTATTATAACCCACATGCTCATAACCGATCGTACCGCTGTTACTGCAGTACTGTATGATTCCGGTAGAAAGGCCCGCAATTCCGCCGGAATCAATGGTATTATTGAGTACCGACGCTTTCTCCGCTTTCCCGTCACCGCTTTCCTGCTCCAGCAGCCCGGAAGCATACTGCTCCAGATTGATATCTTCCAGCGATTTGCCCTTATCCTCATTGGAAACATTCACATCCGCTTCATTGACACAGCCGGCGATGTTCCCCGTGTTTTCACCGGCAATGCCGCCCGTATAATGTGTTCCCCTGACCGTACCGCCGGCCATGCAGTCGATCAGGATACCGCTTTGCCCGTTAAATCCGGTGATGCCGCCCACATAATCGCTGCCCTCCACTATGCCTTCAAAGCTGCAGCTTATGATAATGCCGCTGTTATCACCCACAATGCCGCCTGTCACCATGGCCTTGCCCGACGGTCTCACACTCCCTTGCACCTTAAGATTGGCGATCACCGCCGACTGCTGTGTATAGCAGAACAAGCCCGTATAAGAAAGCGGCTCCCTGATCACCAGACCGCTCACCGTATGCCCCTGCCCGTCGAAATAACCGCCGAAAGTAGGGATGGAAACGAATGCGCTGTCCGAAAGGTCGATATCCTTTGTCAGATAGACTTTTTTATTCACAGACCACGTATCCAGCCGGCAGTTACAGGAAAATTTCTCCATATCCTCCGCAGAATCCAGATAGATCTCTTCCCACTCCGTCTCTTCGTCATCGTAAGCCGCCATGATATTGTCAGCGTCCTCAATAGAAGTAATCTTCACCGGCTCCTCTGCCGCCGCACTCATTGCCGGCAGCACGGCAAGCATCCCTGCTGCCATAAGCGCAGCCACCCGTCTTTTACCTGTCTTCTTACGCATCTGCTTTCACCTCCCTGCTCTCCGGTTCCGACCGCAAAACCGTCGTCATGTTACGGTATTCCTCCTCCGTCAACTGCGTCACATCTCCGGCTTCCACGTAAGCGCTCACATTGCCGCGCACAATGGCATTCATCGTACCGGTCACGGTCCCTTCGATCCGTCCACGTACCAGGCCGTCCACCTTCACAAGACCCGCAGCATTCTTCGTGCGGATCGGCATATTCATGACAAAAGCCGTCTTCTCGATGATCGTATCGCCCACCAGAAGAATCTGCGGCAGCACGAACATTGTGATAAAAATAGAGATCAAAGTTCCGCGCCCCAGACATTTGCCGATTCCGAAGATCGCCACATCCGAAGTCAGCTTCCCGATCAGCACGCCGGACACCGCCAGCATCGTACCCGAGGTAACAATGGTCGGAAATGACAGGTTCATCGTGTCCATGATGGACTGCCGCCGTCCCATCGTCCTGCGCAGCTCTGTATAACGGCTGGCAATGACGATCGCATAGTCGATATTGGCGCCCATCTGGATTGAGCTGACGATCAGATAACCCATGAAGAAAAGATTCTCGTGCGCCATAGCCGGCACGGAAAAGTTGATCCAGATACTTCCCTGAATGACTGCGATCAGCAATACCGGCATCCCCGCCGACTTGAATGTGAACAGCAGCACCACCAGTACCACAAGAATAGACACCACATTCACCACGATGTTATCCCGTGAAAAAGTCTTCTGCAGATCATACTGGCTCACCGACTCCCCGCATACGAGCACCCCGCCGTCGTAATAACGCCCGGCAATCTCATGCATTTTATCTAAGAAGGCAAAAGTCTCCGCACTCTCCTCCGGCAGCGTCAAATACACCAGCATACGACTGTAATGCTCTCCCTGCAGCTGATTCTTCGCAAAGTTCATCTGCCTGTAGGCATCATCCAACGTCTCCTGCAGTTCATCCTCCAGCGTCACATAGCCTTCCTCCACCTCCTCATAGACGAACAGAAACATCTCGATCAAAGGCACCTGATAATCCGCCAGCCCGTTGACCACCTTTGCATAGTCCTCATCATTCACCGCGTAAGCCGCATAGACCAGCTCCGCCACCTCATAGTCCAGATCGATCAGCTCCGAAAACTGCCGGGGCGTCAGCTTATCCGTCAGATGATATCCGTCCAGCGCCTCGATGTTGGCAAGCCCCATCGTGTAATCCACCTCGGGACAGGCATCCAGATCCTGCAAAAGCGCCTTTTCCTTCTCGTAATCCCCTGCCGGCACGATCAGCGCCACCATGTTGGAAGCGCCAAAATTGTCTTCCTGCATTTCCTCCGCCTTCTGCACCCTGTTCTGCAACGGCGGCGTAACTGTGCTGTAACCGAACACATAGGGACAGTTCTTGGAAACCAGATACGCCGCAATGATAACCACCAGAAAAAGCGGCGCAACAACATAGCGGGAGGCGTAGGCAAACCTGCCGACCATCGGAATGTCCGGAATAAAATTCCGGTGTTTCGTTTTTTCCATAAGATTGGAAAAAAGCATGATCACTCCCGGCATCAGTAAAAACACCGCACACAGGCTCAAAATGATCGCCTTGATCAGCACAATACCCATATCCGGTCCCATCTTATACTGCATAAAAGTCATGGCGATCAGACCGCCTATGGTGGTCAGGGAACTGCCCGCGATCTCCGGAATCGCCTTGCTTAAAGCGATGATCACCGCCTCCCTGGCAGGAAGCGACGCGTGCTCCTCCTTATAGCGGTTCAGAAAGATAACTGCATAGTCCACCGACAGCGCAAGCTGCAGCACGATGGTCACGGAATTCGACACAAAAGAGATCGTGCCAAAGAGGAAATTCGTGCCCATATTGATGACCGCGGCCGACAGGAACGTGATCAAAAGCACCGGAATCTCCGCATAGGCCTGCGTCGTCAAAAGCAGCACCGACACGACGACAACAGCTACCAGTACCGTAATCGTATTCATCTCCTGCCCGATCAGCTCCGACTGCGTATCCCCCAGGCTGGTGGTCAGATAATAGTCACAGCCGTCCAGACAGGCCTTCACGGCGTCAAGCGCCTCCAGACAGGCTTCCTCCTTCTCGTCGTGATCAAACGTTACCGCATAATAAGCGGAACCATTCGTATAATGCTCCTCCGTATCATCGAACTCCACCGAAAAGACCCCTGGCAGCTGCTCCAGCCGTCCGCAGATCTTCTCCGCCTGCCCGTAAGAAACATTCGCCACCATCACGCTGCAGGTTCCATATGTAATAAACTCCTCCTCCATCAGATCCAGCCCCTGCCTGGTCTCCGTGGTCCCCGGCAGATAATGAGCCATCGAATTCTCCACCCCGACCCAGTTTCTCGATATGGCAGAAAAAATAATCAGGAGTCCGAAGAGCAGGAAAAAGAGATTTCGCTTATCTACTATAAACCCGCATATTTTCAGCATCGCCTGATTATTGTTCTTGTTCGTATTCAGTTCTTTGTCCATATGCAAGCGCCTCCTTCACTTATAGTAAACGACATAACAAATTTCTGTTCCCGACTCTTACAGAAGCCCTATACGAAAGCGCCTGCACGGCCGAAAATGAAATTTCTAATGTCGTTTTCTATAAGAAGGAATTATAGCACTGCAAATGTAGCGTATCAATGATAAAAGAGACTGGAGAGATATACAATTTGTCAATATTGTATATCTGGGGTTTTCACATCTTTGCCTCAAACTCCGCTATACTGGAGGCGGAAGCCGCACATCTGATCCATCTGCTTAGGAACGCCAGATCCGTCTCCTAGTTCAAGAGGCTTATCTCTTCATACAACATTGCTTGTACTTCTTCCCTGAACCACAGGGACACGGATCGTTACGTCCGATCTTTCTGCCTTCGCGCACATAAGGAGCGTCCGACGCTCCGTCACTGATCAGGATCCTCTTTGTCCTCTCCATTTCCTGCGGATACTTCTCGTAATAAAGCCCAAGTTCAAAACCGCCTGCCAGGCGACGATAAGTCTTCAGCAGATTCTCCTTTAAATAAGCCAGGTTCTTCTCCGCCTCAAGTCTCCTGATAAAGTGTGCCAGTTTCTCGTAA
>ERZ808041.657-NODE-657-length-22481-cov-6.271291_pt1 | contig 22481 bp, 19 predicted proteins | sample MGYA00380192_ERZ808041 | MGnify/ENA primary metagenome ERZ808041 (study PRJEB31490, sample SAMN06133412) | mouse gut metagenome | isolation source: Z1_1 | host: mice | place: China: Chengdu | collected 2015-05 ...
GACACTCAGTTCCGGGTAGGCAGTTCGCTCCAAGCTGGACTGTATGCACGAACCCCCCGTTCAGTCCGACCGCTGCGCCTTATCCGGTAACTATCGTCTTGAGTCCAACCCGGAAAGACATGCAAAAGCACCACTGGCAGCAGCCACTGGTAATTGATTTAGAGGAGTTAGTCTTGAAGTCATGCGCCGGTTAAGGCTAAACTGAAAGGACAAGTTTTGGTGACTGCGCTCCTCCAAGCCAGTTACCTCGGTTCAAAGAGTTGGTAGCTCAGAGAACCTTCGAAAAACCGCCCTGCAAGGCGGTTTTTTCGTTTTCAGAGCAAGAGATTACGCGCAGACCAAAACGATCTCAAGAAGATCATCTTATTAATCAGATAAAATATTTCTAGATTTCAGTGCAATTTATCTCTTCAAATGTAGCACCTGAAGTCAGCCCCATACGATATAAGTTATTGACAGGATTAACCAAAAACTTGAGAACCTCACCAGAAGGACCAAAGAATGTCATCTTTGTCGTTTCCCCATTCGTCTCTCCATTCTTATATTCGAATGATTTACCATCAAGAAAAGCTGCATTAGGTGAAAGCATTATCTTTAAATCTCGTCCTTCACACTGATAATGGAATTGTTGTGCAAATGAACTTGCAGAAAGAAGAAGCAGCGAACAAAAAAGTATCTTTTTCATATCAGTCCTTTAAATTTAAAAAATCACTCACCACTCATGCTATCAATAGATTTCTTAACCTCTCCAGCCCTCTCGACTAAAGCATGATTTCTCTTCAGCATAAATGTATAGCCGATCCGACTAATTGGATTCATTGCGTTGTATGTATATGCAACCTCAAATAAAGATACTCCTCGCTGATTTTGCTCAGATCCAATCCAAGCACCATAGCCAACCAACAGCAAAAAAACGACGATAACAGTAATGCAGATTTTTTTTATCATTCCCTATCCAGATAATATGAAGAAAACAGAATTGAACATAACATCCGTTGCGTGCACCGCCTGAGAGGCCCTCAGGGCGTTTCTGACGGGAAACCGGTAAAACAGGCAACAAACCACCCGAAAACCCGCCAGAAACGCGCAGGCTCTGTTTTTACGCATGCATGAGTATGCGCGCAAGTGCATAGCGCAGAATTTCACACCATTCAGCCAGGGGAAGTCCTGTTTCCGGCGTTCTTCTTACCCGAAAACGGTGAACGGGGACGCAATTTATTGCGTGACCGTGAAGCGTTGGCAAGAGCATCAAGCATGAAGAGAAGGGGGTCGGATGTACGAATGGTTCAGAGAACTGTTATGACGTAATTCAGTAGTAATTCAGTAGTAAATCAGTAGTGTTTCTGTAGTCCCCCCCTCCGGTTTGTAGTAAATCAGTAGTAAATCAGTAGTGACGCTGTAGTTTATTAGTAGTCAGGAGGAATAAGCTGTTCATACAAGTATGAACGAGCTAGTTATGGACGCTTTTTTTCACAGATCTCCTCAGAATAGGCAAAGCTCAGCCCGGTAAGGAGATGATTCTTTATCCCTTAAATGGCCATACACCATACGCAACCGCGATTTTCATCGCAATTGCATGAATTAAAAGGTAAAAACTGAAGTTCCCGTTTATTTATGTAATACGCAACGTATTACAACCACCTGTAATCACATGAAAATAAAGAAATAAGATGTAATACCGGCGTATTACACGTACGCGGGTAAGCGAAAAAGCTATAACGCTTCCCGGCCGACAGGCAGCCCAAAATCCACCGGGGCGTGCAGGTTCTCTTCAGTAACCTGCGCCATTAAATTAAAAAGGTCATATTCGCCGGGAAGCTGCGTATCAGTCGAATCCAGTTGTTCATCATATTCAGATGGCATGGGGTGATATCCAGTAGCGGAGAGGTTGTTAGCGGGTTTCGGGGCGCAGCCCTGAACCAGTCACGTAGCGCTAGCAGAGTGTATACTGGCTTACTATGTTGGCACTGATGAGGGTGTCAGTGAAGTGCTTCATGTGGCAGGAGAAAAAAGGCTGCACCGGTGCGTCAGCAGAATATGTGATACAGGATATATTCCGCTTCCTCGCTCACTGACTCGCTACGCTCGGTCGTTCGGCTGCGGCGAGCGGTACCGGCTTACAAATGGGGCGGAAATTTCCGGGTAGATGCCAGGAGCGAACTTAACAGGGAAACGAGAAGGCCGCGGCGCTGCCGTTTTTCCATAGGCTCCGCCCCCCTGACAAGCATCACGAAATCTGACGCTCAAATCAGTGGTGGCGAAACCCGACAGGACTTAAAGATACCAGGCGTTTCCCCCTGGTGGCTCCCTCGTGCGCTCTCCTGTTCCTGCCTTTCGGTTTACCGGTGTCATTCCGCTGTTATGGCCGCGTTTATCTCATTCCACGCCTGACACTCAGTTCCGGGTAGGCAGTTCGCTCCAAGCTGGACTGTATGCACGAACCCCCCGTTCAGTCCGACCGCTGCGTCTTCTCCGGTAACTATCGACTTGAGTCCAAGCCGGAAAGACACGACAAAGCGCCACTGGCAGCAGCCACTGGTAACTGATTTAGAGGAGTTAGTCTTGAAGTTATGCGCCTGTTAAGGCTAAACTGAAAGAACAGATTTGGTTACTGCGCTCCTCATAAGCCAGTTACCACGGTTCAAAGAGTTGCAGCTCTGAGAACCTTCGAAAAACCGCCTTGCTGGGCGGTTTTTTCGTTTACTGAGCAAGAGATTACGACGCTACAGAAAGGATCTCAAGAAGATCCTTCACCATAATGGAAATCTATCCCACCCGAGCATATAGGATGCATATCGTTATAAAACATCGGATATTATGCATCCCAACTAAAAATAAGCTCGAGGATAAAAAATGAGTTCAATGGTTTACTGCCGAGGATGCGGCAAGGAAATACACGAAACAGCAAAGTCATGCCCACACTGCGGAGCCACAAACGCCTCTTCAGGTTCAGGTGAAAAAAGTAGAATCGCAGCCGCGCTATTAGGGAAGGTGCGAATAAGCGGGGAAATTCTTCTCGGTTGACTCAGTCATTTCATTTCTTCATGTTTGAGCCGATTTTTTTCTCCCGTAAATGCCTTGAATCAGCCTATTTAGACCGTTTCTTCGCCATTTAAGGCGTTATCCCCAGTTTTTAGTGAGATCTCTCCCACTGACGTATCATTTGGTCCGCCCGAAACAGGTTGGCCAGCGTGAATAACATCGCCAGTTGGTTATCGTTTTTCAGCAACCCCTTGTATCTGGCTTTCACGAAGCCGAACTGTCGCTTGATGATGCGAAATGGGTGCTCCACCTTGGCCCGGATGCTGGCTTTCATGTAACCGGGCAAACAGACGCATGGAGGCGATTTCGTACAGAGCATCTTCGATCGCGCCATCGCTCAGGTTGTACCAATGCTGCATGCAGTGAATGCGTAGCATGGTTTCCAGCGGATAAGGTCGCCGGCCATTACCAGCCTTGGGGTAAAACGGCTCGATGACTTCCACCATGTTTTGCCATGGCAGAATCTGCTCCATGCGGGACAAGAAAATCTCTTTTCTGGTCTGACGGCGCTTACTGCTGAATTCACTGTCGGCGAAGGTAAGTTGATGACTCATGATGAACCCTGTTCCATGGCTCCAGATGACAAACATGATCTCATATCAGGGACTTGTTCGCACCTTCCTTAGGTAAACAATAAGATTTATAATCAGGAAAGGCGACTCGCAATAAAACGGAAAGTCGCCTTAACATTGGTAAAATATGCCCTTTACTACTCCTGTATCATGAACGGCTCATCACATTTAAAGCTGACGTTGATCCAGACTACCATATATTGCCTTTATTTCATTTTTTACGCCTTCACCACGGTACACCAAAGACGTATCGTATCGTTGATACTTATCTTCCCGTGTAGCACTGAACCAGTTAAAAGATCCGACACACAGCAGTTCTTCATCCTCAATCACAATTTTGCTGTGAACACGATTAACCAATTTCGTAGCGATACCCATCTTATTGAGCTTTTCAACAGCATCATTCAGCAGATGTTGTTTCTCCTGACGCTTATCATCATCGACATGCGCTATATTGCAGTTTTTATCCGTCACCACGGTAATATCAATGCCCCGGGAACGGGCCAAAGCCATTGATGCCAGAAATCCCGTTTGCTCCACTTTTTGCCAGGATAACCAAGGGGAAATAATCGTTATTTTCTTTTGAGCTCCGGCAAGAGTCTTGTTCAAAAATTCATCATGCTGCTCCACACCATGCAGCGTTGAAATTTGTGTATGTGCGGAAATTAAATCCTGTCGTTTCTGAAACTCAAATTGCAACGCATTATTATCTGAAGAAAAGAGATATTTTGCCAATAACCCTCGCGGCGAAAATGCGGGCTGCATCTCGATAAGGTCCATATCGCCAAATACCAGAAAACTATCTTTAGCGCGTGAGACAGCAACATTGAGGATAGTGCTGTTGCTATCAAGAAACCTGCCATCTTCATGTTTTGAGTAGACAGGAGAAAAGAGAACAATCGCCCTTTCCGCCCCCTGCAAGGAGTGCACAGTCCCCACTGTCAGTAAACCCTGCTCGTCTTTGCCATTAATTTCCAGCTTACGCAATGACATTTTGATAGCATTAACCTGCGCCGAAAATGGCGTCACAACACCAACAACTTTGTACAGTGGTTCCCCGTAATGGCGCTCTATATCATCCTTATGTGCCACCAGCCATGCTGCTATTGTTTCAGCTTCAAGAGGGTTATGACGGCTCCCTCCATTTGGCTTCATGCCTCTACCATCAATATGTAAATATCCCATTGCGGGGAAAATCGTCCTTTTTCCATCCCTCTTTTAGGCTGCAACTTACCGTGATAGCAAAGTGAGTTACAGTAGTCGATGATGTTATTGAAACAGCGACGATGCTCATACAGATACATTCCGCGCTCGAACTTGGGATCATACTGGTAGTGAGAGTTGAACTGGGCTACCTGCATTACGCTGCCAGATGCTGCACTTTTTCCAGACCCATTTATTATCGAATACGGTGGCCGCCTGAGCGGCCACCTTTAATCGTGGGCAGTTACACAGAATTATTTACAGGGTCTTGCTGGGAGTTCTTACACTTGCTCGCGATATTCAATTGGCCATTGTCAACAAATGACGCAGGTTTTGATTGGTGATATCTATTTACGTCAGCAATGCGATGTGTTTTGGCTCGGCTATACCATCAGTCCCGCTTATGCTCGCCAGGGATATGCAATTGAAGCAATTACCGCCACGATTGACTGAATAAAAGAGAACGGTTTTTCACTCATCAAAGCCGGTGTGAATCCGGAAAATACCCTTTCAAAAAAATTACTTATCAGGATTGGCTTCAATTTTTCAAGCATCGAAGATGGGTGAGCATATTTATGTTCTGGATTTAACAAAAGGAGAATAATCTCCCGAAGGGAAAAGCCGATGAGGCCATTTCAGGCGTACTTCAACATGCATTCGTCAGTGTCATCTGCCTTTTCCAGTAAATGGGTTGGCATTCAATTTCCAAAGTACATCACACTTTTTCTACTGAAACATATCCCTCCTATAACTACGTGTTAATATTCGCTCCGTAAATACCTTTCAACTCAACCCGAGGCTTTGATGCTGGAGAATGTAATCATCCGATAATCAGTTCCCCGACCTTTTCAGGCCGGACTGATTATCAATGCGCCGAAATCGAATGCGGACACCGCGGTGTGTTTGCACGTTTTGCACATGATGATTAAATAGGTTCTTCAGTATGAATTTATCCCGTCAGGAACAACATACCTTACACGTTCTCGCTAAAGGTAGACGTATTGCGCACGTCCGCGATTCTTCAGGCCGCGTCACTTCCGTTGAATGCTACAGCCGCGAAGGGCTGTTGCTGACCGACTGCACGCTCGCCGTCTTCAAAAAACTCAAAACCAAAAAACTTATCAAGTCCGTCAATGGCCAGCCCTATCGAATCAACACCACCGAGCTGAATAAAGTTCGCGCTCAGCTCGATAATCGCTAAGGAGAGTTTCTATGACAGTACACCACTTCACTTTTCATATCACAGATAAAAGTGATGCCAGTGATATCCGGGAAGTCGAAACCCGCGCATTTGGCTTCAGCAAAGAAGCCGATTTAGTGGCCTCTTTACTTGAGGATGAAAGCGCGCGCCCCGCGTTATCGCTGCTAGCCCGGTATGAAGGCAAAGCCGTCGGGCATATTTTATTTACCCGGGCAACCTTCAAAGGAGAAATGGATTCACCGTTGATGCACATCCTCGCTCCCCTGGCGGTCATACCGGAATACCAAGGGATGGGCGTGGGAGGACGGTTGATACGCACTGGCATCGAGCACCTGAGGTTGATGGGCTGCCAGACGGTTTTTGTTCTCGGCCACGCCACCTATTACCCCCGACATGGGTTCGAACCCTGTGCCGGAGACAAAGGCTATCCGGCACCTTATCCCATCCCGGAGGAGCACAAAGCCTGCTGGATGATGCAATCACTCACCGCTCAGCCCATGACCCTGACCGGCCACATCCGGTGCGCAGACCCTGATGAAACCGGAGCACTGACGTGAATAACAATCTTGTTGTGTCCTTTTTAAGGCTTAACCCAATAACAGGAATTAAATAATGGATATCCCACGTATTTTTACCATCAGCGAAAGTGAACACCGCATCCATAACCCGTTCACCGAAGAGAAGTACGCCACGCTGGGTCGCGTGCTGCGCATGAAGCCGGGCACCCGCATTCTTGACCTCGGCAGCGGCTCGGGCGAGATGCTCTGCACCTGGGCCAGGGATCATGGCATTACGGGGACTGGCATCGACATGAGTTCGCTCTTCACCGCGCAGGCAAAGCGTCGCGCGGAAGAACTCGGCGTCAGCGAACGCGTACATTTTATTCATAACGATGCGGCCGGTTACGTCGCAAATGAAAAATGTGACGTGGCGGCCTGCGTCGGCGCGACATGGATTGCCGGTGGGTTTGCCGGGGCGGAGGAGCTGCTAGCGCAAAGCCTGAAACCGGGCGGGATCATGCTTATCGGCGAACCCTACTGGCGTCAGCTACCAGCAACAGAAGAAATAGCCCAGGCCTGCGGCGTCAGCTCGACAAGCGATTTCCTGACGCTGCCAGGACTTGTCGGAGCGTTCGACGATCTCGGCTATGACGTGGTGGAAATGGTACTGGCAGACCAGGAAGGCTGGGACCGGTATGAAGCCGCAAAATGGCTGACCATGCGCCGCTGGCTGGAAGCGAATCCTGACGATGACTTCGCCGCCGAAGTCAGGGCCGAACTAAACATCGCGCCGAAACGCTACGTGACCTACGCGCGGGAATGCTTTGGCTGGGGCGTGTTCGCACTCATCGCCCGGTAACAACAGGTTCCCGGTATTTCTGGCTGGAAATATCGAGGCTTTACCTTTGCTTTGATCTGATGTATCACCTGCACAATACATATTCAGTATGTTTATTAATCAAGATGTCACCATAAGGAGCATCATATGTCACAACATGAACAGTTCTGTCAGGCTTGCGGAATGCCGATGTCGGCACCAGATGCACACAGTGCCAGTGATCAATATTGTGCGTAATGCAGCGACAGCAACGGCAATCTCAAACCCTGGGAAGAAGCGGTATCAGGTTTAGCCAGCTTCCTTGATTCCTGGCAAAAAGTCGGCCCGGAGGAAGCACATAAGCGTGCAAAACGTTATCTGACGGCAATGCCAGCCTGGGCTCATAAAGCGGAGAGTGATTTGAGCTGATTATCTATACTCCCTCTGAATCTATTCAGGAGATCCGATGTTTTCTTACATTATGCTGGGAACCAACGACCTGCCACGCGCCATTACATTCTAAGATCCGCTGATGGAGATGCTGGGGTATCCACGTGCAGGACGTAATGAAGAGGGAGCGTCCTGCAACAAAGTGGTGCTATAACAGTTACCGCGTTTTATTCATCCTCATTATTTCAACCATAATCACTGGTCTCTCCAGCCCGTAACTTTCACAAACGTTGAGCGCTTTTATTCCACTCGGCTCACATAATTTTTTATTTGTTCAGCTTTGCGCGTTTTCACGTGAACGTTCTCACAATTATTCGACCAGTCTGCGCCTATAAAACGCTCAACGAGTGATTGTTTTACGGTCTACGGAGATAGCTATGTCATTTTCTGTGCAGGAAACCCTGTTCTCGCTTTTGCAGCACAATGCGATTTCAGGACACGAAAACGCTGTCGCTGACGTCATGCTGTGCGAATTCAGGCGTCAGGCAAAAGAGGTCTGGCGAGACAGGCTTGGGAATGTCGTCGCGCGCTACGGTAGTGATAAACCCGATGCGCTGCGACTGATGATTTTTGCGCATATGGATGAAGTCGGTTTTATGGTGCGCAAAATAGAGCCGTCTGGATTTTTACGCTTTGAACGCGTAGGCGGTCCTGCGCAGGTCACTATGGCTGGTTCCATCGTCACCCTCACCGGGGACAAAGGGCCAGTCATGGGGTGTATCGGCATTAAGTCCTACCACTTTGCCAAAGGCGACGAGCGCACGCAGTCACCTTCTGTCGACAAACTGTGGATTGATATTGGTGCCAAAGACAAAGACGACGCTATACGGATGGGCATTCAGGTCGGTACGCCTGTCACTCTGTATAACCCGCCGCAACTCCTGGCAAACGATCTGGTGTGCAGTAAAGCACTAGACGATCGTCTAGGCTGTACTGCCCTGCTCGGTGTAGCGGATGCTATCAGTACTATGGAGCTTGATATCGCCGTTTATCTGGTGGCTTCGGTACAGGAAGAATTTAATATCCGCGGCATTGTTCCCGTATTACGCCGTGTAAAACCTGACCTGGCGATTGGTATTGATATCACTCCATCGTGTGACACCCCTGATTTACACGATTATTCCGAGGTCAGGATTAATCAGGGCGTTGGGATCACCTGCCTGAACTACCATGGTCGGGGAACGCTGGCCGGATTAATCACGCCTCCTCGCCTGATACGGATGTTGGAACAGACGGCTCTTGAACACAACATTCCGGTGCAGCGAGAAGTGGCTCCCGGCGTGATAACAGAAACCGGTTATATCCAGGTTGAGCAGGATGGTATTCCCTGCGCCAGTCTCTCTATTCCTTGTCGCTATACCCATTCTCCGGCGGAGGTTGCCAGCCTGCGTGATTTGACTGATTGCATCCGCCTATTGACCGCTCTGGCAGGTATGTCAGCAGCACATTTCCCCGTTGAGCCTGATTCAGGCACTACACAAGAGGCACATCCATTATGAAAAAGATCCTTGTGGCATGCGGTACCGGCATGTCGACTTCAACCATGATTGCACACAAGCTGCAAGAGTTCCTGACTGAACAGGGCATTTCAGCCACTACCGCCCAATGCTGTCTGAATGAGATCCCTCTTAACTGTAACGGTATGGACCTTATTGTAACCTCCATGCGAACCAACAGTGATTACGGCATCCCTACGCTTAATGGCGCCGCCCTGCTCACAGGGATCAACGACGACGCGTTAAAACAACAAATCAAGGCTCTGTTAACTCAATAAAAGGAGGCATTATGTTTGATTACATCCTGTCTCTCGGCGGTACCGTTTTCGTCCCTATCATCATGATCGTGATTGGCCTTATCTTCCGCATCCCCTGGCTGCAGGCGATTAAGGCAGGGGTAACGGTTGGGATTGGTTTTGTCGGTATGGGACTGGTGATCGTCATGGCGATCGACAGCCTCAGTCCCCCTATCAAAGTGATGATTGAGCGTTTCGGCCTAGCCCTGCATGTCTTTGACGTTGGCGCAGGCCCTGCCTCCGGCGTTGGTTATGCGACAGCCATTGGCGCCATGATTATCCCAGTTATTTTTCTTCTCAATGTCGCCATGCTGGTCACCCGTCTGACCAAAACGATGAACGTCGATATTTACAATTACTGGCACTACGCCATTACGGGTACGGTGGTCCAGCTTATGACCGGTAGCCTGATTTATGGTGTGCTGGGGGCAATCTGCCATGCGGCGCTATCGTTAAAAATGGCCGACTGGACGGCAAAACGGGTACAGAACATCGTCGGGCTGGAAGGTATTTCGATACCGCAAGGCTACGGTTCCAGTTCAGTACCGCTTTTCGTTCTACTTGATGCTATCTATGAAAAAATCCCTTTCATGAAGGGACGCAATATCGATGCTCAGGAGATCCAGAAACGCTACGGCATGGTCGGCGATCCGGTGATTATCGGCGTAGTGCTCGGTCTGATTTTTGGCCTGGCGGCTGGTGAAGGCTTTAAAGGTTGCGCCAGTCTGATGATTACCGTTGCGGCAATCATGGTGTTGTTCCCGCGCATGATCCGCCTGATTGTTGAGGGCCTGCTGCCCATCTCCGACGGTGCAAGAAAGTTCTTCCAGAAATATTTCAAAGGACGTGAAGTGTATATCGGTCTGGATACTGCTGTGACGCTGGGGCATCCAACCACCATTGCTGTCGGTCTGCTACTGATACCCATTATGTTAATTCTGGCCAGCATTTTACCGGGCAACAAAGTGTTACCCCTCGCAGACCTGCCGGTAGCACCGTTCTTTATCTGTATGGCTACGGTTATCCACCGCGGAGACCTGGTCAGGACGTTGATAAGCGGGGTCATCGTGATGATTACCGTCCTGCTGATCGCCACCCAGTTCGCGCCTTACTTCACTGAAATGGCGCTCAAAGGCGGTTTCAGTTTTGCCGGTGAAAGTGCGCAAATCTCAGCGTTGTCCGTGGGCAATATGTTCGGTTGGTCGATTTCTGAATTGATGTCGCTTGGGATTATTGGCGTTGTCGTGGCGGTCGGTATTGTCGCCAGCGTCGTGCTGTTCTTACGTAAACGTGAATTATCGGAATAAGGAGTACTTTCAATGAGTTGGCTGAAAGAGGTTATTGGGACGGAAAAAGCGGTCATCGCCATGTGCCATCTACGTGCATTGCCCGGCGACCCGAGTTTTGATGCGCAGTTGGGGATGAACTGGGTTATCGACAAAGCCTGGGACGATCTGATGGCGCTCCAAAATGGTGGGGTGGATGCAGTCATGTTCTCCAACGAGTTTAGTCTTCCCTATCTCACGAAGGTGCGTCCGGAAACCACTGCGGCAATGGCACGAATCATCGGGCAATTAATGAGCGATATCCGCATCCCGTTTGGCGTGAATGTTCTGTGGGATCCGGTCGCCTCATTCGACCTGGCGATGGCTACCGGCGCTAAGTTTATCCGCGAGATATTTACCGGTGCCTATGCCAGCGACTTTGGCGTCTGGGACACTAACGTCGGTGAGACCATCCGTCATCAACACCGGATTGGTGCAGGCGAAGTGAAAACCTTGTTCAATATCGTCCCAGAGGCCGCCGTGTATCTGGGCAATCGCGATATCTGTTCTATTGCTAAATCGACAGTATTTAACAACCATCCTGATGCGCTCTGTGTTTCTGGCCTGACCGCCGGGACGCGTACCGACAGCGCGCTGTTAAAACGGGTCAAAGAAACGGTGCCTGACACCGTCGTGTTGGCCAACACGGGCGTCTGCCTGGAAAACGTGGAGGAACAACTCAGTATCGCCGATGGCTGTGTGACCGCAACCACCTTTAAAAAGGACGGCGTTTTTGCCAATTTCGTTGACCAGGCGCGAGTCAGTCAGTTTATGGAGAAAGTGCATCATATACGCCGATAAGATGGGGATAAGCAGAGCGCTTATCCCCGGCAAAGAGCAATAACCCTTCTGCGATCCCTGCCGCCTTCGTCAAAAGTATCGACGGGGATCGCTACCAGATTAACCCGAATCGGCATGGAGTCAACGACGGATGATTAACGATATTAAATGGGTACAGGCACAACGTAAAGCCACCGACTGGCGTCAGGCCGTGGAAATCGCCACCCGCCCGCTGGTAGCCTATGGTGCCGCGCAGCCATGCTACGTTAATGGGATCATCGAAAATACCCTTAACTGGGGGCCTTATTATCTGATAGCCCCAGGAATCGCCTTGCCTCACGCCCGACCAGAGCAAGGCGCAAACTATAATCAGGTCAGTATCACCACGCTACGCACCCCGGTCGCCTTTGGTAACGAGGAGTGCGACCCCGTCTGGCTGCTTCTCTGCGTCAGCGCCACGGATGCCAACGCACATATTTTGACCATTCAGCGCATCAGCCAGTTTATTGATTCGCCACAACGCTTAACGGCAGTGGGAAATGCCAGCACAGACGATGCACTGTTTGCGCTGGTATCAGGTTAACGGAGGCGCTTATGATCCTGCACCCTTCTCTCGCCAGCGCAAATCCTCTGCACTATGGTCGTGAGCTGACGGCATTGGACAATCTGGATTTTGGGAGCCTGCATCTGGATATTGAGGACAGCAGCTTCATTAACAACATTACGTTTGGGATGAAAACGGTGCAGGCCGTCGCCAGACAGACGCCTCATCCCTTGTCCTTTCATTTCATGCTTGCCCGGCCACAGCGCTGGTTTAACGCGCTGGCTGAAATCAGACCCGCGTGGATCTTCGTTCATGCAGAAACGCTGGACTATCCTTCGGAAACGTTAACTGAGATCCGCCATACCGGCGCACGAGCCGGACTGGTATTTAATCCGGCAACCCCGATCGACGCCTGGCGATATCTGGCGTCTGAGCTGGACGGAGTGATGGTGATGACCAGTGAGCCCGATGGGCAGGGACAGCGGTTTATTCCCTCCATGTGCGAGAAAATCCAAAAAGTACGCACGGCTTTTCCTCAGACCGAGTGCTGGGCCGACGGTGGAATTACGCTGGCAGCTGCACAGCAACTGGCAGCAGCTGGGGCGCAACATATGGTGATTGGGCGCGCCCTGTTCTCTTCATCTGACTATCGCGCGACCTTAGCTCAATTCGCCACCCTGTAAGAGGAGATTGTTTCTGATGAGCCAACAGAGACCTGACCGTATCAAACAGATGCTGCACTACCTGTGGCAACATCGTCACCTCTCCACACAGCAGGCCATGGAGCTTTTTGGCTATGCGGAAGCGACTGTCCGTCGTGATTTCCAGTATATTGTCAACCAGTATCCAGGCATGATCCGCGGTCACGGTTGCCTGGACTTCGACGACAGTACAGACGACAAAGAGTACGTCTTCGACGTGAAACGTACATTGCAATCTGTGGCGAAAAGAGAAATAGCTGCCCTTGCCCGAACAATGATCAAAGATGGCGACTGCTTTTTTCTCGACTCCGGCTCAACCTGCCTCGAACTGGCGAAATGCCTGGCCGATGCGCGGGTAAAGGTCATCTGCAACGACATTAAAATCGCCAATGAACTGGGCTGTTTTCCCCATGTGGAAAGTTACATTATCGGAGGACTGATTCGCCCAGGTTATTTTTCGGTAGGAGAGAGTCTGGCGCTGGAGATGATCAATGCCTTTTCCGTAGAACGTGCGTTTATCTCCTGCGATGCGCTGTCGCTGGAGACGGGGATCACCAATGCCACCATGTTTGAGGTCGGGGTGAAAACACGGATTATTCAACGCTCGCGTGAAGTTATTCTCATGGCCGATCACTCAAAATTTGATGCCGTTGAGCCGCATGCTGTAGCAACACTATCATGTATTAAAACGATCATCAGTGACAGCGGGTTACCTGAGACTATTGCACAGCGTTATCAGCGAGCCGGATGTCAGTTGTTTTTACCTCATTCAATAAAGTGATAAGTAAGTTCATTCGAGAGGGATTTCAAGCAAAAATAATCAATGGCACCCAATAGAAAATATTGGCGATGCGCTCGAACGAATAAAGAAGCTCTAGGCGCAATCCACACACTACGATGTTGCAACAACACGCCATCTACTTTTTATTCTCATTCACTAAATGTGGCTGTTCTGGATTCATTATTCAAAGTGTGTACAAGATCACATTTAATCACATCATTACGGTTCAGCATGCTGAACAAAGCATATTTTCCACTATGTAATGCCGATACCATTTATTCCATGAGCAAGGAGGAGCCATTATGGTTCGCAAAGGGTGTAATTCATTAGTCCGTGCTGAAAAAATATTAACCCACATTGCATGGGTTGGTATGGCAAGTTATATGGAGTTATTAAATAAATTCCAGTACCCCAAAAGCAGCCTGCTTAATTTATTGAATGTAATGGTGGATTGTGGTTTCTTAATTAAAAACAAAAACGGCTACTATTCACTGGGAATAAAAAACTACGAATTGGGTTGTCAGGCGTTACACCGTCAAAATATATTTGAGGTGACTAAGCGGCCAATGCAGGAGTTGTCGCTGAAAAGTGGACTGGTTTGTCATCTTGGGGCGATGGAGAGCATTTCGGCTATCTATCTCGACAAGATCGAAAGTCCGGACTCTGTACCGACGAGCAAAAGCTGGATTGGCAAAAAACTTGAGTTGCATATTACCGCGTTGGGTAAGGCATTATTAGCCTGGAAGACACGAGAAGAACTGGATTATTTTTTAGAAGCACTCACGTTAACTCCACATACGCGCAATACATTTACCGATAAAAAATTGTTTCTGGAAGAATTACAAAAAACACGCCTTCGGGGATGGGCCATAGACAACGAAGAATCAACCTATGGGGCGGTATGTTTAAGTATGCCGGTATTCAATATGTATAACAGAGTTAACTATGCAATCTCACTTTCTGGCGATCCGGTAGTTTATTCAGGAAATAAGATAGACAGCTATCTGGAATTGCTCCGGAAATGCGCTGAGCAAATATCATATGGGCTGGGATACAGAAACGAAAATGAGCACTTACGAAAAGGAAACTGAGGTAATGAAAAAATTCAGCGGCATTATTCCACCGGTATCCAGCACGTTTCATCGTGACGGAACCCTTGATAAAAAGGCAATGCGCGAAGTTGCCGACTTCCTGATTAATAAAGGGGTCGACGGGCTGTTTTATCTGGGTACCGGTGGTGAATTTAGCCAAATGAATACAGCCCAGCGCATGGCACTCGCCGAAGAAGCTGTAACCATTGTCGACGGGCGAGTGCCGGTATTGATTGGCGTCGGTTCCCCTTCCACTGACGAAGCGGTCAAACTGGCGCAGCATGCGCAAGCCTACGGCGCTGATGGTATCGTCGCCATCAACCCCTACTACTGGAAAGTCGCACCACGAAATCTTGACGACTATTACCAGCAGATCGCCCGTAGCGTCACCCTACCGGTGATCCTGTACAACTTTCCGGATCTGACGGGTCAGGACTTAACCCCGGAAACCGTGACGCGTCTGGCTCTGCAAAACGAGAATATCGTTGGCATCAAAGACACCATCGACAGCGTTGGTCACTTGCGTACGATGATCAACACAGTTAAGTCGGTACGCCCGTCGTTTTCGGTATTCTGCGGTTACGATGATCATTTGCTGAATACGATGCTGCTGGGCGGCGACGGTGCGATAACCGCCAGCGCTAACTTTGCTCCGGAACTCTCCGTCGGCATCTACCGCGCCTGGCGTGAAGGCGATCTGGCGACCGCTGCGACGCTGAATAAAAAACTACTACAACTGCCCGCTATTTACGCCCTCGAAACACCGTTTGTCTCACTGATCAAATACAGCATGCAGTGTGTCGGGCTGCCTGTAGAGACATATTGCTTACCACCGATTCTTGAAGCATCTGAAGAAGCAAAAGATAAAGTCCACGTGCTGCTTACCGCGCAGGGCATTTTACCAGTCTGAGGAGAAACTCATGTCTGTTCGCAATATTTTTGCTGACGAGAGCCACGATATTTACACCGTCAGAACGCACGCCGATGGCCCGGACGGCGAACTCCCATTAACCGCAGAGATGCTTATCAACCGCCCGAGCGGGGATCTGTTCGGTATGACCATGAATGCCGGAATGGGTTGGTCTCCGGACGAGCTGGATCGGGACGGTATTTTACTGCTCAGTACACTCGGTGGCTTACGCGGCGCAGACGGTAAACCCGTGGCGCTGGCGTTGCACCAGGGGCATTACGAACTGGACATCCAGATGAAAGCGGCGGCCGAGGTTATTAAAGCCAACCATGCCCTGCCCTATGCCGTGTACGTCTCCGATCCTTGTGACGGGCGTACTCAGGGTACAACGGGGATGTTTGATTCGCTACCATACCGAAATGACGCATCGATGGTAATGCGCCGCCTTATTCGCTCTCTGCCCGACGCGAAAGCAGTTATTGGTGTGGCGAGTTGCGATAAGGGGCTTCCGGCCACCATGATGGCACTCGCCGCGCAGCACAACATCGCAACCGTGCTGGTCCCCGGCGGCGCGACGCTGCCCGCAAAGGATGGAGAAGACAACGGCAAGGTGCAAACCATTGGCGCACGCTTCGCCAATGGCGAATTATCTCTACAGGACGCACGCCGTGCGGGCTGTAAAGCCTGTGCCTCTTCCGGCGGCGGCTGTCAATTTTTGGGCACTGCCGGGACATCTCAGGTGGTGGCCGAAGGATTGGGACTGGCAATCCCACATTCAGCCCTGGCCCCTTCCGGTGAGCCTGTGTGGCGGGAGATCGCCAGAGCTTCCGCGCGAGCTGCGCTGAACCTGAGTCAAAAAGGCATCACCACCCGGGAAATTCTCACCGATAAAGCGATAGAGAATGCGATGACGGTCCATGCCGCGTTCGGTGGTTCAACAAACCTGCTGTTACACATCCCGGCAATTGCTCACCAGGCAGGTTGCCATATCCCGACCGTTGATGACTGGATCCGCATCAACAAGCGCGTGCCCCGACTGGTGAGCGTACTGCCTAATGGCCCGGTTTATCATCCAACGGTCAATGCCTTTATGGCAGGTGGTGTGCCGGAAGTCATGTTGCATCTGCGCAGCCTCGGATTGTTGCATGAAGACGTTATGACGGTTACCGGCAGCACGCTGAAAGAAAACCTCGACTGGTGGGAGCACTCCGAACGGCGTCAGCGGTTCAAGCAACTCCTGCTCGATCAGGAACAAATCAACGCTGACGAAGTGATCATGTCTCCGCAGCAAGCAAAAGCGCGCGGATTAACCTCAACTATCACCTTCCCGGTGGGCAATATTGCGCCAGAAGGTTCGGTGATCAAATCCACCGCCATTGACCCCTCGATGATTGATGAGCAAGGTATCTATTACCATAAAGGTGTGGCGAAGGTTTATCTGTCCGAGAAAAGTGCGATTTACGATATCAAACATGACAAGATCAAGGCGGGCGATATTCTGGTCATTATTGGCGTTGGACCTTCAGGTACAGGGATGGAAGAAACCTACCAGGTTACCAGTGCCCTGAAGCATCTGTCATACGGTAAGCATGTTTCGTTAATCACCGATGCACGTTTCTCGGGCGTTTCTACTGGCGCGTGCATCGGCCATGTGGGGCCAGAAGCGCTGGCCGGAGGCCCCATCGGTAAATTACGCACCGGGGATTTAATTGAAATTAAAATTGATTGTCGCGAGCTTCACGGCGAAGTCAATTTCCTCGGAACCCGTAGCGATGAACAATTACCTTCACAGGAGGAGGCAACTGCAATATTAAATGCCAGACCCAGCCATCAGGATTTACTTCCCGATCCTGAATTGCCAGATGATACCCGGCTATGGGCAATGCTTCAGGCCGTGAGTGGTGGGACATGGACCGGTTGTATTTATGATGTAAACAAAATTGGCGCGGCTTTGCGCGATTTTATGAATAAAAACTGAAAGCATAAATAAAAACATCCAGACACCTGAATTATCCGACTCTGCATCATTCGTTATTTGCTCAGTCGGATAATGATGGGTCGCTACCCTGTTATGAGAGGACGTTATGCCACTAATTATCGTTGTGGCAGGGATTGCTTTACTCCTGCTTTTAACCATAAAAATTAAGCTTAATACGTTTGTTTCGTTAATTATTGTCTCGATTGCTGTCGCCATCGCCAGTGGTATGGATTTGAGTAAAGTCGTCACCTCAGTCGAATCCGGACTTGGCGGTACGCTGGGCCATATTGGTTTGATATTTGGCTTCGGTGTTATGCTCGGTCGCTTGCTGGCCGATGCGGGTGGTGCGCAGCGAATAGCGCTGACCATGCTGAATTATTTCGGGAAAAATAAACTTGACTGGGCAGTGGTCTGTTCGGCGTTTATTGTCGGTATCGCACTTTTTTTCGAAGTCGGTTTAATTCTTCTGGTACCTATTTTATTCGCTATTGCCCGTGAAGCAAAAATATCACCGATGTTTATGTGTGTGCCGATGCTTTCTGGTTTGCTGGTCGCACACGGTTTTTTGCCGCCGCACCCCGGCCCGACTGTTATCGCCAGGGAATATGGCGCTGATGTAGGATTGGTACTGATATACGGTATCATTGTCGGCATTCCAACCTTTATTCTTTGCGGCCCGGTATTGAATAAATTCTGCCAGCGCATTATTCCGGACGCCTTTAAAAAAGAGGGGAATATAGCCTCTCTCGGCGCGACCCGCCGATTCAGCGAAAGCGAAATGCCAGGCTTTGGGATCAGTTTTCTCACGGCAATGCTGCCGGTGATCCTGATGGCGGTTGTCACCATCATCCAGATGACTCATGCCAAAAGTGCCGCGGATTCAGGCTTATTTTACAACGTGATACTGTTCTTAGGTAATTCAACGATCGCCATGCTGATTTCACTGCTATTCGCGATCTATACCATGGGCCTGGGGCGCGGGAAAACAATCCCTGACCTGATGGATTCTTGCGGAAAAGCTATCGCGGGTATTGCCGGTCTGCTGCTGATTATCGGTGGTGGTGGTGCATTCAAGCAAGTTCTCATCGACTCTGGCGTTGGTCAGTATATTTCCACCCTGGTTTCGGGTATGGATATTAACCCGATCCTGATGGCCTGGGGCGTGGCCGCATTCCTGCGTATTTGTCTGGGTTCAGCCACCGTCGCGGCGATCTCTACCGCCGGTCTGGTCATCCCATTGTTGGCAGTACATCCCAATACCAACCTGGCCTTGATTACGCTGGCTACCGGTGCCGGATCCTGTATTTGTTCTCACGTTAACGATGCCAGTTTCTGGATGATTAAAGACTTTTTTGGCCTGACCACCAAAGAAACGCTGTTATCCTGGACGCTGATGTCCACACTCTTATCCATCAGTGGGCTGATTTTTATTCTGCTCGCCAGCTTAGTTTTATAATCGGGTTCTTGCCAGTGAGCCAACCTGTTGTTCACTGTCCCCCATAATTTAGTGAGTGACGGCAACCGTCTGCACGGTGACGAATCGCTGGCGATCAAAAAGGGGCGATATTGAACCTTCGATTATGCTTGATGGGTGTATTCTCAGTAATACTGTAAAGCCGGAGCATGTCTCCGGCTTTACAGTATGGGGGAACAGCGGGCGATCGCTCAAATGGTATGCTGGTTTATTTCATGTAAAAGAATAAAATATCTGTATAAAATCATGCCACTGGCAATCTGCATCAACTCTCCGGGTAAACAGGGTTAAGATGAGCATTTCCCCGGTTTAATACAGGTATACAAAAGTGGATAGAGATCAAACAAACAGCAGCCTGTTCAATGATGATCCCGTACTTCATGCAACATGGCTGTACTATCAGGAAGGCAAAAGCCAGACTGAAGTTGCAGCTATCATGGGGGTGTCCCGCGTCACGGTTGTCAAATACCTGCAAACAGCCCGGGAAAATGGACTGGTTCATATCAACCTGGATGTGAATGTCTTTGGCTCTATCGACGCTGCTTTGCAAATTCGCGATAAATTCAATCTCCAGAGAGTGATCATCGTGCCGGATGGCGAACATGCCGGAAAACGTGATGATACAAAGCTGATGCGGACTCGCCTTTCACGTGCCGGTGGCATGTATCTGAATCAGGTGATTGAGAATGGTGATGTGCTGGGGGTTGCCTGGGGAAGAACAATCCATCAGATGAGCAAAACCATGACGCCGAAGTCATGTAAAAATGTCACCGTTATACAGATGCTCGGTTCCATGCCATCTCAGCCAGACCTGACGATCATTGAATCCTCATCGCAAATCGCCTACAAGCTTTCAGGCCGTGTCGCCTCGCTGCACGTGCCCGCCGTGGTATCAAGCGCCAGACTGGCCATGGAGTTACAGGCAGAGCCTATTATTCGATCGAATTTTGACGTTCTGACTCGCTGTACGAAAGCCTTTTTTGTCGTGGGTAACGCGCTTGATGAAAATCCCCTGATTCGGGTGGGCGTGCTGAATAAGAAGGAAATGCAGACGTATCGGGATTTAGGCGCAGTAGGTGTCATTTGTGGTCGCTTCTATGACAAGGAAGGGATGCCCGTCGTGGCTGATGTTGACCAGCGTATTCTGGGAATCAGTCTGGCTCAGCTAAGGCAGATTGAACGGAAGATCTTCCTTGCTGGTGGGGAAAGAGGCTATGACGCAACGTTGGGTGCCCTGCTGGGAGGATATGTCACGGACCTGATTGTTGATGAGGGAACGGCAGAGTTTTTGCTGGCGTGTGAATTACCACACTAAAAGAATGAACAACTGCCCCATGTAGATATGGGGCAGGATTTTATTGATTAGCGGCGATAATAAGAACAATACCCACAATGTATGAAATAAACATGGTCAGCAGCAGTTTATTGGTTCCGGCTGGCGCACTGGCAAATTCTCTCCAGATGAAGACTCCCCAGATCACGGCAATCATTGTGGCCCCCTGTCCCAGACCGTAGGAAATGGCATACCCCGCCTGACCAGACGCAATCAGACTGAATGCCAGACCGACACACCAAATCATACCGCCCAGCCAGCCGCAAACATGATCCCGTAAACTCCCGGAAAAATACATTTTCCCGTTGACCGGTTCTCCTGAAATAGGTTTTTTCATGACCAGCCTGTTAAGGACAAAGTTCGACAAAAACAGCCCCACGGCAAACAGAACAAGTGCTGAGTAAGGCGTCATCAGACCGCTGGCAGGCTGGCTGAAATTGTCAGACATGGAGTCCGCCAGGAAGCGGAAAAACCATCCCATGATGATACCCGCCAGAATGGCAGTAATGAGACCTTTATTACGGCGAGATTTATCCGCCTCCTGCGTGACACGACCATAGGCTATCGCGGTAAAAATAATGGCGATCACAACGCAGACGACACCGAGGAACAGAATGAGCGGATCGCCCTGCGGATTGCCGATATAGGTGGTGATCACACCCAGAGCCAGTGCCAGCCCCACACCCACAGGAAAAGCTACCGCCATACCGGCAAGATTAATAGAAGCGACCAGAAGAATATTGGAAATATTGAAGATAATCCCTGCCAGTATTGCCGACATCAGACTACTGCTGCTCGCCTGCTGAATATCAGGTATAAAACTGCGACCGGCTTCGCCCATAGAACCCAGCGTGAAGGCAAATAACAAAGAACACAGCAATAATCCAATTGAATAATCCCAATAGAATAGAGGGAACTCCCATTTTTTATTGCTGACAAGTTTAGTTGTATTCGCCCATGAACCCCAGCAAATCATGGTAATAAAACACATTATTATGGCGACAGCATACGATTCCACGATAAACATAAATAACTCCTTGTGGTAGTTATAATCAATCGTTGTGGACAGAGGGAATAGCAGCCATTCTGCGAATGGCTGTCATATGTTATTAATTAAAATAAAGCTGTAATTACGCTTTCAAACCATACGTTTTGAATTTTTCAAGGACGATGGTCATTTCGGCTTCAGACAGCACGGGAACATCGTGATGTAATCCGCCACATTTGATGTATAAATCAGCCAGCGTCTCGGTTTCACCCGCCAGCCACAACGTCTTTTCCAGCGTGACGTCCATGGCCAGCATACCGTGGTGCTGCATCAGCAAGGACTTACTTTCTCTGATTCCTTTAGATACACCGTCGGCCAGTTCAGGACTGCCAAAGGTATAATAGGGAATACAGGGAATATGATCCGTCCCCGATACCGCCACCATATAATGAATGGCCGGAATTGAATGATTATGTATTGCCACCGCCGTGGAATTCACCGCATGCGTATGTATGACAGCATTCAATTCTGGTCTGGCTTTATAACACGCCAGATGAATTAACCATTCACTTGATGGTATTTTACCCGCTTCAGGTTTTCCCTTATCGTCTACAAAGACAATCATGTCCGGCGTCATCTTTGAATAAGCGATCCCACTCGGCGTAATCAACATGCCACCGGTATACCTGGCACTCACATTACCTGATGTTCCTTGATTAAGACCTGACGCATTCATTTCCCGACAAGTGGAAATGATTTTTTCTGCTAACTTAATCCGTTCCATTCCTGATCCTTAATAGCAATGGCCGCTGTTTTAATGCTGTTCCCCCTGGAGTGCTTTACTCTTCAGGTCAGCAAACATATCCGCCAGCGCTGACTTACTGGCAGCACAGACTCCCCGCTCAGTAATGAAGCCGGTAATGTATCGGGCAGGCGTGACGTCGAAAGCGTAGTTCCCACAACGGGTTCCTTCAGGGGCGGTATTGACCCAGCTCAATT
>ERZ808041.662-NODE-662-length-22400-cov-4.564843_pt1 | contig 22400 bp, 27 predicted proteins | sample MGYA00380192_ERZ808041 | MGnify/ENA primary metagenome ERZ808041 (study PRJEB31490, sample SAMN06133412) | mouse gut metagenome | isolation source: Z1_1 | host: mice | place: China: Chengdu | collected 2015-05 ...
TCGGAACCGACTTGACGATATGTCTAAGATGAGGGGACTACACTAATTAGATTGTCCACGGTTATGGGTACATTATATATTGCACATGCAGGAGGAAGCAAAACTAATCTGAGTTACAAAAAGGCAGAAAGTATGCTTATTTTTCCAGAAGTAAATGCAATATGTCTTGGTTATTCAAAGACTAGAAGAGGTTCTGGAACAGGACCATTATGGGCGAAATCTCTAGCGAGCAATATTAATGACATTATTGCAAAAGGGGTTACACATATTTCACATTTTGAAGAATTGGGAATATTTTGTGAAGGAATTGGACCAGATCGTTTAAGTGATATGACATCAAATTTATTAAAAGGAAGATTTATTACATATACACAAAGAATATGTAATTTGCATGGAATTCCAATGAAGAAAAAGAGGGTGCAAAATGCATATTTTGATTATGAATATATGAGATGGTGCGATGGCGAATATTTATTGCCCGTTAATCCATATAAAGGCAATTCTCCAGTTATTTTAATTCCTAAAGATTTTCTAAATATGTTACCGGAAATTAATAGTGAAGATTTTGCAAATACAATAGATTTAGCAGAAAGATTGAGAAATGATTTTAATTATGAGATAGACAAAAATTTGGACAAGACAAAGATTGCTGAAATAGCAATAGAACATTACGATTTAGTAAAAGAATATATAGATATAGTCGAAAGACGTGAAGCAAATACATTTGGAGAACTGATGAAGAGAACACTTAGATATGTGTGGTATGAGCTTTCAAAAGGCATTGCTGCAAATGATAAATTTTTGTTTGGTGATGTGACGGATGATACGGAATTCTATAAAAAAGTGTTCGAGTTTGCACAATATTATAAAGAATTTGTTGAAATAAGGTCTGGATATAAACTTTTATGGAATGAAACAAGGACTACTACACGAAGTGAGGAAGATGTACAATTATTATTCAAGGGAATTCTTGATGAACATTGTAGGGCTAATAATATTGATTTTACAAGGGAAGTAAATCAAGGTATGGGACCTGTAGATTTTAGATTTAGTAGTGGATATAAAAATCGAGTTTTGTTAGAAGCAAAGTTGGCAAAAAATACTAAGTTTTGGAATGGCTTGAAAAAACAATTACCACAGTACATGAAAATTGATTCATGCAAATTAGGTATTTTCTTAGTGGTGGCATTTACTGATAAAGATATTAAAAGAGTAGATAATATTCAAGACATTGCAAATGATACCGAAAAAGCTTATGGAGTTAAAATAAAGACCATTGTGGTAGATGCTCGTGTGGATAATAAAGAATCTGCTTCGAAATTATAGTTAGGGTATCTGCTCTGATTTGCAACATCCACTTATTTAACAGCAAGGCATAAAATACTTGGAATCCTTTGCAAAACATGGTATTTTAGGACAATTAAAATACTTTTCATCTGCCTGTCGGTGGAGTGAGCTATTAAAAGTAATAGAAAAGCAGTGAACACGGTTCAGAAGAAAAGTTCACTGCTTTTTTTCAGGAAAGCTAAAAAGTAAACTTGCTTTTAACATTCATTCAGATGCATAAAATTCCGTGGATGCTTGGTTGTGAGGATGCTATTCTGCTTTGCCATGGAAACGTTTGTATATATTTCAGTTGTTTTAATTGAACTGTGGCCAAGCATTTTTTGTATATACCGGATGTTAACGTCAGCTTCCAGCAGCAAAGTGGCGAATGAATGGCGAAACATATGCGGAGTGATATGCATATCGATCATTGCCACTTTTAAATATTTTACGATCATAGCCCGTACAGACTGCTCTGAATACCGCTGATGAAGTCGATTGATGAAAAACCATCCGGTGGAGAGAATGTCTGCCTGAAAAGCATTATAATATTCAGACACCACCTTTTTAACATCATCATTGCCAATCTGGATCAGGCGTTCCTTAGAGCCTTTTCCGTAAATGATGATTTTGTAAGATACCAGATCCACTTGCTGTAGTCTTAAGGCGCACAACTCTGAGATTCTTACGCCTGTGGAAAAAAGTAGCTCAATAATCGTGATGTCACGAAGGATCGCATTGTATTGATAGGTTGTATTTGCAAGCGACTTTTGCTTATACATTGTGGAGATAAAATCAGCAATCGTAGCTTCCGGTATTGTACGGGGCAGTATTTGTGGTTCCCTAAATTTTACGTTGATCTTATCAAATGGATTCAGAGTGATAATCTCTTCATAAATCAAATGATGAAAGAACGCTTTTAAAGCAGCAATTTTTCTTTTGGTAGTCCGGGGCTTATATTGATCGTGGAGAGATGAGATATAATCGTTTATAGCTGTTTTATCTTCAAAGTCGGGATATTCCCGTATAAATGCTTGAAATTGCGCCAGATCAATACGATAAGCCTTCAGCGTTTTCTTATCCAGTTTTTTAATGGATTCACAGTTTTTTATGTAGTTTGCAATTAAAGTCTCTAATCTGCTCATAAATGGATACTCCTTAGTTTTTTATACTAATTATGAGTATCCATCTATGAAATGTCGATGATTTTATTCTTCAGGGAAAAATTCATTTAGTATTTCAATGGTTTCCTTTGCTGTATACCCCCAGAGTATGGTACTCAGTGATTCGATTGCCTTATGCCTTTTTCGGTAATAGGTGCGGTAGGAAATATTGGAAATATGTGGCCGCAGCTTCTCTATGATCTCGTTTGTACCGTTCGGTTTCTGAGGGGAAAGAAAGGTATAGTAGAGAATCCAGTAATACTGTTCTCCGTGTTTGTGGTTGGTTCTAAGCAAGTCTACAGAGGAATCCAGCATTTTCAGCATCCGGTTGCTTCGTTCAATGCTCTTTGCCCGTTCTTCAATATCATCTCCAGACAGATCGGCCCCTGCAGCATAGATAGAATCAAGGAATTCATCCACACTTGTCCCATAGTTCATCCGGAATTGCGTCTCCATCTGGTGGACTACCACCTTCAGGCTATAGGTGGCATCTCGGTATCTGCGCAGGAACTTATAGGTGTCGTGAAAGCGCGGATCTTGCTCTGGATTCAGATATTCTGGCTTATTCCGGACGCACGTCCTCTTTGCATTTTCCACTTTTACAACTCCTTTCTGGACATTTCCAACCTTTGCTTCTATACCAGTACCATTCATTCCGTTATCTCTCAATTTTACCTCCTTGCTCTCTGTATCTTTAAATTTTGTGCCGTTCTTTCTTGTATCTACGGATTCTGCCCCCTTCCTTTTCGTATTTACCGATTTTGCCTCAGTCCTCTCTACATCTACGAATTTCATGCCCTTCCTCCCTATATCCTCTGATTTCAATTCATTAATCCCGGCATCTTTCCTGCTTGTATCCATCATCTTATTCAGCCCCTTTCAGAATCTTTTCCACAACATCTGGCTTTCCAGCGCTAACTATCAGATGGGTGTCTCTTCTGGCAGCCCGGTGCATGTAATCGGAAATTTGGATGCTGAAACAATGTATGTGACAGAAGGAGCACTAAAAGGAACGATTGCCCATTATCTGTCTGGAGATACATTTCTATGTGCGCCAGGCGTCAATCAGTATCGAAGCCTTCATCCTGTATTGGAAGGTCTTTCAAAAAGAAATCTGAAGCTGGTTTATGAGGCCTATGATATGGATAAAAAGATGCGGGTGAATTGCAATGGAAACCACAAAAAATGCGGGGAATGCCTGGAAGCCGGTGTACATGACTACTGCCCTTTTAAAGTGAAAAAGAGGGAGATTATACAGAATGGCTGCAAGAAGCTTTATAAAGGCTGCCGGAGCCTTTCCCTGCCGGTACAGAGGATGATCTGGGACATGGATGAGAAGGGGGAATGGTGTGGCAGGATAAAAGGGATTGATGATTTTTACTATGCCACCAGAAGAGATACAGTGAAACAATCAAACGGGAGTATTTGAAACATAAATTACATAAGCCAGAGGATACAGCACTCTGGCTTTTCTGTAGAAGGCATATGAAAGCGCGCTTTCAGGAGAGACATTTATTTATCAGGAGGAAACAATACATGAGAAAAAAGAGTGATTATGCAACTTTGATTTTGCTGCTTGCTTCTCTTGCAGTTTTTGCATTTGCAGCGTGGAAGCTGTTTGGTATTTATGCCGAATATCACAAGGGAACGGAAACCTATGAGGAACTGCAGAATTTTGTGCAGGAGCCGAAAGAAAAGGACAAGCCATCATCGGAGGATGGAACTTCAAAGGAATCACCGGAGGATACCGAAAATATTTATCTGCAAGTAGATTTTGCAGGGCTTAAGAAAGTGAACCCGGATGTTATCGCATGGATTCAGATTCCGACTTTGGATATCAGTTATCCGGTAGTACGTGGGAAGGACAATTACTATTACTTGCACCATATGTTTGACGGTCAGGAAAATAAAAACGGGAGTATCTTTGTGGATTATCATAATCAGCCGGATTTTTCAGACAGCAATACCATTGTCTATGGCCATAATATGAAAAATGGCAGTATGTTCGGCACGCTTGATCGTTATCAGGATCAGTGTAGCCATGTTCATTCCTCCATCTGTTCTATTATACTTTTCTGTTAGGAAATTTCCATGTCTAACTTGTACTAATTATATTCTAACACCAAAGCCTGTACCAAGAACATCCATGTTTTTATATCTATGTTCCGGGAACTGTACTGGAATATCAGATCATATCCTGTTATGCAGGACGGAACGGGAGCATTGGATATACCTACTCCTTTCCGGATCCAGAGGATTTCCAGAAGTTCTTGGATACGCTACTCTCCTACTCTGGTTATGATACGGGAGCAACGGTAACGGATTCAGACCATATCGTGACGCTTTCGACCTGTGTGAATACAGACCGGAACTATCGCTATCTGGTACATGGGAAGCTGGTACAGAAAATTCAGAATTAGAGGGAGAATCAAGAGATGATAGATTTAGAATACAGCCGTTATATCACGGAGTTATTGATGGATGATGAAGTAAATGAGAAATTGCGTTCCCGGCGGTTTGATGCGTTAAGAAAAATGAGGGGAATTGTAGCACAGTATGAAGAAGATGGATTTTTGCCGGAACTTGTTGAGACGGTATTCTGTAAAAAGGCTGATTTCATCATGAAGGCAAAGACAAAGGCTGAACTGGAAGAGATTGTAAAGCCGAGCATTCCGAGGTATTCCGGTGGAAATTTTTATCCGGGCAGTCTCTATCATGTGGAGGAGGAAGAACTGATCTTATGGTCAAAGACTTCTTTAAAAGCACCATTGATTTCGCAGGGATATAAGCGGTATAAGGAATTATTTGAGAAATATGTTAAGGATGAAGCAAGGAATGAAGCAGCATAAAAGCATAATTGAAACAAAAATTGAAATGTGATAGTATAAAAGAAAGGAAAGGCGGTATATGATAATGGAGAAGGAGAACCGTAAACATAAGGACAGTCTCTTTGTAGATCTGTTCTATCAGGATGAGACAGCAAAAAAGAATCTGCTAAGTTTATATAATGCATTGCACGATACAGAGTATCAGGATGAGAATGTCATTCGGAAAGTGAAGATTGAGGATGTTCTGTATAAGAATTTTAAAAATGATATTTCTTTTGAAGTAGATGGGCAGGTGCTTGTCCTGGGGGAACACCAAAGTACTGTGAACCCGAACATCCCACTTAGATGCCTGTTATATGTGGGAAGGGCGTATGAACAGCTGATCGATAAGAAAGCCCGTTACAGGACAACATTGGTTAAAATACCTACGCCAGAATTTTACACTTTTTACAATGGGCAAAAGGATCAGCCATTAGAGCAGGAATTGAAACTGTCAGATGCATTTATAAATCCAGTAGGGAACAATTCCGCAGAATTAAAGGTGAAAGTTATCAATATTAATTCTGATAAGGCACATGAACTCCTAAAGAAATGTGACATATTGAGAGAATACAGCCAGTTTATTGATACGGTGAGAGCACATTCCGGTGAAGAAGGCGCAATTAAAAAGGCAATCAGGGAATGTATTGACCGTGGAATACTGGCGGATTATCTGAAGCGGAAAGGAAGCGAGGTTGAGAATATGTTGATTGCAGAGTACAGCTACGAGGAAGATATCCAGGTGAAGCAGCAGGAAGCAAGAAAGGAAGGATTGATTCTGTCGGGGAGAATCTTTCAGACAGTGAAAAGCAATCCGAATCTTACAAATGAGCAGATTGCGGCGGAAGTCGGCTGCGAGCCAGAAGAGGTAGAAAGCACAAGGAAAATGTTTGGAATATAAAATGTGTACAAATTAATGTGCTACGCAAAGCAGTGAAGAATCAGGAAAATAGAGTGGGCATCGGCATTTGGCCGGTGCCTTTTTCCATGCTATATTCAGAATAATACTAACAAGACATGATTTGGAATAAAAACTTATCTGAGCATGAATTTATAAGAATCGGTTGCGCTTTACATAGCTCGCACGTACAGAGTATGTATCAATAACAAAGGAGTGGATGATATATGATTAAGAAACTAAGAGTTGCGGTAGATCATGGCAATCGGAATATGAAAACCTGCCATTTTATTTTCACAAGCGGACTGAATGTGTTGGATAAGAAGCCTGCCAGGGGCGAGCAGTATCTTCAGTACAAAGGAAAGTATTATACTCTCAGTGAGCAGCGGATTCCTTACCAGAGGGATAAGACTTTAGACTTCCGGTTCTTTATTCTTACACTGTTCGCGATTGCAATGGAGTTGGAAGGGAAGGATCAGATTCAGCCGGAGGATGTGGTTCAGATCCAGCTTCCTATCGGACTGCCGCCGAAGCATTTTGCAGAGCTTTATGAAAAGTATGAGGCATTTTTCCGGGCGGAAGGCAAAGTATTGGATCCGAATTTTAACGGAAAGATTTATCATATCTGTATCCAGGATGTTCGGGCTTTTGTACAGGATTATGCGGCTATGATGACCATAGGACAGGACATTATGCAAGTCCCGAAGGCAGTGGGCATTGATATTGGAGGCTTCACTACGGATTATCTTCAGATGAGGAAAGGCAGACCGGATATGGGGTACTGTGATTCTTTGGAAAAGGGCGTGATTACGATGTATAACCAGATTATCTCCAGTGTTAACAGCGAGTATGATATGCTGCTGGAGGATACGGACATTGACAGCATTCTTGCCGGGAATACACAGTATTATGATGACAGCGTGGTACATATGACAGAAAGCATGGTGCAGGATTTTGTGACAGATCTGCTGAACAGTATCAGGGAGCGCGGGATTGATACAAAGACGTCCTATACGGTGTTTATTGGCGGCGGTGCCGTCCTGCTGAAGCAATTCCTTGAAAAATTAGACCGTTTGGGAAAATATCTGTTTATCGAGGATCTGAAAGCCAATGCCAGAGGGTATGACCTGTTATACCGTGCATATGAGAATGGGAAGTGATAGGAATGGCAAAGAAAAATCCGTATGTATTTACCATTGGATTTGATGAAACAGATCCAACCCATGTACGGGCTGCAGAGATCCTGAATGGAACGAAAAAGAAGGCTCAGTTGATAGCTGCCGCTATTTTAAGCTATGTGGATAGTATTGATTCAGAAGGAATCCCTGATTTTCATGTGGAATCATTTCAGCCTCTATTGGAAAAGCTGATACAGAAGGAGCTGGAAAAAGTCATGAACAGGCACTTGGCAGCCTCTGCTGATAAGGAAGGGAATCCTTCCGATTCGGTTTTGGATCTCTCGCCTGAAGAGAAAGAAATGGATGAAAGTATAACTCGGAACATCATGGAGGCAATGGACACTTTCCGAAGGAACTAATCGGGTTCATAAATATAAGACATAGATGTTACAAAGAGTAACAGAGAAAAAGCAGTCCCATCATAAGCGGAGCTGCTTTTATCATATCCGGACATTTTCTGTTTTCCATCTAAACTCACAGATTTACCACAGATTACTTACAGATTCGTTTTTTATACTCAAAAACAATGGTTAAGTCAATATGGGATGCAAAAATAAAGACTATTGGTTTTGGGATACTGCGGATAAAAGACCGCGCAATGTCCCCAGTGCCAGACGCTTTGTTTCATTGGAACACTGATTAAGTTCTGCGATAATCTGTTTCATGGTAGAATCCATGGGCTCGTTTTCACCATTAAAAACTGCATCTATGGATAGATTCAAATAGGATGCCAATAAGTACAAATTTTCAAAACGGGGATTACCATTGTAATTTTCAATATCAGAGATGGTGCGGAGAGATACATGCACCATTTCGGCAAGAGCATTCTGGGACAGATTTCTTCTTAATCGTTCTTCTTTTACTGCATCTCCTAATAATTTCTTAGCCATCATTTGTATCACCTCACTTAGCTCTTATATTTTACATGAGATATGCACTATATGAAATGCGTTAAGATACCTGTTTTCGCGTATTATATTGCGTGTTTGGTGTGTAACAGGCAGGAAAACAAGGAATTAAATTTTATATATGGCAGGAAAGGAAAATGTGCAGTAAGTAGTTTGTTAAAAAAATCGTAACCGCATGGTGGATGTATGAGACTCGTACACATGCAGTATATGCTGTGCCGATATTTCATATAGCACATGAGATTCGTTTATTTTTTTATGCTGTCAGACTGGTAATATGCCGGTTTGGCAGTATTTTTTACGCAGAAATAGAGTCTGCCATGGAGCATCATTGCCGTTCTCCACCCTTAGAAATCTTTGAAACAAATTGATTTTGAAGATTTTTGGAGGGAAAATATGAACGAATATGATTATACAGGAGATAAAACAAAGAATTACTTTACTGCATATCTTCAAAAGTTTGTCCACAGAAAAAGGCGGGATTATATAGATAAGAAAAACTATCTCCGTAAGATGGAAACATCCTTGGAAAACACTATCCCTATAGATTTTGGAATGTCGTTGGATGATATGCTTGAAATGAATCAAAGGGAAAGAGTGTTGATGAGAGAGTGTAAGGGAGATTATACAAATTGGAATGAATTATCCAATCAAAAACTTGTAGATTCTGTGATGACGCTTGGCGAGGAAGAGAGAAAATTTATCTACCAGCATGTATTTGAAGAACGAACCTTTAAGGATATCGCTGTATCAAGTGGTTTGACGGAAGAAAAAGTTAAAAGCATTTACTACTACTCTATCCGAAAAATTCGTAAATGGATGGGAGGTGTAAAATAGTGGAGTTTGATGAAATCTTGATTTGTGCAAAGCAGGGTGACCATACGGCTATACAGCAGATAATAGAAACATATCGCCCAATGCTCGTTCATAATTCTCTGATAAATGGACGATATGATGAAGACCTGTACCAGGAATTAGTTGCTGAAGTGATAAAATGTATTTTCTATTTTAGATAGAATAATCGGCGGAAACCAAGAACCTTAAACACAGGGATTCTTGGTTTCTGTTGTTTTGGTATAGTCTGTAAACACCGTGATTGAGGACGATACAGAGCTGAAAGTACTCCGAACCGCTTTCAGATGCCAAACTGCATTTCCTTTATAAATCTATTTGACAAGGATTATCGTTGTAATTTTGGAGCAAATGAGTTATGATAACATTATAATACATGTTATAATACGAGTTATGGAGGAAGAATAATGAATGGAATCCAGAAAGTAAACTCAACGCCGCTGTATCTACAGTTGAAAAACAAAATTAAAAAGGATATTCGAACCGGAGTCCTAAAACCGGGGGACAAACTTCCGTCCGAGTCACAGATGCAGAAGGAGTATGACATGAGCCGTGTGACTGTCCGAAATGCAATGACAGAGCTTGAGGTAGAGGGATATATTATCAAAGTGCAGGGAAAGGGAAGCTTTGTTGCCCAGTCAGATATGTTAAGGCTTCCGATTGGAGTTACCAGCTTCACGGAGGATGCGAAGATGCAGGGGGTTGACTTTAAATCTTTTGTTCTAAAGGTCGGGCTGACAGATACTGTATTTGAGATGGACAAGGAGTTTTTCGGACTAGGTGAAGGGGAGCAGGTTATGTGCGTGAAAAGGCTTCGCTATGCAAACGGAGTGCCTGTTGTGATTGAGGAAAACCATCTGTCTGCCAGGCTCAGAAGTCTTGAACAGGAGGATCTGACAGGCTCGCTTTATGATATTCTGATCAACAAGTATCACATGATTCCTTCTAATAAAGGCAGAAGAAGTGTAAGAATTATATTTGCATCAGAAGAGATTGCAGAGGGACTTCAGTTGTCGTTGGGAACACCAGTCATTGAATCAGAGCTGTGTGTCTACGACATGAATGGAGAGCCTGTACATACGGTCAGAGATATTGTGAGGGGAGATAATGACAGATTCTTGAAATGGTATGTATAGACCGGATATAGTAGAAATGGTGGTTTGCGATTTTTTAAAGAGATGTTTCTTATGAGACATCTCTTTTTTGTACAAAAAAGAGACTGCATATTTGTGTAAATTAACAAAAAACATTTTTTATCATAAAATTCATTGACAAAAAAAGAATTCATGTTATTATTATCATAAGACGAGTTAATACGAGATGAAACGAATTAATACAAGATTAAAATATGAGGTTTAAAGGATGAAAACACCACGGATTATTGGAATAGGAATTGCAACAATGGATATTTACTGCCATCAAAAACGTATGTACCCAGGTGGCAATGAGTATAATATCGCTTATGACGTTATGCTCCAAGGGGCAGAGGCAGGCTTTATGGGGATCTTTGCAGATGATATGGCGGGCAGGCTGCTGGAACGGACATTGAAGGATATTGGGGTCGATACCAGTCACTCTCACCATGAGTCGGGATCCAGCGGTTACGCGCTGGTAGATTTGAAGGAAGGAGACCGGGTTTTCCTAGACTGGAATAAAAAAGGTGTTACGGATCTGTATCCGTTTACATTTACAGAAGAAGAGATTCAGTATATTAGGACTTTCGATGTGGCTTGTATCAGCTGGGGAGCAAGAGTGAATCCGGATAAGATTAAGAAGCTTTCAGATGCAGGAGTTACCATTTGTTATGACTTTTATGACAACTTTACAGATGAGGATATAGACAGGATTTCACCGTATATCAGTTATGGGTTTTTCTCAGGCAGCCATGTTTCCAGGGAAAGGGCAGGGATGATTCTTAAGAGGTGTGTGGATGCTGGCTGCAGGATAGCAGTAGTCACCAGAGGACATGATGCGGCAATTGCATATGACGGCACAAGATATTACGAGCAGGAGATCTGCCAGGTAAAGCCCAAAGATACTATGGGGGCAGGAGATTCCTATATCAGTGCATTTTTAACGAATTATTTATCAGCCGGTGCTGACGAGTTCAAGGCTGAGGATAAGATAACTGCTTCACTGAAAAAAGCAGCAGAATTTGCTGCGACAGTGGTGGTAAAGGACGGATCATTAGGTGTGGGTTATGACGTCGATCCAGGCCGTCTGTCTGAAATCATTAACCTATGATATGACGAAAGGCTAATGGTAATCAAAAAATAAAAAGTAAAGAAAGAAGGGCATTATTATGAAAAAGAGATTTTTGGCAGCAATGCTGTCCGTAGCAATGGTAATCAGCCTTTTGACAGGATGCGCGACATCAGGGACAGGCGGTTCCTCGGACAGCGGGAGCGATGAAAGCAAGGATGGAAAGATAACATTGTCATTCCTTAATAAGTACCCGGAAGAACCATATGCAAAGTATTTTGAGGATGCGGTTGCCGAGTTTGAAAAGCAGAATGAGAATATACATATTGAGATGGAAAATGTCTCGGACGAGGCGATTAAGGATAAGCTTACTGTTATCGCATCAGGCAGTGATATGCCGGACATCTACATGTCATGGACCGGTGAGAGGGTGAAAAGGTTTGCCCGGGGCGGCAAGGCTCTTGATCTTACACCATATCTTGAAGAAGATAAGGAATGGGCAGACAGCTTTTTGCCGGCATTCCTTAATAATTCTACAATTGACGGGAAGACCTATGCGATTCCATACAGAAGTGGAATTATGTATATGATGTACAACAAGGAAGTATTTGAAAAGAATAAGTATGAGATACCTGAGACCTGGGATGATTTCATGGCTTTGTGCGAAACGATTAAGAAGAATACGGATGTCACGCCGATTGCATTTGGGAATTCTGCCCCGTGGTATGCATCGTGGTGGATTGGGATGCTGAATGCGATGATGGTTCCGGCAGATGTTCTGAACAAGGACTACGATCCGGCCAGCGGTGAGTTTACGGATGAGAACTATGTGAAGGCAGTGCAGACTCTTCTCGACTTGAACGATAAGGGGTATTTTGGGGATCATGTAAATTCTAAGGATTATTACCAAGTTCGTGAGGAATTCTGCGCAGGCCAGACTGCCATGATGCTGGATGCGACACCGCAGTTTACACAGTTTGATGACGGGATGGGAGCAGAAAACTGGGGATTCTTTAAAATACCGGCAATGGAAGGCGCGGCAGGCGATGAAGGAACAGCCGGCGGCGGTGGGGAAGCATGGATGGTTTCCGCTTCCTGTGAGCATCCGGACGAAGCGATTGCATTTTTAAAATTTATGACAAGTAAGGAAATGAGTGATAAGCAGACAGGTGAAGCAGGACTTCCCAATGCATTAGCAGGTGGAATTACAGAAGAAAATTCTACCGCTGCCCTTGCAGACGCATATAAGCAGGCAGAGAGCTATACGAATATTGCAGACTGGCTTGACTGTGCGGTGGAGGCTACAATCGCAGATCAGTATATGACAAGCCTTCAGGAAGGACTGGATGGTAAGTCGGCAGAGGATGTCATGGCGGACGTGCAGAAGACTGCTGCATCAGTGAAAGAAGAAAACCAATAGAAACAGACAGCACTCATAGAGCATAGGAGTGAGATTATGAATCGAAAGGGAAACAAAAAAATTGCATTTATCTATCTTGCACCCGCAATGTTAGTTATCCTAGTATTTCTATATCTTCCAATTATACTGAACTTTATGAACAGTCTGTATAAATGGGGAGCTATGTCCACGGAAGTAACATTTGTGGGAGGCAAGTACTATAAACAGCTGCTGGAAGATGAGACGATCCGGATTGCCATTAAGAATAACCTGATATTTGCAGTTATGTCAGTTGTCTGCCAGATCGGTCTTTCACTGGTAATTGCAGCAGTTCTGGAAAGTAAGTTTTTAAGAAGATGGCAGTCAATATTCCGCACGATCTACTTTGTGCCATCACTTTTGATGGTTACAGTTACAGGTATCACCTTTAAGATGCTGTACAGCCCGTCAATCGGCCTGATTAATCCGATTCTTGAAAAGATCGGAATTGACACATCCGGAATTGACATCCTTGGAAATGCAGGCAGTGCGATCTTTGGTGTGGCGGCGGCGTCGCAGTGGCAGTATATTGGTTATACGGTAGTTCTTTTTATCGTGGCAATGCAGAGTATCTCAGAGGACATCTATGAGGCCGCTGAGATTGACGGGGCAAATGCGGTTCAGAGATTTTTCAGGATTACGGTTCCGATGATGAAAGACACGATCATGATTAACATGATCATTGTTGTTACCGGTGCAGTCCGTGTATATGATGAAGTATATGTTATGACAAACGGAGGACCGGGACGCGCAACTCAGACACTGGCAACGTATCTGTATCAGGTTGGGTTTAAGAATGACCAGATGGGATATGCATCAGCAATTGCATTTTTCGTGTTCATTGTAACATTTATCTTAGGCCTGTTCCAGATGAAGGGATATGACCTGGGAGACGATTAAGAGGAGGAAAGGTTATGGCGAAAAAAATAGGTCACGGTATTATCATAGCGCTTCTGATCCTGTTTGCGGTTGTCATCTTTCTTCCGTTGATCTGGATGGTGCTTACAGGATTTAAGACAAATAAGGAATTGTTCCTGGAATCGTGGAAACTTCCGGAGATCTGGCAGTTTCAGAACTACCTGGACGCCTGGAAGGCCGGGATTGGAACGTTCTTTAAGAACAGCGTAATCATAACAGTGGGCTCTACGGTATTTTCTACGCTGCTGGCATGCTTTGCTGCCTACCCGATTTCCAGAATCAAGTTCCGGGGAAAGAAACTGTGGGTCATCCTGATACTGGGTGGATTGATGCTCGCACCGCAGTCGGCGGTTATCTCACTGTTTAAGATGGCAAAGGTTGTAGGGCTATATGATTCCTATATCGGCATGATGGTAATTACAGGGGCATTCCGGATACCATTTGCAACATTTTTGATTATGACATTTTACAAGGATATCAGTGTAAGCCTGGACGAGTCGGCTTTTATTGACGGGGCTAAGACGAGGCAGGTGTTCTGGAAAATTATTATGCCCCTCAGCAAACCGATTATTGCATCCTGTGCGATTGTGAGTTTCCGCGCAGTCTGGAACGAATTGATGTTCGCTAATGTACTTTTAGAATCGACAGCAAAGAAAACGATTCCGGTAGGGCTTGTAAATCTACAGGGCACGACAACAACAAACTGGACGATGCTGATGTCAGGAATGGTGATTGCATCGGTGCCGCTGATCATCATCTTCCTGATTCTGCAGAAGCAGTTTATCCGGGGTTTGACTGCAGGAGGAGTAAAAGGATAAGCGGCAGTTCAGAGTAACTGAGTTATTAAAGGGGTAATAAGGAAATGAAACATTTAACAGAGGAGCAGATCCTGACATCCAATTATCCATATTATCGGTACTCGTTGGAATATGCGCTTGATTCACTCGAAAGGATAGGTGCGGAAAATATAGAATTCTATGCGTGTTTTCCGCACTTTTACCTTGATGACAAAAAGGTCTTGAATGATCTTCCGGTACTTAAGAAGCATCTTTCAGACAGACACCTGAAGGTGAAATGCGTCACCCCGGAGCAGTGCCAGTATCCGGTTAATATAGCAGCCCTTGACAGGGTCAGGAGAGAAAAAAGCCTGGATACCTTTCAAAAGGCCATCCAGTGTGCAGCCGGGCTTGGCGGGCAATATGTGGTACTGCTTGCCGGTTACGGAACACTGGATGAAGATGAATCGGAGACGTGGAAACGTTCCGCAGAGTCTGTAGGAAAGCTTGGACGCATAGCCGAGGAGAACGGAATTACACTGGTGTTGGAGACATCTCCCAGGGAATATACGACAACGCATAACTCGAAGGATGTTGCCCGTATGATCAGGGAAGTGGGTTCACCCGCAGTCAGAGGGATGATTGATACGGCGACTCTCGGTTATTCCGGTGAGTCGATGGAAGAGGCAGTCCATGATCTGGAAGGGAATCTAAGATATGTACATATTGCAGACGGAGTACCCAATGGACATCTGGTTTTAGAGGAAGGAAATCTTAATCTCCGGGGCATGCTGCAGGAATTGGATGATATTGGATATGAAGGGGCGTTAAGCCTGGAGATATTGAATGATAAGTATGTGAGGGATCCTCATATGGCTATGGAGGCTTCTTATCAGAAATTAAGAGAATATATAAATGTTTAAAAGCAGGAGGAAAATTATCATGGAAATCAGAGAGCTTATTGAAAAAATTATGAAGAATATGGAAACGGTTGGAGGACTTAAAAGTGTAGTATGGGTTGCTGCCGGAGGTTCTCATGACGGACACTATGCGGCGCAGTATTTTATGGATCGCGAGTCTACAGTTGTCCGTTCCCAGATGATTACAAGCAGTGAGTTTGTTTATGCGCCTCCGAAGTGCGTTGGGAAGGATACGATTGTCGTTGTAACATCCATGAGGGGGACTAGGGAGACGATCGAGGCAGCAGAAATCGCAAAGGAGCTTGGAGCCGTAACAATCAGCCAGTATGTAGATGAGTCTGAGCTTACAGAAGTATGTGATTATAATGTGCAGTATGGAAGCATATGGGAGGACGATGAGGATCAGGGCAGGACAAATGCAGGGAATGCCCTTCGTATAGCTATGGCAATTGTAGATCTTGCGGAAGGTTATGAAAATTATTCTGGTGCAATGGATGGGTTTACAAAAATACAGCCCGCATATGTAAAGGCAAGAGAATACTGCAGGCCGCTGGCAGAGAAGTGGGCAGAGCAGGCAAAGAATGAGAAGTGTATCACTGTTCTGGCGAGCGGTCCGGCATATGGTTCTGGGCATATCTTCTCCACTTGTAATATACTGGAGATGCTTCAGATCCATTCTCCGACTTTTAACAGCTGTGATTTTTTCCACGGGCCCTTTGAGATCACAGATAAGAACCAGTCATTTTTCCTGCTGGTAGCTGATGGAAGAACCAGGAAAGCAGACGAGAGGGCAATCACTTTCATGAAGAAATATGCTGGAGATAAGGTGTATATACTGGACGCAAAGGAGCTCGGATTAGATAATCTGAAGGATTCTGTATCAGAATATTTCAACCACCTTCTCTTCACGCCGATTCTTAATAATGTATATATGAAGGAATTATCTAAGGCGACAGGTATAGATTATACAACACGCCGTTATATGTGGAAAGTAGAATACTAAATTGGAGCAATCTGTGGTAAGATGGGGTCAAAGGCATTTTGGCCCCATAAGTGTAACCGGGCAGGCGATTTGTAATGGAGGTGATGGCATGCTGTTGGATAATATTGTGATTCGGACGCTGACCCGCTTGTTTGATCTGATTCTGCTGAATATTCTCTGGGTTATATGTTCTCTGCCAGTGGTGACAATGGGGGCGTCTACGTCAGCGCTGTATTCTGTAATGCTGAAAATTGCAGTAAATGAGGAAGGGTATCTGATTCGCGGATTTCTGGTAGCTTTTAAGAAAAACTTTAAGCAGAGTACTGTTGTCTGGATGATACTTCTGATTATTGGAGCAGCTCTTGGCGCTGATTTTATGATTATAGGGAAGATTAAGGGGATTTTCGGCAATGCTGGGATGATCTTGTTAGGCGCGGCGACACTGATTTATCTTATAGAGATTATATTTATTTTTCCGATTATTGCAAGGTTTGAAAATACTACAATTAATGTGATGAAAAATGCACTGCTGATTCCTCTGTCAAGACTTCCGTATATTTTTCCGGTATTATTGCTGACGGCAGTATGCCTGCTGCTTACCTTCCTCAATCAGAAGACCGTGGTGATAGGAGCCGCAGTGTGGAGTGTAATTGGAGGAGCTTTGTTAGTATTTGCTAATTCATTTATTATGCATGAGATGTTCAGACCTTTTGAGGAAAAAGAAACCACACCTCAGAGATAAGAGGAAACGGTTGAATATGCCACTGACTGGCTCGCCTCGTTTAGCCATTTTGCATGTTTAAAATACAAGCTACATGAGCAACATATAGCACAGCGTTCCTCCTGCGATGGAAAGCAACATTTGACGTTTCCAAATGTGCAGGCCAACAACAGCGGCAATGGAAAACAGTTCTGGAATTCCGTGATTTCCGGCAAACAGGCTTACATCCTTTAAACAATAAACTACTAATAAGCCAAACACGGCGGAGGGAAGAACCGTCCCTAGATATTGGATATACTTCGGCGTTGGTTTCCCGGCGGGAAAAAGCAGAAAAGGTAGAAACCTTGTCAGCAGTGTACCCAAAATCACCATGCCAATAGTAATTATCTGTTGTAAAACCGTCATGATGCCTCTCCTCCTTTTGCAAGATGTCCCCGCAAGCCGGTCAGTGCAGCCAAAATTGCCAGCATAGCGGGAATAATAAAATCGTCCGAGCCGAATACAATCAGGCAGAGCAGGGAAATCCCCACTCCTGCAAATGCGCTGGTATGGCGTTTTTCTTTTAGCCATTGCACCATAAAAATCACAACGAACATGGCAGACATAACAAAGTCAAGACCTTTTGTGTTGAAGTGGATCAGAGAACCGGAGATGCCGCCCAGAGTGGCGCCGGAAAACCAGTAAAAATGATTGAGCAGCGTCACAAAAAACATGAACCAGTTCCGGTCCACGTCCTCCGGCACCTTCGCAGTATAGTTGATAGAAAAACTCTCATCGCACATCCCGAAAATCAGGTAGGGCTTTTTCCAGCCTGTGCCCTTGTACTTATCCAGCATGGAGATGCCGTAAAAAAGATGGCGTGCATTAATCATCAGGGTCATGGTCAGAGCTTGCAACTGATTAAATGTCCCAAGAAGCATATTGACCGCTACAAATTCTACAGAACCGGCAAAAATAGTCAGGCTCATCAGCATAGGATACCAGAAGCCAAAGCCCGATACGTTCATATAGATGCCATAAGTCAGACCAAGAAACCAGAACCCGGCAAAAATGGGAATGGTATGGGGGAAGGCGTTGCGAAACGCCCTTTGGATGGTTTTTCTTTTACTCTGCATAAAGGAACCTCGCAATGACTTCTTAAATTTTTGATAATATTCCGGGAATATCTAGTTCCATTGCTATTTCATTTGTATTTTTTAAAGTACATATATTACTAATGAAGTTATTAACGAAAGGACTCTTGCCATTCTGTAAAATATTATCGAATGGTTCTATAGAAAGAACTCTGTCAACGAGAAGGCCTATTTTTCTGGAATCTTTTGAAATAATAATCATCATAGAATTTCTATCTGAAATTCCCGTATTATTCAATTCTAATAAAATTGCCAGGTCTATCATTGCAATATTTCGACTATAAGAATTACATATTCCAGATATGTATGCAGGTGAATGAGGGACAGTTCTCTTTATTTCTGGTATAGGAACAATATCCGAAACATATGCTCCAGATATCAGAAGCATAATGTTATGAACACTGGAAATTATATAAATAGAACCTGAATTTTCACTTTCCATAAAAACTCTCCTCTCACGTAGAAAATATTTTCTATTATAATGCCTGTTATAATAATAGAGTCAAGCAAAATCCAAAATATTTTCAAAGATGATCTGATTTGAGATTTGTATTTCACTATGATTGATCCCGAATACCTGTTCGCTTAAAATCATATTGGAAACAATTGCTGTAAAATTACCAGATGGGAATTCTGGTTCGTCTTGAATCAGTTGGATAAGATGATTCATAGGAAGCCAGCCGGTTGTTTTAATCTGTTTGCATAAAAACCGGCCAATAGGAATGGTAAAAACACATTCATCGTTATAATTTTTTAAAATCTCACAATAAATATAGAGAATAGCGGGCATGTGCTCCTCAAATCGTACGATGACTCCGCAAGGTGAAACCGGCTGCATTTTCTTTTTTTCCGCATATAAGAATAAAGAGGTATTTAAATGTTTCAACATTTGTAAATTGTCTAAATCATCTGACCATTTTTTTATAAGAAAGTGTCTTTCTGGAAAATCTCGCATATAGACATCTTTTCTGGTTTTATACTCATGATTAAGCTCCTGGCATTTCAGTAGATATTCAAGTTTTTCCAGTCCTGATTTGATGTCCTCCATTTTATGCATGGCTATTCTGCGGCCGTCTTCCAAAAGTTTCTGTCCCATAAATTTATTATTATTTTGATATTGTTTTAAATCTTTTAATGGAATACCGATATCTATACACCAAAGGATGGTATCCAGTATGAGCAGTTGTTCAGCGGAATAATAGCGATATTTCGTTGAAGGATCGATATAGGCTGGAAGAAGCACTCCAATCTTTTCATAATACCGTAATGAATTGATGTTAATATTTCTTAATTTTGCAAACTCACTTATTGTAAAATAATTTTCCATAAATTTTATTTCCTTTGCATTTTAGTATTACAGCCGGTGGCAATTATAGTTTTGTGCAGGTATGTCAATGTATACTTAACGAACTACTAATGTTCGTTAAGGTATATTCTGACGATATTCTCGCGGAGACATATGATAAAATTCGCGGAAAACACGGTTAAAGGTTCTCTGGCTTTCAAAACCAGAGTTCAAGAGTATTTCTGTAATTGGTTGGCTGGTATGTTTTAACAAGGCACAGGCGTAGTCAAGACGGACCGAATTCAGATATTGGTTAAAATTGCGGTGAAATGTACCAGAAAAGACTCTGGAAAGAACATATGGGCTGCAACCCAGATCATGAGCCATGCAAGACAAAGTAACAGGTTCTTTAAAATGAGCCGCAATGTAGGATACTGCCCTGTAAATAATATCATCACTTCCCATTGAGCTTTTTTCAATGAGATGGAAACAGGGAAAACTGCGCGCCAAAATAATCTGAAAAAAAGCCTGATGGAGGACGGAAATGTCAGATGATGATGTATCGTTAAGTAAACTATATATAGCATATGAAATGTCGGGATGCAAGAGTTTACTGCTAATAACCGGATTTGCAGGACAGAATTGCTGCAATGCTGACGAGAAAGTACCACTGAGAAATGGAGAAGCGAGAAGATATACAGCAGTGCTTTTTGATGAGCAAAAAACCTGATAGTGGTGAATAAGTTCAGGGAAAACAATAGCAAAATCACCTGTTTCCATATGAAATAATTCCTGACAGATACCAAGTTCCAGGCACCCTTCTGTAACATATACACACTCCAGAGATTTGTGTAAATGTGGAGAAATATGGCGAGATTTCTGATGATGTATTTCAAGAGTAGATTCTGTATTTTCGTAAATTGGCAGCATAATCTTTGAACCTCCTTGCAAGATTTGGCTGGTTTTTGTTTTGATATGGCAAGAATTATAAAACAAAAGGCAATATAATGCAACTGTAAATAAATCAGAGGAGGTAATACAAAATGTTTAAAATGATGAAAAATATATATGTGAAATCATGGGAGTTTTACACAAAGCTTTATGAAAAAAGCATTGTTGTAAAATAACATGGAAAACAAAAAGAGGCGCAAAAGAGCAGGTATTCAGATGAAGAAGTTCATCACATATACCTGCTTTTTTTTATTTCTGTATATTTTTCCGATACTGCAAGGGAGTCATCCCGTATTTTTTCTTGAATACGTTCTGAAAATAAGATTGACTGGAAAAGCACAGATAGCTGCTGATTTCACTTAAGGGTTTATTTGTATAAGTGAGGAGGCTTTTCGCTTCTTCCAGCTTGCAGCGCATGATAAAGCTGCTGATATCGAATCCAAGCTCCTTTTTAAATTTTTTTGTTATATAGGATCGACTGCGTTTAATGAAAGCTGCCACATCGTCCACACGAATTTCCTCATTCGGATGTTGGGAGATATATTGTATGCAGCGGAACACGTCTTTTGACATTCCCTCAATCGGCAGCTTTCTGTTTCCAACACGGGTGGTGAAGTCAATGATCATCGTATAGGTTAGTGTGTCCAGTGTGTCAACACTCTGTGTATTTTCACACTCCTGGATATAAAGATCGCTGAGATGATAGGCCTGTTCCGCATCCAGCCCGCCCGCTACGGCAGCTCTTGTGGCAAGGGTGGCGGTTACGATAAATAAGTTTCTGGTATGCTGAAGGACATTATGTGAGAGAACACCGCTTTTAATCGGAAATTCTTTATGCTGCATATTCAGGGTTGCCTGGAGTCTCGGTACATCTCCATGGGAAATACAATCAGTAAGGGCCTGTTCAAATTCCCATGTATTATGGCATTCCCCGTTTTCCCTGCTTTCATAGGAGTGCTCAGAGTATCTCTTTGAAATTCCATACTGCGCCGAAGCGTCAAAGTGTGTATTAAAATGACTTTCTATCTCTATTTTTTCTTCATTGATACACAGATGGATGAAGGACAGCATGCTTAAAAACTGATGGAATGTGATGTTAGGACTGTTTAAAAGTACATGGGACATTTCATTGCGGCTGTCTCCTGTAAGCTGGCATTCCCTGAGAAAACTATGCAGTGTTTCTTCCGATACGGGAGTACTGTAAACTGGTCCCAGAACCACAAAATCCATTTTGGAAGGTGAGCTGTTAATATTGACAAAACCAAAATATGCGTAAGAATCCGTTATGAAATAATCAGGATTTTTGTGAAACTTGATTTTTTCCTCCATAACGGTATTCTGTGTACTCATTTCCTTCAGAATGGAAGGACAGGACCACTGAATTTCATGGGGCCAGTGGAAATACAGGATTGGTATAAAGGTGGAAGCATAAAACTGTTGGCAGAAATCAATAATGTCTAAAACCATAGTACGGAAACCTCCTGACAAATCTTTTATCTATATGCTTAATATTACAAAAAAATAGTTGAAATTACAATACGAAGAATTTTCTTTCTGATATTTTATCACTATACAGAAAATTTAGAAAAGGAGGTTTTATATGGAAGCCGAGAAATTACAGGGAATCATTGAACAGATGACATTAGAAGAAAAGGCGTCCTTATGTTCGGGAGCAGATTTCTGGAATACGAAAAGCGTGGATAGAATAGGAATTCCGGCAATGGCAGTTTCAGACGGACCTCATGGACTGCGGAAACAGAGCGAGGCAGCCGATCATCTGGGAATCAATGAAAGCATAAAGGCGGTTTGGTGTTAGAATATAATTAGTACAAGTTAGACATGGAAATTTCCTAACAGAAAAGTATAATAGAACAGATGGAGG
>ERZ808041.663-NODE-663-length-22399-cov-4.171893_pt1 | contig 22399 bp, 22 predicted proteins | sample MGYA00380192_ERZ808041 | MGnify/ENA primary metagenome ERZ808041 (study PRJEB31490, sample SAMN06133412) | mouse gut metagenome | isolation source: Z1_1 | host: mice | place: China: Chengdu | collected 2015-05 ...
AGTTCCTCCATCGCCTTCAATCCCCCTTGTGTCAAGTTAATGACACGAAGTTTAAAAATAACATCATTATCGTCCATCAGTATTTGTTTTTTCTACCAGCCTGTTTTGCTGCTTTAGCTGCCATTTTTACTGTTTTTAGGTAAGCGTCCTCAACCGGAGAAATTGTGGCTGCCTGATACTTTTGATATTCTTCTTTTGCTTTTTTCATTGCCTGAGCATGGCTTACTCTGCCACCATCACTGAGTATTTTTCTATTTCCTGACGATAATACCGAATCAAGCTGTTCAACATAATCATTCATGTACATTGGGCGATGTTCAATCGCATTAATTTCCGCCAAATCAAAATAACCAGATACCAAATTATTTAGAATCTTTAGCTCATCTTCCTTTAAATAATTCTTTGCAATTCCAATATCTTTAAGAGCAGGTAACTCTCCTGAAAAGGATGTCAATCCCATAAAAGGTTTTTGTGCATCAGCACGCTCAAAAACTATTTCTGCCGCAGTATGTCCATGTGCCGCAAAATGAAGCTTATTTTGTACTATTTTAAAAAAACGAATCGACTCCTCACTATGGGGGTCATAATCTACACTTGTGGCATATAAATCCAAAACCTGACGATAAAGCACTTTTTCCGAAGAACGAATATCTCGAATACGGTCTAAAAGCTCTTTCCAATAATTCCCTCCACCATTGCCTTTAAGGCGTTCGTCATCCATCGTAAAGCCCTTAACCATGTATTCCTTTAAACGTTCTGTTGCCCATTTCCTGAATCTCGTTGCTATAAGAGACTTTATTCTATATCCCAAAGATATAATCATATCCAGATTATAATATGGTATCTCTCTTGTAACCTGCCTTGTTCCCTCCTGCCGAACCTGTCGGAAATTCCGACAGGTTGAGGCTTCGTCTAATTCTCCTTCTGCAAAAATATGTTTTATGTGTTCCACAACATTTGTTCTCGACGTTTGAAACAGCTCTGCCATTTGTTGTTGGGAAAGCCAAACCGTTTCATCCCGTACAGTTACTTCGACATTGGTTAATCCGTCTTCTGACTGATAGATTAAAACTTCACCTTTATTTTCATCCACAGATTTATCTCTCCCTGTCTGCTCTATCTTCTTCAAAACTCATAATATAACTCTGCCATAACAATTTTATTATTTATAGTCTTTTTGAGTTCATCATCCTCTGTCAAGAGACACCCTTGAATCAGTTTATCACTTGCACCTGTTATTTTTTTAATAACAGAATCACTTAACCCAGCCTTGAGAAGTTGTCCTATTCCATACTTGACAATGCTGGTTACACTTGTAACTTCTATCAAAGTCCCTAAATAGTCGGGAATTCCAGAAGAAGATGTTATCTCCCCCCACGGTTCTCCATTCCCATCCGTAAAAAGCAAGTCCTCATTGCTCTTTACATGATTCTGAAAAACAAATTTCTGCACTTGCTGTAACTGCCTTGACAATTTGGGCGGCAAACGAAGTTCAAAACCATTTACTGTAATAAAACCATAATATTCATCGAAATTCTCCCATTTGATTTTTCTCAATTCACGATATGTGATCCCATAAAGCATCATCATCTTTATTCCGATAGCCGCCATTGCCTTCTTAAGATCCGTAGCCCCTTCCCATTCCGTATCTTCAAGCTGTTCATTTGACCATGCCAAAAGTTCTTCTGCTTGCATAAACGTCAACGGTTCCTGCTCAACTATACCGGCAAGCAAATCACATTTCTCAATATATGCCATCATTCGTTTCATATATGAGTTTTCCCGCAGGCGGTTGAACGAAATTGCATCATATAATTCAGGGTTTGCAATATCTGTAGTCTTTCGGATGTCGTTAAAAAACAATCCTACCACGGTGGCATACCGTTTAGCCTTTGTCTTGCTCTTATATCGCTGTATATCTTCCACATTATAAATCAGGCTCTGTAATATAAATTCAACGTCTATACCCTTAAGTAAAATACGGAGTGGTTCTCCCGACAAAGAATTTCCCCAATGTATTTCCAGATATTCGGTAAAATTCATTACATCACTTTTATAATCTGGATATCGTGTTATAAAGTCATCAATAATTTTTTGGTAATCCATGCAATTAGTCCCTTCCAATATTTTATACTATTATACATTTTTAGTTTTTATATGTCAATCGCGATTTATAATCCAATAATATTATAATTTTATGTGTTACATACCTTGTTTTTCTCATACATTTTCTTATATATATCCAATAAAACATTGGATTATAACTAATGAATAAAGCGGAAAGTTCTCACACTCTCCGCTTCCTATCATTCACCTTACAATATACCACCGCCGTCAATGTGCTGATAAACGTTGCCAAAATCGCCGGCCCAATGATCCCTGCTGGATTCACGCTGCCATACTGCTGTCTATAGGCAATCATATTCACAGGTATCAACTGCAAGGAAGAAATATTCAATATCAAAAACATGCACATTTCGTTACTGGCGACGCGTTCCCGCTTCCCCCTTCTTTCATCCACAACTCCCGATACGTCCGTTATACTTCCTCTGCCTTTACCAACAGCACCTTCCACTGCCACCCAACTTCGTTTGCCATTTCCGCCTTCCTGCACATACCCCGGATTCCCCCGCTCCGCCTCCAGCTTCGCCAGCTCCTCCATCGCCTTTAACCCCGCTGGCGTGCAGGCCCACCCCAGCCCCAGCACATTTGCGATCAGATTCGTCGCGATATACTCCCTGGCCGGATGTCCCTCGGGAATCCGCGGAAACAGAAATCTGATAAAAGGCTGTATCCCGCGGGTCAGTTTCGCGATCAGGCCTGACTTCTGTGCGATCTCCATGAGTCCCACCCACAAAGCCATCACACCGATCATCGTAATACACAATGATACTGCGTCTCCGGCGGAATCCAGAGCGGCATTGGTCACTTCCGCCATCTTCCCGGCTATCGCCCCATACACCACTCCGATCAAGATCATAAAAGCCCAGATATAATTCAGCATAAATTAAAAAGAGCATGTACCTGCCGTCGTGCAATGAAAGAATACCCCTTCATAATATGGCCTATACATGCTGTTTCTCCATTTTTTATTAAAATAATGTATGCGGCACTGCTGATCAATATGCCTCCCGCGAGAGAATCATCCCTGTTCTGCAGCGCAAACAAAAACTCCACGCCTCTGCTTTCCCGCCGCTTTACCATAAAAGGCAAAATAGAAAGCAAAAAATGCTCTTACCACTCAATCACCGCCGAAGCCCACGTCAGCCCGCCGCCAAACCCTGACAGCGCGATCTTCATCCCCGGCTTCAAAAGTCCCTTCCGGTTCATCTCATCCAGCAGGATCGGCACACTGGCCGCCGATATATTCCCGCAGTGATCCAGACTGATGGGGAATTTATCCTCCGCCACCTTAAGCCGCTTTGCCACCGACTGCAGAATCCTTATATTCGCCTGATGCAGTGCAAAATACTCGATCTCTTCCACCGCAAGCCCGGCCGCCCGGATCGTCCTCTGCAAAGAATGAGGCACCGCCGTCACCGCAAACTTATAGACCTCCTGCCCGTCCATATGCACATACGAATATTCCTTCGACGTCTCCACCAGCGGATTGTTATTGGACCGTCCTCTGCAGGCCAGCACACCGCCCTTTACGCCGTCCGATCCCTGGTCGAAAGCCAACAGACCTGCCGTTCCCTCTTCCGCCCGGACCACCGCCGCACCGGCGCCGTCGCCGAACAGGACGCAGGTACTTCTGTCGTTCCAGTCCATGATCCTGGACAGTGTCTCCGCCCCCAGGATCAGCGCCGTCTTATAAACACCCGTCTGTAGATAGGCATTCGCAATGTTTAAGGCAAACATAAAGCCTGCGCAGGCCGCATTGATATCGAATGCCACCGCATTCACCGCTCCGATCTGTGCCTGCACTTCACATGCACAGGAGGGCGTCACATGATCCGCCGACAAAGTACCTACAATGATCAGATCGATCTCCTCCGCCGTCACTCCCGCATCTTCCATGGCCCGTCTTGCCGCCTCAGCAGACATGCCAGCAGTCGTCTCCTCCTTCACCAGATGGCGTTCTCTGATACCCGTGCGGCTGCTGATCCACTCGTCCGAAGTATCCATAATCTTTGATAAATCATCATTTGTCACGATAGTTGCAGGCAGACAGCTGCCTGTTCCTATAATTCTCGCTCTCATCTTCTCCCTCACAACTCATCGACTTTTTTAACAGTCCAAATCTTTTTCCCGCCTTGATACAGTCTCACTAAGCCAGGCCGGACACACCAGACAGAATCTGCAGTCATCCCCCGGAAATCACGGCCGAAACTCCTCCACAATATCCCTCACATGCTCCAGCTTTGTGGCCCGGTAAGCATTCGCACCGCAGAACAAAAGCCCCTCCCCGGTCTTTCCTTTCACCGCATTGACCAGCGCATCCGTGATGCAGTAAGGCGTCTCCTCCGGCTTGCAGGTACTGATGCAGAGATGACATCTTCCGTGCGGAATCCGCCCCTCCTTCGCCTTTTTCATAAAAGGATTCAGAATCGCTCTTCCCGGCATCCCCACCGGACTTTGTACGATAACGATATCTTCTTTCTTCGCATCAATGTAACTCTGTTTGTATGCATCCGACGCATCACATTCATAGGTAGTCACGAACCGCGTCGCCACCTGCACGCCATCCGCACCCATCTCCAGATAGTGCTCCATATCCTCACGGTTATAGATACCGCCGGCCATGATCACCGGAATCTTCGTATCATGCTCGGCCGCCGTCTCCTCCACCTTCTGAATGATCTGCCGTACTTCTTCATCATAATGAAGCGCTTCGATATCGTCAAGCTGTTCCCTGTGAAAACCGAGATGCCCGCCGGCCAATGGTCCTTCGATGATCACCGCGTCCGGCAGTCTCGTATACTTTTTCCACCAGTAGCGCAGGATCACCTGCGCAGACTTTACGCTGGACACGATAGGAGCCAGTTTCGTCTTCGCAGTTCCCACCAGCTTCGGCAGCTCCATGGGCAGTCCCGCACCGGAAATAATCAGATCGATGCCCGCTTCCACAGCCGCTTTCACATATTCCTCGTATTTTCTCGTGGCCACCATAATATTGACGCCCAGAATACCGCCCTTTGCGATCTCACGCGCTTTCCGGATCTCTGTCCCTATGGCACGCAGATTGGCGCCGATGGGATCCGCATCAAAATCCGGCTCCCTGTACCCGATCTGCGCCGTCGAGATCACGCCGATCCCGCCCTCCGCCGCCACTGCGCCGGCCAGAGAGGACAAACTCACGCCCACGCCCATGCCGCCCTGAATCAAAGGAACCTTCGCCACCAGATCTCCTACTACAAGAGGTTTTACAATTCCCATCCGCTTTGCCCTTCTATCATCCTTTCCTCATTCCGAAGCGTCACAACTTTTTAGTTGGATAAACTACTCATCATAGAATTATCCAGCCTTATGCTTCCCCGATCGCAAAAGTCAGTTCCGCCTGTGTCACCAGTTTCCCGTCCACATACGCTTTCGCCGCGCCCACGCCGATGGGTCCCTTAATCTTAATGATCTCCGTCTCCAGTGTCAGCACATCGCCCGGCACCACCTTACCTTTAAATTTCGCGTTGTTGATCGCCGCGAAATAGGCCGTTTTCCCTCTGTATTCCGGCTGGCTCAAGATCGCTACCGCGCCCGTCTGGGCCAGCGCCTCCACGATGAGTACGCCCGGCATCACCGGCTCCTGCGGAAAATGTCCCGCAAAAAAGGGCTCATTATAGGATACACACTTTTTCGCCACAACCCTTTTGCCTTCCTCCAGCTCCTCGATCGTGTCGATCAGCATAAAAGGCTGCCTGTGGGGAATGATTTCCATAATTTCCTTCGCCGTCATAAGTGACATCTTATCTCCTCCTTCGGCATGATTTCGCCATGCCTTATCCAGCTTTTCACTCTGCTGCACCAATCTTCCGCATCCTGCGGAAAATATCCGTATTTCGAGTATTCCCACCTTATCCGTGATACTTCTTCACCACCAGGCTTGCATTGTGCCCGCCAAATCCCAGCGAATTAGACAGCGCATACTCCACTTCCTCCGTATATGCTTCCTTACAGTAATTCAGATCCAGTTCTTCGTCCGGCACCTCGTAGCCTACCGTTCTGTGAATATATCCTTCTTCGATCTCTTTCACACACGTCACAAACTCGATGGCGCCCGCCGCACCCAGCAGATGGCCCACCATGGATTTGGTGGAATTGATCTTGATATTCTTTGCATGATCGCCGAACAGTAACTTGATCGCTCTCGTCTCAAACAGGTCATTGTGATGCGTGCCCGTCCCGTGCGCATTGATATACGTGATATCTTCCTTTGCAAGACCCGCATCCGTCACCGCGTACTCCATCGCTTTGGCCGCCCCGGCGCCGTCTTCCGCCGGAGAAGTGATATGATAAGCATCCGAAGAACAGCCGTAACCGGCCACCTCCGCATAAATCTTTGCGCCTCTCGCTTTGGCATGCTCCAGCTCTTCCAATACTACCACGGCCGCGCCTTCTCCCATCACGAAGCCGCCCCGCTCCTTGTCAAAAGGAATCGAGCACCGCTGCGGATCCTCGCTGGTCGACAACGCCGTCAACGCCGAAAAACCGCCCACACCGATAGGACAGATGCTGCCCTCCGTGCCGCCCGCGATCATCACTTCGGCGTCCCCGTACTGAATGGCACGGAACGCTTCACCGATGGAATTTGTGCCCGTAGCGCAGGCCGTCACCACATTGATGCTCTTGCCTTTTAACCCAAACTGGATCGACACGTTGCCGGCCGCCATATTGGAGATCGTCAGCGGCACAAAAAGCGGCTCGATCCTGCCCGGTCCTTTTTCCAACATTCTGCTGTGGGAACGTTCTATCGCCTGCAGGGAACCCGTCCCGGATCCCACAGACACACCCACACGATAAGGGTCTTCCTTCTCCATGGCAAGTCCCGCATCCTCCATGGCTTCCTTTGTCGCCGCCACCGCGTACTGGGAAAAAAGCTCCATCCGCTTGGCCGCTTTGAAATCCATATAGTTCTTTCCCACAAAGCCCTTGACTTCCGCCGCCAGTTTGCACTTATAATCCGTCGTATCAAATCTGGTGATCCTGTCAAAACCGATTTTACCTTCCCGAATGCCGGCCCAGAACTCGTCGACACTCAGTCCGATCGGCGTGATCGCACCCATACCCGTTACTACTACTCTTCTGCTCATATCTGCCTCCGTTTTCTTTCCTGATTCTGTTTCCTTTTCGCCCTGTGCCTGTATCGCCATACACATGCATACCATATTTTCAAGTTTTCCGGCATATCCTTACACGGCCGTTCCTGATCTGACCGCCAAAGATGCAGCGCCCGTTTCTTCCGAACCACTGCTGCGGCGATCAAACCCTCTATCCTGCCTTCCGCATGATTCTTGTAATTGCCTTACATCGCCATGCCGCCATCCACGGAAATGACCTGTCCGGTAATATAGGCCGCCCTGTCGCTTGCCAGAAACGCCACCGTCTCCGCAATATCCCTTGGTGTACCCACACGTTTTAACGGAATCTGGGCCAGTGTCGCTTCCTTCGCCGCATCCGTCATCGCCTGCGTCATGTCTGTATCAATAAATCCCGGCGCCACCGCATTGACCGTAATATTCCTGCTGGCCAGCTCTCTTGCCATGGACTTTGTCAACCCGATCACGCCCGCCTTGGAAGCCGCGTAATTGGCCTGTCCCGCATTGCCCAGCACACCCGTCACGGAGGACAGGTTGATGATCCGTCCCGCCCTCTGTTTGATCATCGGCCGGTATATATGCTTGATCGTGTTAAAAGTCCCTTTCAGGTTCGTATCAATGACCGCATCGAAATCCTCTTCCGTCATCTTGATCATCAGATTGTCCTTCGTAATCCCGGCATTGTTTACCAGAATATCAATATGCCCGAAAGCCGCCAGCATATCCGTGATCATCTGTCCGCAGGCCTCAAAATCCGCCACGCTGCACTGCACCGCTACAGCCTTCCGGCCCATCCCGGCAATCTCCGCGACCACTTCTTCCGCTTTTTCTTTCGATCCGTTATAATTTACGATCACATCCGCACCGTACTCTGCCAGCGTCAGGGCGATCTCCCGTCCGATTCCTCTGCCGGCTCCCGTCACCAGCGCCACTTTTCCCTCTAACATATACTCCTCCGATCCATATTGTGTCTTTCTACTAAAATCCTTATGCCATCAGTTCCTGCAGTTTCTCCAGGTCTTCCACTTTCTCTACGTTTACAACCTTTACGTCCCTGCTGATCTTGCGCATAAACCCGGACAATGTCTTTCCCGGCCCGATCTCCACGAAAGTATCCACCCCGTCTGCGATCATCCGCTCCACCGTCTGCTGCCAGCGCACGGAAGAAGACACCTGTTTTTCCAAAAGAGGCTTTACCTCAGCCTTGTCCGTTACATAATCTGCAGTCACATTGGCAATGTAGGGAATCTGGATCTCCCCTATCGTAACATGCTCCAGCTCTGCCGCCAGTTTCTCCCCGGCGCCTGCCAGCATCGGAGAGTGGAAGGGTCCGCTGACCTTCAAGGGCACGCATCTCTTAGCGCCTGCTGCCGTCAGCTTCTCCACCGCCGCCTGCGCTGCACCCTCTTCGCCGGTAATGACAATCTGCCCCGGACAGTTATAGTTTGCGATGGACACGAAGCCTTCCGTCTCCTCACAGATCTTCTCGATCACTGCCGTATCCAGCCCCAGCACCGCCACCATGGCGCCGCCGTTCGGCACGGCCTCCTGCATATAAATCCCGCGCTTGCGCACCACCTTAAATACGTCTTCCGCGCTCATCACGCCGCTGGCCGCCAGCGCACCGTACTCACCCAGACTCAAACCTGCCGTCACATCCGGCTTAAATCCCTTTTCCTCTATCGCTTTTAACATCGCCACCTCTGTCGCCAGCATGGCAATCTGCGTGTACTCTGTAATATTGATCTGCTCATTCTCCTCAAAGCAAAGAGCCGCCACGTCAAGCCCGCTGGCCTTACCCGCCAGCTCAAACATCTCTCTGCTCACAGGAATCTGTTCATAGAAATCCTTTCCCATCCCCACATACTGGGCGCCCTGCCCCGGAAACATAAATGCCGTTTTTCCCATAATATCCCCTTTTCCGTGCACTCTTTGTGCACTGCTTCAAATTTTCAAGTTCAAACCGCCCTGAATTTACACTGTACTTTTCCTTCTGTTCTACCTGTATTTCTATACTGCTCAATACTTTGAAATTCAAAGTATCTGCCTCTGAAAAAGGGTCTGCCCATGGGCAAACCCTGTCAAATTTGCTCACATTCTTATTTTAACAAGCTCTCTGCCTGCTTCATAATCTCCTGAATCATCTCTGCGCAGGTCATCTCTTCCTTGATCATGCCCGCAATCTGTCCAGCCATCAGTGTACCGTTGACAGTATCACCTTCCACCACCGCCTTGCGCAGCGCTCCCAGTGTCAGGTGCTCTAATTCCTCAAAAGGCGCTCCGGCCTTCTCCAATTTCAGGTACTCTCTGGTCATATTATTGCGCAGCTGACGAACCGGATGTCCGTGGCTTGTGCCCGTTACTTCCGAATCGATATCCTTGGCCGCCAGAATCTTCTTCTTATAATTATCATGTACGATGGACTCTTTGGCAACTACAAACCTTGTGCCCATCTGCACTGCCTCCGCGCCCAGCATCACAGCCGCCGCGAAGCCTCTGCCATCTGCAATGCCGCCCGCCGCGATCACAGGAATCTTCACCGCATCCACTACCTGCGGCACAAGCGTCATGGTCGTGGCAGCTCCGATATGTCCGCCGGACTCCGTGCCCTCTGCGATCACCGCATCCACACCGGCACGCTCCATCATCCTGGCCAGCGCCACACTGGCAACCACCGGAATCACCCTGATACCGGCTTCCTTCCACGAAGCCAGATATTTGCCCGGATTACCCGCCCCGGTAGTGACTACCGGAACACCTTCTTCCACAATGACCCTGGCAATCTCGTCCGCTTCCGGATTCATCAGCATCACATTCACGCCGAAAGGCTTCTTCGTCAGTTCTTTCGTCTTCTGGATCTGCTCCCTGACAAAAGACGCCGGAGCGCCGCCCGCCCCGATGATCCCGAGTCCGCCTGCTTCCGAAACAGCCGCCGCGAGATGATAGTCGGCAACCCACGCCATACCGCCCTGGATGATCGGATATTCGATCCCCAGAAGTTCTGTAATCTTAGTCTTCATGCTGCCGCCTATGCCTCTACGCCTTTGCTCTTCATATATTCGATCACAGCGCCTACTGTCGTGATCTGCTCTAAGTCTTCAGAAGGAATCTCAACACCATACTCTTCCTCAAAAGCCATCACAAGCTCAAATAAGTCTAAAGAGTCAGCGCCCAAATCATCCTTGAAAGAAGAATCCTCTGTGATTTCCACTCCTTCTAAATTTAACTGCTCCTGAATAATCTCGATAACTCTCTCTAACATTTCTCTGCTCTCCTTTTCCCCGTTAATAAAATAGTTTGACATTCAAAGTATATTATCTGTTACTATGTTTGTCAACCTTAATTTTACGGGTTTTCTGCATTTTGTCAATTCACTTTGTTAATAAATGTTGATAAATCTCTCTTTTTGGCACTCCGCGGTCCTTTGCTACCTGCTTCATGGCGCTTTTTTCATCCAAACCCGTCTCCGTGTAGTATGCCATGTGCTCCTCAATGCTCATACTGAGCCACGATTCCCGCACCTCCTCCCGCTTCTGCAAAAGGCTCTTGCCCTCGATCACCAGCACATACTCTCCCCGCGGTTCCTCCTTTTCATACAGCGAAAGAGCTCCCTCGATCGTAGTCGGCAGCACCGTCTCGAACTTCTTCGTTAATTCCCGGCAAAGCGTCAGCCGCCGGTTCCCCAACGCCTCTGCCAGTTCCCCCAGCGTCCGCACCAGATGATGCGGCGCTTCATAAAGTATGATCGTCCTCGATTCTTCCTTTAACTCCTCCAGAATCGCCGCCTTCTCCTTCTTGTCCGCCGGCAGAAAAGCCTCGAAACAGAACCTGCGCGTGCTGAGTCCCGACAGCGTGAGCGCCGTGATGCAGGCCGCCGCTCCCGGAAGAGAGGTCACCGCGATCCCGGCCTCATGACATTTCGCCACCAGTACTTCCCCCGGATCCGAGATCCCCGGCGTCCCCGCGTCCGTGACAAGCGCCACATTCTTTCCCTGCTGCATCTGCGCCACAAGATAGTCTGCCTTTTCTACTTTATTATATTCATGGTAGCTGGTCATAGAAGTCTTAATTTCAAAATGATTGAGCAGTTTGATACTGTTGCGCGTATCCTCCGCCGCAATCAGATCCACCTCCCGCAGCGTTTCCACCACCCGCGGCGTCATGTCCCCCAGATTCCCGATGGGAGTCGCACACAAATATAACATTCCCGTCATCTTCCTTCCTCCTGCGGTCTTCTCTTGTTCTGCTGCTGCCTCCGGCGCATCCTCTGCCATACCGCACCGATACCTCTATATGCTGCTATTGCGCTGTAACCGCCTGCTGCCCTGTCGATGCATCCGGATCTGTACCTGTCGGCTGCCCTTCTATACCTTCCGGCACCGTCCCTGCTGTCTTATCCTGCGGCGTTTCTTCCTGCGGTACTTGTTCCTGCTGTTCCGCCGTCTTTTCCTGCGCCGCTGCTTCCTGCTTCTTAATCTCCTTCTCCGTCTCCCACTGCTGCCGTTCCGCCTCAGCCTCCTCGTCCGTCAAAAGAGAATCCCGCTGGTACTTCACCGCCGCATTCCACAGGATCCACTCGTCATACCCCGCATCATAGGCCCCTTTGATCTGTGCCCGGATCTGCTGCGGGCCATAGCTGATATGCCCCGGCACCCAGCTGGCCGTAAAACTTTGCAGCCACGCACGTACATGCGCGCGGTTTTCCTCCGGAAGCACCCCCAGCTCCTGTACGGAAGCAGAACACGCCCCGTAGATCGTATGATAGGGATCCGCATCCGGCACCGCGATCCCATATGAGCCGTTTCTGTAATGAGAAGGATAAATCATCGGACAGATATAATCCAGATATTCCGCCATTTTCACATAATCCTGCCCCACGATCTGCTGATCCGTCTCATTCTCGATCACCGTACCGAACACATCCGCCGCCACATACACCCCCAGCGGCCTTAACTTCTCATAGATATACTGCGTAAATTCCGTTATGATATCAATCTTACCGACCGTCTCAGCCTCCGGCCCGTAATCCACTTCATCCGCTTTTACATCCGTAGAAAACCGGATATAGTCAAACTGCACCTCGTCAAAGCCGACCGCCGCCGCTTCCGACGCGATCTCCACCAGATAATCCCAGACCCCTCTCTCATACGGATTCACCCACGCAAGGCCGCTCTTATCCCGGAAAACAGCTCCTTCCTTCGTATGCACTGCCCATTCCGGCTTCTGTTCCGCCAGATACGGATCCCTGAACGCCACGATGCGGGCGATCAGATAAATATTCTTCTCTTTGCATTTTGTCACCAGAGCCTCAATATCCGATATATAATTTACGCTGGCCCCGATCTCCAGCACCTGCTCCGACTGCATATCATAAGTCACTTTGCCCTCATCGTTTTTGATATCAATGACAACAGCATTTAACTCCGTCTGATCCACCAGTTCGATCAACTCGTCCATCCTGGCGATCCCCGCCACCGGACCGCTCACATAGATCCCTTTGACCTTAACGGGCTCCCTGCGCGGCGTCTCCGCCCCTTCTGCCCCTTCTGCTGCAGCTGCGCCGCCTTCTTCTCCCCCTGACGCCAACGCATTACCGCTGACAGACTCTGCGCCCTTATCTTCCGCTCCCTCAGCCTCAGAACCAGATACAGATGTATCCTCCGTACTGCCGCCGGCCTCTGTCCCGCTCACATTCTCTCCCACAGCATCTTCTAAGCCGCCGCCGGCCTCCGCGTCTCCCCCGATCACGGCATCAGCCAGCGCCTCCTCCTGCCCATTGCCACATCCACAGCACATAAAGCAGACTGCCAGCGCCACCGCCACAAAATCTTTCCGCACATATCTTCTACCGCTTTTCATAGCTTCTCCCTGATCCGATCCCTCGAACCTTTCTCCTCTGTTTATCTGTTTATCCACCGATAATATATCTTTTTAAGATACAGGCAGTTCAAAAGCGCAAAGCCTCCCGCTCTTTAATAACCATATATCTCATAAATCTCCTCCATATAGACCCCGGGTTCCCGATACACGATCAGCGGCTTTTCCACCGTCATCCGCGGTTTTCCGCCCCGGTTCGCCTCGATCAGCACCATATTCGGTTCCTTGTCCACAAACGGATACACCAGCTGCATACGCTTCGGTTCCAGCCTGTACGCCCGCAAAAGCACCATGATCTCCGCCAGCCGAAACGGCCTGTGCACCATGAAAAAATTCCCGCCCGGGCGAAGCAGTCTCGCCGCCTGCGCGATCACATCCTCCAGCGTACACAGGATCTCATGCCGCGCAATCGCCTTCGCATCCTCCGGGTTGGTCAGTCCATGCTGCGCCGTCATATACGGCGGGTTACTGGTAATAACGTCAAAAGAAGCAGCGTCAAACAGACTCCCTGCCTCTTTAATATCCCCAGTCACTATTGAAATCTTCTCCTGCAGACCATTCAGACGCACACTGCGCCTTGCCATATCCGCACTGTCCTCCTGAATCTCCAGCCCCGTCAGATGCGCCGCTTTCGTCTTCGCCTCCAGCAGAATCGGAATAATCCCGGTTCCCGTGCCCAGATCCAACACCCTGGCGTCGTCCTTAACTCTGGCAAACCCGGACAACAGCACCGCATCCATACCAAAACAGAAACGGTGCGTATCCTGAATGATCCGATAACCGTTGCGCTCCAGATCATCAATCCTTTCATGTTCCTTCAGAAAAACTCCATTCTCCGACACCATACTCATTCCTTACATTTTACTGTACTTCACTGCATTTCACCCGGAACGCACTTAAGCCGTCCGCCTTAATTGTCATCCAGCTTCGACTTCGAAGCGTCCTGCTTCTCCAGCTTCTCCAGTTCCTTAAGTTCCGCCTCATTGACATCCATCTTGCGGTTCTTGCCGTGCCGCCTTTTAAAACGAAGCTGATCCACCCGGTACTCCTGGATCTCCTTCTCGTCATCCACATTCACGACCACTTTTACAAGCTGGCGCAGCACATTCACACTGTGGACTTCCCCCTTATGCCCGTCATCCGTGGTCACGAAATCCCCCACATTCGGCAGCCTCCGGTTCAATTCCTCGTAAGTCTCTTCCTCATTTTTCAGACAGCACATCAGACGCCCGCAGACACCCGATATCTTGGTCGGATTCAGCGAAAGATTCTGCTCTTTCGCCATCTTGATGGACACCGGCGCAAATTCCGACAAATGCGTGTGGCAGCACAAAGGTCTGCCGCAGATACCGATGCCGCCCAGAATCTTTGTCTCATCCCTGACACCGATCTGCCGCAGCTCGATCCTTGTCTTGAAAACAGACGCCAGATCCTTCACCAGCTCACGGAAATCGATCCGTCCGTCCGCCGTAAAATAGAACAACACCTTGTTATTGTCAAACGTATACTCCGCATCGATCAGTTTCATCTGCAGATTATGTTTCCTGATCTTCTCCAGACAGATCTTAAAGGCTTCTTTTTCTTTCAGCTTATTGGCCGCTTCCTGTTCGTCATCCTTCGGCGTAGCGATGCGCAGCACCGATTTAAGCGGCTGTACTACCTTGTCATCCTGCTCCTCCTTCGGCTCGCCCACCACTGTACCGTACTCGATGCCCCGCGCCGTCTCCACGATCACATGATCGTTTCGCTTAACATTCAATTTGCCCGGAGCAAAATAATATATCTTGCCGGCGGTACGAAACCGCACGCCTATCACTCGTATCATAATCTATCAACCTCCATTTGTAGATTCCCGCATACCGCGGGCCAAACTGCCTAATTCTCCTGAATCGCCAGAAGCAGCAGTTCCATCGTCAGATCAAAATTGACATTGGCCTCCAGCCTCTTCTTTGCACTCTGCAGCGCATTCACGATCGTCTCTATCCCTTCATAAGTGCTTCTGTCCGACACCCGCATGATCTGTTGAATCTCTTCCTTGAAGACCAGACTGTTCACATCCTTGGTAGCCTTGAAAAAGAGCACGTCCCGATACCAGGCCATCAAAATATCCAGATAATCATTGACATCGAATTTATACTCGGAAATCTTCTTAATCGCCTTGACGATCTCGTGAATCTCCATATCATTGATGTTTTTGACCAAAGAGATCGCCTCGTCCTTGACTTTCTCAAACTCCTCACTGCTGGCCAGAAGTTTTGCCTTGCCGATATTGCCTCTGGCAAAAGCCACACAGATATTGGCCTTATAATCCGGCACCCCCAGCTGCTCCATCAAATATTTCTTCACCAGCGCATCCGACACCGGCTTCATATTCAGCACCACACATCTGCTGAGCACCGTAGGAAGCAGCGCCTCCACATTGGTCGTCAAAATCAGAATCACCGCGTACTCCGGCGGCTCCTCCAGCGTTTTAAGGAGCGCATTCTGCGCCTGCGGCGTCATTTTCTCCCCTTCATTGACAATATAAATCTTGCGCGGACTGCTGTAAGGCTTGATCACAATATCGTTATTGATCTGTGCCCGGATATCCTCCACCCCTATCGTATTGGGCTTCTCATGACTGATATAAATGATATCCGGCTGGTTATTACTCAGTGCCTGTTTGCAGGAATGACACTCCCCGCAGGGTTCCGCCTCTTTCTGCTCGCACTGCAGCGCCATCGCAAAAACTTTCGCTATGAATTCCTTACCGGCGTTCCGCTCCCCATTGATGATATACGCATGCGAAACCTTGTTCATGGCAATCGCATTCTGTAAATGTTCTTTCAGCTGTTCCTGTCCTACTATATCCGTAAATTTAGCCATCTATAACCCCACCCGCTTTATCTTCTCAACTGTACCTGTCTCTTTGTTCCCCTGTTTTTCGTCCCTTAACCGGACAGCGATGCTTCCGGCCATATCCCGTATTTTTTGATTTGCTACTGACTGCGTTCCTCCATTATCCTTACGTGAAAATATCCAGCAGCAGTCCTCTTATTTCCCCGATCTTACTTAAAATAGCCAGATTGTCCTGCTCGTCTTTTACCAGCTCCTGTGCCAGCTGATCCAGATTTTCATCAATCAGACGGATGATACCGTATACCCTGTGCCGTCCCTTTCTGTCCAGAAAATTCTCTCTGGAAAAAGCATGGGAGCGGTTGACTACTTCATTCATGAAATCCTTGATCAGCGCCCGGTATCGCTTCATATCCTTGATGTCCCGGTGCTTGGCCAGCTTATCACCCTGCCGGGTGATCTCCTCCATCATATTCGCAAGCGCATTCTGCAGCTCCTGCTCCTCGATCCTGCTGACAAGCGTGAACTTGAAAGTACCGTCCGTCTCCTGCAGCTGCGCCGTCTGTTCTACCGGCATCGCCTGCTGCACATTATTGACTTTAATATCCATGCCGGCCGCCTCCCCCTCTTACCATGTTGTCCATTTTCCTTATTCTGTCCTGCTCTGTTACAGACATTGCTTTCACTTTGCGTCGTATTCTTACTGGTGTTTCCGTCTAAAAAGATGCCGCTCCGTTACCGTTATTACCCAGAAGTCAGATGTTATCTCTTAGATAGCCGGTTATTTCTTCCAGGCACTCTTCCAGATCATTGTTATAGAACCTTTTTACGATACCTGCCTGCCGGATCCTCTCCTCTGAAAAATCCTCCGCATCCGCCAGAAATCTCCTGCACATCTCCTCATATTTGGGCTGGTCCTGCGCCTTCTCCCGATCCAGCGCCCGCTGCAGCCGAATTCCGTCATCCAGCTCGATCAAAACCGGCAGCACCCTGTCCGCACCGTAGAATTTCTGTATCTGCTCATATGCCTCCAGTGTAGTGATCATCATGTAAGAGCACCGCTCCAGATCGACCCGCTCATCCGCAACTGTAAAATACCGCCACAATCCCAGCCGGGTATGATAGGCTCTGGCCTCGATCACGCTGCCTGCTCCAAGCAGTTTCTGAAAGCCCTCTTCGTCCGTAAAATGATACTCCATCCCGTCCTTCTCCCCGGCCCGGATCGGCCTGGTGGTATATGGGACGATATTTTCCACGATCACTTTATCCTGCTGCAGAAGTTTCTTATAAATTGTGTCCTTTCCCGATGAACTCCTGCCCATCAGGCATACGATTTTTCCCATAGTGCCAAATACCTTTTACCGATAATTGTCTCTCCTTTAATAATGCCACATTTTTGCCGTAATTTCAAATCATTCGTGCAAATTCCGTAACCGAAAACCAAACTGCCGCAGTCACCTGCACCTGTCCGGCGTCACCGCTATTTTCCCTTCCGCCGTCACACCCTGCACGTGCAACCCTGCGCACATATATCTTCGGATCTCTTCTGTCAGCGCTTCACTCACCACTTCTCCCGGTACGATCAGCGGTATCCCCGGCGGATACAGATTGATAAAATCAGCTGCCACTCTGCCCGCCGCACCATCAAGCAGCACTTCCTCCCGCTTTCCAAGATAGGCTTCGGCAGCCGTCTGTCCTGCTTCTTCCACTTCCGATTCTTTTTTCTTCTGCACGGGCTGCTCTGTCCTGTTCTCCGGTATATGTGCGGCCGTCACCCCTGTCTCTGCCGGCCGCGCAGTGATCGTGACCGCCCCTCTCTCTATCCTATCATCAATCTCCAATAATGCGGCAGCCAATCTCTGCCAGCCTTCCTCCGTATCCATGATCGTCATGATCGCCAGCACGTAACGCTCCGCCGCCATCTCCATCTGCAGATGATATTCCTCCCGCAGCAGGTCATATAACTGCTGGCCGTTCAGCAACCCATTCTTCACGCAGATCAGCAGCTTGCCCATATCCCAGCCTGCTATATGGCTCATCTGCCCTGCATTTGCCGCATTACCGATTTCCAGATGACGGCAGCCTGCCACTTTTTTACAAAAAGACAGGTATTGACGCTTCATAAACGCAAAACGCTCCGCACCATGAGCTTCCACATAGCGGATACAGCAATCCATGCTGGCCATCAGTACATAGGAAGGACTGCTGGACTGCAGCATGGACAGATATCTGCGCAGCCTGCCGCGGTCAACCCGTTCCCCCTGTACGTGGAGAAGCGCTGTCTGCGTCATGGCGGGCAGTGTTTTATGGAGGCTGTGGATCACCAGATCCGCCCCCTGTAACAACGCTCCCGGCGGCACAGACTCATGTAGCCCAAGATGCGCACCGTGGGCCTCATCCACGATCAGAATCTTATGCCGCGCGTGCACCGCATCCGCCACGGCCTGCACATCGGATAGGATCCCTTCATACGTGGGGGAGGTGATAACAACCGCCCCGCAGTCCGGATATGCCCCGAGCAGGCGCTCTATTTCCTCCGCATCCACGCCGCCGCAGATACCATACGCTTCAAGTACCGGCGGCTCATAATAATGAAGCCGAAGCTCCTGCAGAATCGCGGCATGATAGACCGACTTATGGCAGTTGCGCGCAATCAGGATTTCCCCGCCCCGCCTGAGAGCCGTCATGACAGAAGCCAGCACACCGCAGGTACTCCCATTGACCAGAAAAAAGGTTTCCGTCCCTTCTTCTCCATACAGCCTGTTGGCCCGCTGCTGGGCCTTTTGTAGAATCCCTTCCGCATGATGCAGGTTATCAAAACCGTCTATCTCCGTGATATCGATCCCGTAATACTGCGCCATCCCGCCCGCTGTCCGGCTGCGCTTATGCCCCGGCATATGATACGGATAATGATCGCTGCCGCAATAGGCGGACAGCTGCGCATACAAACTGCTTTCTTTTGCCGCTGCCCCGGCCCCGTTTCTCTTTTCATCCATTCTGTCTGTCCCGCTTTTTCCGTCAGGACGCTTTCGCGCCATGCCCCTTGTGCAGCCCGATCGTCTCCATCAAAGAGCAGTATTTGTCCGCAGTGGTCACCACCCACGCCTCCCTACAAGTGGGCGGCACAACAGACAGAGGCCACATATGCTTCCGAATGATCTCCCGCTGCCTGTCGGTAAGTTTATACTCCTTCTCCGCATTGCGCAGCGCGATGCCCGGATGCCAGAATCCATGCAGCCGCTTGCGCTGCGGAATCTGTGTCTTGTCATGCCAGTCATAGAGAAAATAATCGTGCAGCAGAGCGCCTCTGATCAGATCGTGCTTGTTGCAGCCCAGCCGGAACTTTTTGTTCAGCAAAAGACTGTACCTGGCCACATTCATGACATGGCTGTACACCGTCATATTGCCGTGCTGGATATGCCGCCGCGTCCCCTTGAAATTTTCCGAATTCAGAATGTCCGAACCATGCTCCCGCAGCAGCGCACGGAGCCTTTTCTGCCTCTCGTACAATCTCTGAATACGCTCTCTTCTCTTCTGTCTCCGTTTGTCAAAAAAGTCCATACAAAGTATCCTTCCTTTCAAGCCTGTCTCATTTTACATGAACCTTCTTATTCATTTCCTGTATTCTCTATCAGTGTATGCAGCTGCGCGGCCCTGTGCGCCCAGGTGTGCCCGGCTTTGGCCAGACGGTATCCCTCGTCCGCAATCTGCTGCATCCGGTCCGGATCTGTAAGCAGCTGCCCCGCGATTTCCGGCAGCTTCTCTATCTCTTTCAGGGAATAGAGACTGCAATCCACATTGTCATGCAGTATACCGTCCAAATATATGCTGCTGTCCGTCAAACAAACGGCGCCATTCAACATTGAATTAAAGATTCTGTCATGGGCCCCGTCCTTAAACCACGGCATCACATTCAGTGAAATCTTCGCCTGGCAGAGCTTTTTTAAACATCCTGCAGAATCCAGATTGTTCATCAGGATCAGATTTTCCTCATGCCGGCAAGGCAGCCGGTCCCATCCGTCCCCGAACACATGCACCTTGATGCCCGCATCCACCAGCTCCTGAACAATCCTGCCCCGCAGCGTATACCGCACATACAAATCTATGAATGTGAGCGCCGCCATCGTCTTTTTCAATTCCTCTTCCGGCACTTCTCCCAGCTCATCTCTCAAATGAGCCTCCGCCACCTCTTCCACCGTTCTGTGCGGGTTGGCAAACAGATCGTCGATCATTCCATAGTAAAAGGCCGTATACTCATCATCAATTCTGGTGATAAACCGCTCAAAAGTCTGCGGCACGCAATAGTTGCCGACCATCATGACATCATATCTGCGGCACGTCACCGGCACACTGGATTTATTCGGATAAAGCTCCGTCCCCGCCAGCGGCAGATACGGCCCCCTGACAATCTCCGGAAAAAACCGCCGCATATATTTTTCATGATTCCGGTCTATACTGATATGATGATAATTGCCTGGGACTTTTTCCAGAAAATGATGGTAGTACATCGGGTGGTCCACAACTATATTGTAACTCGGTATGTCAAGCGCGTCCCACATCATTTTATCATTTTCATCCAGAAAAAAGGGTTCTCCGCTCATGCCGTGGAAATTGAAATTGATCAGCACCGTATTGCCTTTTTCAAAAAAACGGAAAAATTTCTCCGTGCTGCTCCAGGGGCTGCTCAGATCATAGATAAAAACATCATGCCCAAGCTGCTGCATCGCCTCGGCAATCTGCCTCGAAAAATACCCCTGTGTCTCAATATCGCCCTCAAAAAACATGATCTTTTTCATTATATTCCCTCACCGCAGATAGTGTCCTCTTCCCGTCTGTACTTTATATCGGTCTCTCTTCCTTATCCCGATATACTAAAAGAGTAATAAGAAAGCTGGCCACAAAAGCGACAACTCCGATCACGATCGCTTTCACCAGATTTCCCGCCTCATCCACACTGTAGAACATCAAAATGGACGACATGCTTGCAAAAGTAAAAATGTAACAGTGCACCGTCAGGATTCCCTGCACGATACCGGCAATCATACAGCCCAGAACATTGCCGATCATCGGCGTTTTCTCCTTAAAACATATACCGAAGATGGACGGTTCGGCAATACCTGTAACCAGTACCGTCACCATGGCGCTGGCCGCCATCGTCTTTTTCTCTTTCTGCTTCGACCGTACACACACGCCCAGATCACATCCGCCAAGCGACATGTTCGCGGCAAAAAGCGCCGCCATAATGCCGTAATCCACGCCCGTAAGACCAATCTGTGTGATCGCCAGCGTCATGAAGATCCAGTGCATACCTGTAGAGACCAGCAGCAATGTCAGCGCACAGAAAAGTCCCCATGCCACTACCGGCGCTTTTACCTGCATATTGTTCAATGCATCTGCCAGTGCATTGCTGATCAGACTGACCGCAGGCTCTATCACCAGAATTCCCAGCAGAGACGTCAGCAGGATCGCACAGGCCGCCAGAAAATAGGGCTGCAGGCTCTCCCGGATCAGCCGCTTTAATACCCGCACGATGTGAGATGTACAGTAAATCAAAAGAATAATCGGTATCACGCTGTAAGCATAAGTCGCCGGCACTACCGGAATGCCCAGAAACGTTACTTTCTCACCGCTCTCCATCAGCTCCGAAAAATCAGGAAGCAGCATCACACAGACGCTTATGATCGCGATCAAAGGATCCGTCTCAAAATGCTTTGCCGCAGAATAAGCTACCAGAACCGGCAGAAAATAAAACGGCGCCGTGGCGATTGCAGACAGAATCGTCTCTGTCGTTCCGGATAAAATATGAAATGCACCGAGCAGCAGCACGATCATCTTGAAGATACCGCCGGCCAGCACGATCGGAATGATCGGTGCCATACATTCACTTATATGATCGAATAGTGCCGAAAATTGTCTCTTTATCCTGTCCATTTCTGTACTCCCATAATTGCTTTGATCCGGTGCGTACAGGCTGCCCTGAAATTGTGCCTTCGGTTCTGTAAAAGTTTCTGTATATTTGTTATGTCGTTTACTATACCATACGCCCACATAATAGTATCATACTCCGCTGTAAATTCCTATAAAAAATTACCTTCCGGCGTTAGGAAAAATCATTTCATCTGTAAAAAAGCATTAAAAAATCTCTGAAATGCATATGTTGCCATAAGCTGTCAGAGACTTTTGTATTTATGAGGATATTGAGTTACTGAACCACTGGGGGATATCAAACCGGGGTTCGAATCCCCAACCTAAATTTCCGTTTGAATCTACTGAACCACTGGGGATTCGAACCCCAGACAACTTGATTAAAAGTCAAGTGCTCTACCACCTGAGCTAGTGGTCCATGGATAATAGGAAAATGCCCAGAACCGGAATCGAACCAGTGACACGAGGATTTTCAGTCCTCTGCTCTACCAACTGAGCTATCTGGGCAT
>ERZ808041.665-NODE-665-length-22254-cov-10.986518_pt1 | contig 22254 bp, 25 predicted proteins | sample MGYA00380192_ERZ808041 | MGnify/ENA primary metagenome ERZ808041 (study PRJEB31490, sample SAMN06133412) | mouse gut metagenome | isolation source: Z1_1 | host: mice | place: China: Chengdu | collected 2015-05 ...
ACCATATGCACGCTAACCCATGACTTTAACCCCTTCCAGCGCCAATAAAATTTCATGCGCCGAATTGGAGAATGCTCTGACAAAATAAGTCTTCTTTTCCACTCCGAATCAGGATACTTTCCTGTTGTCTTGTTAATGGTATTCATGGCAGCGTCTTTAATATCTTGCCAATTATCTTCGTGTTTAAATAAATCAATTTTCATTTTGCACCTCAAACTTTTATATTTTCATTAAACTTTGAAATTCTATTGTAATTTTTCTCTAACTCTCATAAAAATTTTACCAAAGTTATTTTGTCCTTTACCATTTATGATTTCACAGATTTTAGAGACTTCATAAAAATTACTGAGAAAATAATACTTACCTCTAAACTCTTTTATCATTTAAAAACCACCTTTTGAAAGACTTATACTTTTTATTCATTTTCCTTTTTTCCTAATGAAATGTAGTTCTATTCTTTAAACATCATAATTAGGCTGCACATTATGTTTTTCAAGTCTATATTGTTGTTTTACTTCAGGATACTTTTTGTGATCCACTTCACTACAAAACATCTCAATAGGTCTTGCATAAGTTTGAAATGGTGGGTACATTGCTTGATAAATCACTAATGTCTCTCCTGTTTCTGTATGCTCCGCTAAACCTTTGACACAATATAAATACTTATTCTCTCTTTTTTCATCTTCTGAAAGTGTCTCCCACTTAAAATGTCTTACTATATCTCCCTGCTTTATATAATCTGTCATTTACACGTTCCTTCCTTTAATCTCTTCCTATTATTTTTATTTCTAATTCTGCTATTTTGTTTTCTAATTCTTCAATCTTATACTCATTATCCTTAAATATCTCTTCTACTTTTTGAGCAAATTCACTGCCAATATTTTCAGACACAATTTTGAGAATATCTGATAAGTTTTTGACTCGCTCCCAGTTTCCATTTATCATTATCATAAATTTATTATTCACCTCCTCTTGAAACGAGCTTTTTATTGATTTAAACACACTGTACACTTCCATCATTAAAAACCCGTTTCCATTTATTACCATCTTCTCCTTTAAAGCAAAGATAAGATCCTGCTTCTACATATGGAGCTAATGCCCTAAAAAATATTTCTTCGTCTCCATATTTTTGACCAATAAATTCTACATTACATATATCACCATTTTGATTATATTGAGGCACATATCTAATCTCTTCTAATGCTTCTACAAGATTTGTGCTTTCAAGAACTGTTCTTGTGTCTACCCAACTAAAATGAGGATACTTCTCACCACCAATATAATCACAGCAATTCATATTTTCAGGAACAAAAACCACTTTTAAACTTTTTAAAGCCTTTTCAAAGTTTTCTTTTTTAATGACAAATTTGCTTTCTGTCATCTCTATATAATATCCCATCTAAAATTATCTCCTTTTCACTTAATAAAACCTATCTTTCATCGTATATCCTCGTATTCTAAAATTTGAAATTCTTCAGGAACACAGCTATACCAACTCATACATTTCTCAATTACTGTTTTAATAAAATTATACCTAACCCGCTTAAGCATCCATCTTTCATCATCAAATAGAATAAGTTGATCAAATCTGTGACCTCTTAAACCATCTCCTCTATTTTCATATAAACCAACTATTTCGGTTCCATCTTTTAAACGTATGTAACTTTTTCTATATTTAAATATTTCTACATCTTCTTCATTATTGATTACAAATTGTCTCAATCCATCTTGTGTAAGCTGTGAGTTATATCCTATGAAGCCAATTTTTAATGGCTCTATTTGTTCTATTTCTCTTATGATTTATCACCTACCTACTTCTCTATTAAGTCTTTCTTTGTTTCCTCAGCTCTCTCTAAGAACCATTTTACTTTTTCATTTACCAAGGAATTAAATAACTCAACGCATTCTTCATATGTATCAGCATATACTCTGGAATAAATACGAACTGCCTTAGATTTTGCAAATTCTGTTTCACTTCCACTTCTAAAAGGCACAAAAAATGATGAATATGATTCTTCCTCCGCCATCTCTTCATAATCCCAACCGTATCCTCTAGTCATTCCATATACAGGTTTTGATATTAATCCCATCGTAATTTTGTTGTTATCAAATTCATAGGCACATGCCCACAATTTTGTTCCTGATTTGATATTTTTAATTTCGTTATAGTTTCTATATATCATTTCTATTTCCTCCAATCATACGTTCCCATATTTACTACATTATGCATTTGTGGTATAATTTTCCTATCATATTTAAGGGGATGATACTAATGAATAAAAAATTACAAGTTTTTGTTTCATCTACATATACAGATCTCATTGAAGAGCGTCAAGCTGCTGTTGAAGCTATTCTGGATGCTGGTCATATTCCTGCTGGTATGGAACTTTTTAAGGCCGGAAATGAATCGCAGTTACAAACTATCTATAAATGGATTGACGAATCTGATGTATATATGCTAATTCTTGGTGGACGATATGGGTCTATTGAACCAAAATCAGGGAAAAGTTATACACAGCTTGAATATGAATACGCTTTGAATAAAGATATTCCTGTTTTTTCTTTGGTATTAAGTGAATCATTTTTGACAAATAAAATTAATTCTCCTAACCTTGTTTTGTCGAATGTTATGGAACAAAAAGCACCTGATAAATATCAATCTTTCAAATCCTTAGTTATGTCAAAAATCATTAGAGAAATTGACGACTGCAAAGACATAAAAATACAAGTACATGCAACCCTTAATGAATTTTCAAATACATACAATTTAATTGGTTGGGTTCGTAATACTAATGAGAACGACATTATTCAATTATTAAAAGACAATACCCGTTTATTGAAAGAAAATAATTTACTTAACAAACAAATACAAGAATTACAAGAACATATAACATCAAAAACAACTGAGCAATTAGGGCGTTATACCTTTGATGAATTAGTTGATATATTGAAAGATAAAATTTTTTACGAATCATTTATGTATTCTATTAATGCCTTTGATTTTTTTACCGAAAATTATAAAACCTTTTCATCTATAAAAGGGTACACGGAAAGCTGTGATTATGAAAAATGTAAATTTTTGCAAGCATACGATTTAGTTGAGATTGAAACTATATCGACGATACCCAAAATATATCAATTTAACATTTCAAAACAAGGTATTATTTTTTACACATTACTCCAAAGACATTGTGTAAAATAATATTTTTTAAATGAAAGTCCTATTTCATTGGCATATTTGGTCTATATATAGTGGTTTTAAGTTTTACAAACCGCTATATATAGAATGTTTTTTATGCCACTTTTTCTTCTAACATCATCCATGTGTTGCGTTTATTATGACTTGTACGAATACACTGTAAAAATGCTTGTGGCTCTGCCAGTAGTAGACATCTTTTCTTTGCTCTTGTAAGTAGCGTATACAACATACAGTTATCCAAAAGCTGATGATGTGTATTATCAATAATTCCAATCACAATCTTTCTACCGGCTCCCTGTAACTTATGTACGGTCATTGCATAAGCAAGATCCAATGCCGTCAGTTCTTTCTTCGTGTACTCAATCAATTTTTCTTTTCCAAAAATATCAGTATAAGTTACTACACAATATTCTTCTTTCTTTTTGCCGTTTTGTCTCTCACCAATTTCTGTGATATATCCTATCTCTCCATTGAACACATTCTTATCATAATCATTGACCGTTTGCATTACTTTAGCACCCAATTTGAATGTCATTTCAAAACCAGATATACTTTGCAACACATCTCCCAACAACTTCTCCTGAATCGTTTTATTCAACTCATTCGTACTATTCAGGCAATCTTTTCTTCGTGGAACTGCAATAACCACATTATCAATGCCATCAGAATCTACAGATTTTAGGAATGTCTTAACAGCAATATCAAATAGTGACTGTCTATTTGTACGGAACATATAATACATATCCTGTAGCTCACCATGAATAATTCTTGGCTGTAGTTTTTCAGTAATGGGATTAATGTTCTCACGTATCAGATTTGCATCTACCAGAATACCAGACTTCTCAGCTTGTCTCATTGGCTTAACCAATTTGCTTACCACTGTATCATCAAACATTTCTATCAAATCTGAAAATACATTGCCAAATCCTATAGGTGGTAACTGCTTATGATCCCCAGAAATAATAATTCTTGTATTATCATCAATCGCCTCTAACCAGTGAAGAAATAAACTGGCATTTACCATACTTCCCTCATCAAGAAACGCAACGCTTGTAATCAGGTGATTATCCTTATTAAAATCAAACTTATTCAACCCTTTACATCCCAATGTTCTATGAATCGTCATAGCAGGAAATGATGTTGCCTCAGTTATTCTCTGTGCTGCCATAGCCGATAAAGCAGACGCAATTAATGTGAATTGATTTTCTGTATATGCTTTTACAATCGCCCTCATAATGGAAGTCTTGCCAGTACCAGCTTTCCCAGTTATTAAACTAATTGTTCTATGCAGACTTTTATTTATTGTATCAAGCTGTTCTATAACATATTGGAATCCTTGTTCTTCCTCTGCGTGTCTGATCGCCTGTTCTATCTTTTCATCAGAAATATTGATGTCTGTCTGTTTCTTAGATTTTTCAAGCAGTATATTATAAATCTGCATTTCGATATCATGATAATATTTCAATCCTACTCTATCTTCTGATATGTGTAAAAACTCATTATTTTCTAATAACCAATCTGTTTTGTCTGTACACTCAGAAACACTATTGCTTATTGCTGATTTTAGAATTTTAACTGAACACCATGTATGACCACTGCTTTCTCCCAAATCTGTAAAATAATATTTTATAAATGCAACCAGTCTTTCGGTTGTGTTGATAAGTTCTGGTTTCAATTTTAATGCTAAGTCATCAACTTTTTTAAACCCAAGCCCGTTAATTCTCGTAAGAATATATGGATTTTCTTCTAATTGCTGTTTCAATAATACCGGATTAGGTTCATCTGTTAGAAGTTTCTTAATCATCGTATATGTAACACCTAATGGCTTTAACATAGTTATAATGTCTGAAATCAGATAATTATTAATGATCTTGTCCTTAATTCTGCTCCAAGTAAGTTCTCTAACCCCCTTTACTAAATCATAATCAATCTCTTTTAATGTTCCATTTGCCACATCATTTACTACATTAGGGTATGCACTTATTAAATTCTCTGCAATCCAAGGTGAAATAATGGATTGCAGAAACATTAACTGTGACTCTTTTGTTTGTGGTATAAGAGCATATATGGCTATTGGTGTATACTGATGTCCATATGTTTTGTCATACTTATACTTTGCTTTTATCATATACTCGCCACCAACAACTAATTCCTGCATTTTACCAGCTAAAGAACTGAACTTCTTATCTGGATCAACTTCTTTACTATCTTCAAAAGGCAAATCTACTTTTGTTTCTTTTGTATACTGAGGAATATCATCGTCTGTGTAGAAACCATATACGCCCCAAGTGGTATCTGAATTGTAGTATCGTTCATATGTTATGACTGCTTTAAATCTTAAAATATCTTCATCATTTTCAAACAAATTTATACTGCCACTCCTTTCTTTCTCATCTGATCCAACCAAGTATTATACGGTTTTACTTTCTCTACAAAGAAATGTTCTTCCCTCTTTCTGCCAAGTATAGCAAGACAATTTCCCTTTTTAATATCATCACTATACTGTTTTAATTGACTTGACCAGATAGTTGCTTCAATAATGCCAAATGGTGTATATAGGTCTAAATATGCAAATTGATTCCCGTTTTTATCTTTCTTCCTTTTAATATCAACAATAACACAGAATAATGTAGTCTTATCTCCGTTCTCTACCATATCCCAATCTGTCTTTGTGTATTTGTACGCATCCTTTAACGGATCGTTGGTCAAGAACATGGATAACGTATCAAACTCCCACATGTATTCATCTTTTGCATATTTTTCTTGGAACTCTATCATGTGTTTTTTATATTTTTGATTCTGTTCTTCTATAAATAATTTCTCTTTTGCTTTGTTGTAATCTATCAGTAACACTTCTCTATTTACTTTTTTACCGTCCCTATAATCATCAACATTCAATCCAAAAGGAATAAGTTTTGAATATGGAGATGGTAATGTAATTACTGGCTTATAATCTTTTCTTTCAAAAAGTTTGTTTGCATATTTCTTTAAAGATAGCATTTTATCTTTTGTTGGAATGGCACCAGCTTTAATTAGCGTAATGATCGCCATCTTATCAGAAACTTTCTCAATAAAATCATTCATATTTTGATATGGTCTATTTTCAATAATTTTGTCAACAATAGACTCCCCAAGACCTTTTACTGCCAATAATCCAAACAAAATCTCATTATTTTCTGGTAAAGCAGTAAATTCAATGTCTGATTTATTAACATTTGGTGGAGACACTTTAATACCTAATCTTTTACAGTCGTTGATTACAATGCTAATTTTTTGTACCTTGTCACTCTTAGACGTAAGTAGAGCCGCCATAAAATAAATCGTGTAGTGAGTTTTCAAATATGCGGTCAAATATGATAACAAACCATATGCAACAGCGTGACCACGATTAAAACAATATTCTGCTTGTTTTAGCATTAACTGCCAAATCTCAATCAACTGCTCATTGTTCCAATCTTTTTTTGTAAGACCAGCTCTGAAATCAACCTCAAGTTGTTCCATTACTTCCTTCTTCTTTTTCCCGATAGCCCTTCTTGCATTGTCAACTTGTTCCTCTGGGAAATCTGCATGTCTGAATAACTGTAAAGCCTGTTCCTGATATAATAAAATGTAATGTGTCTTACCAAATAATTCTCGTAAATCTTCATGTAAAACTGTTACATTCTCTGGATGCAATTTATTCTGGCAATATGTTGGGAAACTTTCTTTTGTTCCTGGGCGATTTGCTGCATTAACAACAATAATATCTTCTACATTATCCGCTTTTGCCTCAATGCACATTCGTCTTGCTTCTGCCGACTCCATCTGAAATATACCAACTGTATTGCCATTCTTATAAACATTTTCAAATACTTCTTTATCTTCTAAATTCAAATGGTTAATATCAACATCATTCCATGTAATTCCAGCCATTTTCAATGTGTCGTCAATAATATCAAGAGTCTCCAGTCCAAGGTAATCCATTTTGATAAGACCTAAATCATCCATTGCATTATGCATCTCTAATTCAATCATAATGTTCTTTTCAGAGTCATAGCACAACGGGCAATAATCCGTTACTGGTGTAGGCGTGATAAGAGTACCTGCTGCATGTCTACCCATTGACTTTGGTAAACCCTCTACATCCATTACATACTTAAACCACAATGGAAATTTCTCATGTACTTCTTTTAATTTTGCATTCTTATTGAGTATATCCTTCAACAGAACGTCCTTCTCTTCCTCTTCCCCTAAATCATTTAGAGTTTTGATTGTAGGAATCATCTTGGCAACTTCATCTCTTAATTTATATGGAATCTGCTTGTAATATGGTGAGTAATCTTTTTCATCTAATACCTTACCAATATCACGTATTGCAACTTTCGTACTCAGTGTATTAAATGTAGCAATAGGGGCAACATTCTCTTTTCCAAATAGTTCCTCCGATATTTCTACCATTTCTTTTCTTCTTCGCTTTGATATGTCCCAGTCAAAATCAGCCATTGACTTTCTGCCAAGATTTGCAAAACGAGAGAAGTCTAAATCCCATCTAACGCTATCTATCTGTGTAACATTCAACATAAATAGGCATAGACAATTTGCACCTGAACCCCTTGAATATCCAAGCGGAATACCTCTGTTTCTTGCCTCTTTTGCAAGCATATACAACATAATAAAATAGTCTGTATAATCAACTGCATATAATATTGGAAGTTCTGTTTCAAGTCTTTGTCTTCTTATCTTCTGATCTTCTTTAGACATATGACCAAACTTTTCATCAAAAGTCTTGAATACTAGATGCCTCAGATATTCTTCATGATTGTTATATCCATTTTCTATATTTATCTTTGGCATGATATTTCCTTTGTTAAGACCAATATCTATGCTTTCAACAATATCTGCGATATTAACAGATTCTTCAATTCCCTTTTTAATTATATCTTTTGAAAACTGGTCAGCTAATTTTTCATATATTTCATCCTCAGTCTGTAAGTAACAATCTATATAACTTTCTCCAACTTCCCTGCCCTCTCCTATTTCAACAAACATTGCGTGAGAATCTTTCAAGGAATCACTTAGCATATGTGCATCTGTTGTAATTGTATATGGTAATTTATGCTTTTGAGAAAACTCGTAAATCAGCCTATTCGCTACTGCCTGATCTTCTGTATTATGTGATTGAAGCTCACACACCACATAATCAAATGTATTTTTCAGTTTATCAATATGCTGTTCTGCTTCTTCATATTTGCCGTTTACAAGGTATCTGCTCAACCTTCCAGCTTGACAGGCAGTTAAACAGATAATACCTTTTCCAAGACTATTTTCTTGTATGTATTTAATATCAATTCTTGGTTTCTTATAAAGTCCTTTAGTTCCTGATACAGATGTAATTTTAATGAGATTTTTATAGCCTTCCTGAGTCCTTGCCAGTAGAATTAAATGATACCGTGGTTGCGTATATTCTTTTGTGTCTGCTTTTTCCCACATATCATCTACTTCATAAATCTCATTGCCAATTATAGGTTTAATATTATACCTGTTACACTCTTTAACAAAATCTACAAATGAAGCCATACTCCCATGATCCGTTAAAGCCATTGCTTTCATACCATTAGCACTTGCAAATTTAACAGCTTCTTCAACGGTCAATATAGAATCAAGCAAAGAACCTTTGGTTGTATGTATATGTAAATGCGTAAACAATCAATCACCTACCATTCTTCTTCGTCATCTGAATTATTTGTACTAATCACAACAACATCTTCTATAATTATTTGCGGTGTTCTAACTCCGTTATATTCATTAATTGATGGTTTCCCTACAATATTAAATACTACACTATCATTCTCATCCCAAGCATTTTGCAGCCAGTCATACAGTTGGTTTCCCTCTTTACATTTAAACTGAATATATTTAATCTCATCAATCGTAAAACTTATAGTGTCTTCATTCTTACCAAATATCTCAAACTGTTCTTTTGTAAGACTGATATTTTCAATGGCAAGCATCGGTTCCTCAATACCTTGTCCAATAATATCTTCAAGTCTTGCTAAATCAGTCACAATTTTTATAGTTACATCATCAATATCCATAATGAAATCAACTCGGTATGTAGAATCATACTCAACATCTCGTAAAATATCATTGAGTCTGTTTAATGCGTCATCTTTCTTATCTATTTCTAATCCTACAATACCAAAAGCATTGGCATGACCTCTACCATCCAATATATTTGTACTGTTGACTATATCCTTAAAACTATCAATAGGACTGTTATCAATATTCCTTGCACTGCCACCATATGTAATCTTTCCTGTTTTCTTATCTAAGAATTTGTTTAGTAAGATACAAGGTTTATTAAACATTTCTGCAATTTTAATGGCAACAACACCAGTTAAACCATTATCAAGAATGTCAGAAGTATCAATCATAACCACTTTATCTTCTTTAGAAGTGTGTTCTGCTATTTCTGCAATTTGTGATACACTTTTTTCTTTCTGTTTATCTTGCCTACTTTTTGCGTTTTTACATAATCTAGCTGCTCTGTCATATATGCTTTCCTGAATTGTTTCAGCAGGTTTATCCTTAGTGGCACGTTTCTTATATTCAAAGAACTCATCCTTTTCAATAAACGCCCTGAATAATAATTCTTTTTCTTCTGGTGATCCAATTCGGATCATTCCATTTAAAATGGGAGTGATATACCATTGGACGTTGTGTATATTTATCTTGCCTCCCATACTATAATCCTGTGCATCTATAAGAGCTTTAAAGCATTTATTTTGGATATTTAATAATCCCATATCAGTAAGATGCCGTGTCTCAAAAGAACGCATATCCATTACATCACTAATGTTTGCCAATGCACATAAGTCCAAATAATCATCTGCAAACTCATTCCAATTTTCTTCATCCAACGCCTGTAAGAAACGGTATACTACACCAGCTCCACATAGATTTTTATTGGAATAATTTTTACTCATTTGATTGTTGACAATTATCGCATATGGATTTTCTTCTTCCTTTTCGTGATGATCTAAAATCAAAATATCTATCTGACAATCTACTAATTTCTTACATTCAGTTACATCATTTGTTCCTGCGTCTGGAATAATCAATAATCTTATGTCTTCAGGAAGAACTACATCATCTGATAACCCATGTGCTTTTGCCCTTCCATGTAAAATATAATCAACAGGATAATCACTATCCATTTGTTTTATATATAAATACATCATTGCAGCAGAGCAAAACCCATCTGGATCAGAATCAACCAATATTCCTATTCTATTTTTTTGATTAACATGTTTCATGAATAAACTAACTGCTTCTTCAATATTGTCTAAGTTTTGAAATGGTTCAACGACACTCTCATCTAAGTTTAAATATCTGTTATAATCATCTATTCCTCTATTTTTAAGAACTTCTGCTAACACATTAGAAGTATCATTATTTCCATTTTCATATAATTTATATTGCAAATCTGCACCTCTCTATCTCAATTTATAAACATTATGTTCTACCATATACTGCCACTTTGTAGGGTTATCCGAAGGTGACTCATGATCATTCAATACATTATCTTCATCAAACATATAGAAAAGAGGAACCCCATCTGGGAACCTATCAGCTAATTTTTCTAATTCTTCTTTTGTAACGTCTTTGTCAAAACAAAGTACGATGTCAACACCTAACCTAACAAGCATATCTATCTGATGTTGCGATAATTCCTTTCCTCCAGTTCCCCCGCTATTTCTATATCCATAACTCCATAGTTGTTGTGAGAATTTCTCACTTTCTCCTACAAATATTTTTCCAGATGATTTTATGTAATCAATAGTTTTGTATAGTCCATATATTATCTTCGATCTTGCACATGGTTCTAAATAAATATATTTGTTTTCTCCATCAGGGACTTCTCTATAAAAATATCTGCCTTTGATACCAACTAAATCACCTAATTCTGAGCGAATAGGAATTGTATATCTGTTGCTTTCTTCATCAAAGCCAATTTCAAATTCTTTTTGGGTAGAATAATCTATATTGTCCTCACAAAACAAATCATTGACATATCCCTTATAATAAGAAAGTACATTCTCATTAATTGGTTTTAATGGTTTTTCTTTCTCTATACTTGTATTAGAACACATGTCATCAATCATCTTTAAGATTTTAAAACTTTCTGGAATGTCTTCTTCAAAGTCGTGGTAATAAGACATTCCAATTTCATCGCATATAAATTGCAATCCTTTAGGAAAGGTTAAATCCTTCGTATAGCAAACCAAATCAATAATATCCGTTTTTCTATTGGTTCTAACCATTTGCCTTGTGTAATTTTGACACATTAAATATTCGCTATTATATAGAACAACTGCTCCATTGTTATCTCCTGTTGCGTTTGCACAAGTCCAATAACCATTTGAAGCATGATATTTGATATGATGGCAACCAATGGATTCTAGGATTTGCTCAACATATCGGTTTTCATATATGTAATTCTTTAATTCTTTTACATCCAAGTGCCACCCTCCACTTACTCAGAATTTTTAGGTTTCTTGATTATATATCCTATGTTATTCCAAATGTTATAGTTTAGTTCAATTTCAAATGCCATTATTTTGTCTTTATCGCCAGATCTATTTTTATCTGCCTTAATAGCAAAATATTGTTTTTCATAGCTCAAATCTTCTATAACAGGTTCTCCCCATACCTCATTTTCAACAACAATTTGATATTTGTGATATTCGTCCTTTGATATTTTTTTACCCAGTGTTAGTGCATCAGTTACATGCTTCATGCCTTTTGCCCCAGCTATATTATTACTACTAAGACTAAACACATCTGTAAACACCGTATCATCCGTCAATTGGAATACAATAAATCCAGACATTCCAAGTTCTTTTGTTAATTCTTTCATCCTAGTCGCTGATTGCTTGATTACGCTCCAATCTTCTGAACGATATCCTTTTAAAGTATCATACGCATAATATAGAACATTTGATGTAGCCCTATATTTTCTCAATTCAAATTCAAGTCTATTATCGCTGTAGTCGTCTCCAACATCTTTAAACAACAGTTTTCCATTATCATGCTCATCTATCCAATTACCAACCTTAATTACTTCCCAATATTCATCAGAATTATTTTGTATTCTTAGTAAATACTCATCCTTTGTTTCAATATAATTCCCATCTTCATCAATTTTTCTACGAATTATTTCTCCATTCTTATCTCTATAAACTCCAAGAATTATTTCTTTCTCAGGTTTCATAAGAGTTACACCATGAAGTTCCTTAAACTCTTTGTTATTTAATACAGTTGTAATAAGACAGCTTCTTAATTTCTTTTCGCTCATCTCATTACTCATAAACAAAAAACTTTTGTTTTGAACCAATGTGACATACGCTGCTAACATCATAAGTTTTCTTGTTTTCCCCTCATTGGATAAGAAACCCTCAAGAATAATATCTTCCTGTGTAAGTCCTAAGAACATTTCATTATACAAATACCAAGGAGTAAGTAATCCCATAAGCGGAACATCAATATAAGAATTAATTGCATTAGTATTATTTTGGGTAAGTTCAACTGCTTCATCACCTGCGTTTATTACAGTATTGATTTTGTCAGCTTTGATGCGAATTATTCTGTATATGTCATTAGCAGTGAGTGAATCAAATTTTTTATGTTTAAGTATCTTATCAACAGGGAAACCATTTCTTTCATACTCTCTGAGTAAAGAATACTTTTTTACCAAATTGAAATAATTGTCAACATCACTGGTATCTGCCAATCCAATAAAACTTTGAATCGTTTTCCATCCTTTATATTGTTTATATTCTTGCAGACGTTCTTCATTTTGGCTCATAAAAACATTAACTTTTTTCTCGTCTACTGTTTGTGAAAATGTTAAATAGTATGTTTCCAGATTGTCATAAAGAAATCTGGTTACTGAATCAGCAAAATCATATTTACTTCTCATAAAGTTTCCATAACTTACATACAAATCTGGTTCAGCATATAAGGAACCAACAAAACACATTTCTGCTTGAATATTACTTGTTTTTAGCTCATCACCCAATTTAATTTATCACCGCCTAATTCTCAAATATATCATCTACCAAATCAGACATATCTTCATTTCTTTGCTCTTTACTACTTTCATTTGCTTTTGAATTTATAATACTTGTGCTAATTCCTGTTTTGTTCAAATCACTTTTAATGCTTTCAGCTTCTATAATCTTTTGTTTTTCAAGCCACTTCAGATAGCTATCATATTTATTAATTAATATTGACAAGTCATAATTTAATCTTTGGTCTGCCGACATTTTAATTCCCTTAATTTCATTCCTCTCCGCAACACCATTTAACATATCAATTTTTCTTTTCCACATATCGAGTAAATGTTCTGGAGGTATACCAATAGACATTCCCTTATATGTACCACTATAAATTTCAGTAATCTTTTTCCAAATATTAGTAGGAATAATATTCAAATCATAAACTTCTAAAATGAAGTCATACACACATTGTTTTTCTATCGAGCACAAAAAATGATTATATGAATTTTTCTTTAATTGAATAAATTCTTCACTGTTCAATATATTATTGGTTATATCATTTACTCGATTGTTAAAATCAATTAGTTGCCCTTCATATTGTTTCTTTTTTGCTTCATTAAAATCGTGTAATATTTTGTCTTTTCCATTCGGAATATACCTTCGGCCATTTTTATATTTTTGAATATCTATACCATATTCTAATAATTGATCGTTTTTAGGCATTGTTTTTGAGTTTTTAACTTCTTTTGGTGCAAAAGATTTAACTTGCTTATCAATAAAGCAATTACTATGATAAGTTTTTTTATCATAGTAAATTGCATCACTGATATTGTCTTTACCTATGTAAAAGGATTGATTGCAGCAAGCACATACCCGATTTATACATCCTTTTTTTCTTGTCGCTCTCATATTTTATCCTTCTATACCAAAGTTTTTATTATTTAAACATATCAAGAACTTTCTGCAAAACAACAGCATCCGTAACATTCTTAAATGCCGTAGGAAGTCCTGCCGCTTTCAACTTGTCTCCCATTTCTTTCTTATCAACAGGTGACAGCGCATTTTTCTTTGCAATGATTTCTTTCTTCATCGCTTCAATATCTACGCCAGAACTATTATCTTCAGCGGACTCTTCATTTGCTGGTTCACCAACCTTACCAAGAATTTCCTTGCTATAAATGTTCTGTTCAACATCAACAGCCTTGGTTAAGTCATTCTTAACAACAAATGTCTTTTTGTCTGCGGTCTTATCTATAACTGCTTGCCAATCTACCAGCGTAGGATCTTCAATGATAATATTGTCCTCATGTGTATGTGTCCTATCCTTCTTAACATGAGCGCATACAACACCATCTTCATTTCTGAACATACGAACTTCTGTCTTGACATTATAGGTCATACCCTTGAATCCATCAGGAATCTTTCTGCCAGTAGTTACACTCATAGTAGAACCGTCTGCCTGTTTAATTGTCTCTTTCTCATCTGTTTCTCTTGCAGTCACAATATAGTGAACGCCAGATGCCATCAAATCAAGAATCAAGTCCTGTCCTTTAAAGTTGATAGTCTGATAATCCTTCAGTTCCATTCCGGCTCCCTCGATCTTTACAAGCCGAGCATCACCTACAAGACCATCCTTATCAGCTTTTACCTTATTTCTTTTCTTAGAAAACTCGATCAATCCCTGTTTTGTTGTCAAATTCAAAATGCTTGTACCATCAACAACAATCGCATCTGCTCTAAAAGGCTCACCATCTGCATCTAACAGAACTTCATCGGTTTCATCACCAGTCTCTTCGTCAAGAACATATAAGTCCTCATTGTTCTTAACCTTTGCAATATACTCTCTTACCTCTCCAAGAGACTGTGTATATACGATATAAATATTTTCAAGGTCTACACCGTTTGCTTCCAATTCACCCAAATAATCATCAATGGAACCAGTCTCAGGATCAAGATACAATACTCTAAACGGCTTGCCATCTGGACGCTTGAAATATGCTAACTGCATAGCCATAGTAGACTTACCTGTGAACTGTTCGCCATATAAAATCATTCCTAACTTACTCTGTGTTACTGACGCTTTGCGTGCTTTTGCCATGAAATTACCTCCGAAATCATATTATTATTAAGAATTATGGAACGCCATTTCTGACGTTCCGAAACAGCCATTTTTACCATGCTTCATCTTCATCATTACCAGAATCCAAATCAGCTTCTCCCCAATCATCACCGCCAGCATCGCCACCGAAATCATTTTCAGCTTTGTTTGCCTGTGCAATCTTTGACATAGCTTCTGTAACATTCGCTTCTGTATAGAGTTCCTTATCAACAGTAGAACCTTTTGCGTTGGTAATAATAAATTCTCTCTTAGTAGGTGCAAGAACCTTCTCCATAGATACTTCTTCACCCCAGTTGTCATCATCATCTTCAACTGTTTCCGTTTGTGTAGATGCTACCATATGGCCACTGACCTGAATTGCATTATATGGCTTTAGTGATTTTTTGAACTTATTCGCCAAATCTTTATTCTCAATAATGAACTCAACGTCCTCAATATTGCTATATGTAACAATCTTCGCAGTCACAATAAACCTTCCTGTCGGCTTATCATTTTCCTTTTCCTGATCAATACCCATGAATACAATTACCTGGATAAAATCATTCTGCTGAGTAAAGTTCTCATCACTAAAATCAATTTCTGAACAAAGTGAAATCTGATTAGGAACCAACTTCGTGGAAGTCTTCTTATTGCCGTTATTGTCCAGAAAACTACTATAATCAAGATTACCTCTGATAAATACGCTTGCACCATCTTTCAGATTATCACTTACTTCCTTGCAAGCATCAAAATCTGTCATGACCTTCTTATCATTTACTGTCTTTCCGCTTTCATCTACCTTCTTCTTCACGCCAATATTCTTTCCAACAAGACGGAATCCCTCACGGTTATAAGAAAATCTGTCTGCCCAAGGAACTTTTGCAGTTTCAGGCTTATCACCCTTCTTCTCGGCCTTCTTTGAAAAATACACATTTTCCTGCTCCATCCCCTGTAAGTTGACATAGAGTGTGCTGCTATCAGCGTATCCGACTCCAAAGTTAATCATTCTCATGTCTTTATTGCTCTTGGTCTTAATTTCCTTATAGAAGTTTTCCTTCTCTACACCACTAACAATACCTTTCAACTGGAATGATCCTTTCGTCTCAGGTAAATCAAATAGTCTTCCCTTTTTCTTTGTTTCTGCCATTAAATAAATATCCTCCTGTAAAATAAAATTCTATAAATATTTTCACATCATATATAACATCAACAGCCTTTCAGGCTGGAACATAGGATTTTAAATCTATATAAAATCTATGCTAATCAGTGATTTATGACTAAATTTGGCGTAATTTAAGCCAAGGGTATGCTGTTTACCACCCAAAACGAATATATCTGTTCAGTTGTAATTATTGGAATTATCTACGGATAACCGTGCGAAATGTTTACTTGCCCCATTTTTTATGATAAACTATTCTTGCACTTTAATTTAAGGAGGTGTTGAAACTTGATCCCAGTATTAAAAAAGTTTTTGACATCACCCGCACTTAAATTTCGTAATCGCTCTATGGCGGGTTGGTTACTTCCTTAGTTGTAACTATTAGACCAAATCATAGAGTATAGTGTAAGAATAGTTATATCCATAACTGTCGCCTAGTGCCATAGGCTGAATCTATAGTGTTACATCTTCCGATGTCGGAATTTAGGTATAATTAAGGCGAATTGCATCCAAATGGCACATTGGATGTCTTTTCGACTATTCTGATTTCTTCTTACTCCCCTTCTTCTCTTTCTGTCGCTTTGATTCTTCCGCCAACTGATTCTCTAACTTTCTTGTGATACTTCTCATCCTGCCTACTGGTTTACATGTAAGTCCCATAATATTATTTTCTCCTTTTTGAACATTATTTTTTCTGTTTTACAATCCACACATTTATTGATAAAATAATACTAAGTATGTTTGCAACTGTATTATCACATTGCAGTTCGTTGTCACGGCAACTACCTGGTATTACTTTACCATGTGGGAGCACCAATGTAAGATAGGGGCTAGGATGAATAATTCTGCCCGTTCTGGGCGATACAAATCTCCTGTTTGAATATTCTTGCAGGAAGGAGGGTAGAGGCGATTGTACATTGTTGTAGCTCTTGGATGTGCAATCATTAGTCTTATTGCTGTTGGAATGTATTATCATTCTAAGAATCATACGGTTGACCAGATTTGCAATCATCCTGAATTGTCGGATGACAAAGTACGGTCAATCACTGGCATGATGACCAAACAACATAAAAAGTTCTTTTGGAACAATAACTAATCTTTTAATTCTCTAACCATCATTTTTTGTATATCAATTATTCATTTATTATTTCTCCTTTTGAGGGCTGGTCATCACGACAGTCTTCTTTACCCCATGTCATGAAATAAGAATTTCAACGATTATTCATCAATTATCAATATGAATATGTCTTTGTCACTACCTTCATTTTCTCGCATCCAACGTACTGGGAAGTCTTGTATTTTAAGGTTTGCAAAGTCTTCATTTGTTACATACGCTGGATTTAAGACAATTTCTTTAACTTCACTACTTTTTACTTCTTTTCTCATAAAATCGCTACCAATGAAATTTCGGTTTCAACTACTTTTTAAAAATACCTTTCTGTATACCTTTTATCAATAAATAATTCATCTTTACCATGAACATTTCTTAAATCGCTGCTATTAAGAGGAACTGCATTTCCGTAATAACCACTCCAAGAACCACAGCCCCAAACTCTCACAGTACCATCCATATAAATACAATCAATCTGATAAGCAGGTTTATCACAACATTGCCAATAAGATATAACAAAACAATTATCCTTATTTACATTCTTCAAATGTTCTGGTATTGAATACCAAATATTGCAAGCATCTTGAATTTCTTGTAATGTTTGTCCATTATTAAGCATTTCGTTAGCTTTATTTATTCTTTCATGCCTATCCTCATGTTCTAAGCATTTCTCTGCTGAATCAAACAAATTGCCACAATCCGAGCATTTATATCTGATTACTTTTTCTAAAATACCATCTCCTCACAACTTGAAATCATGCTTTTATTCCTCCCCATACATGCAAATCTCACACATATATTTGCACCTACCACAATTTTCATGGAACCATTTGTTCCACTCATCTTGTGGCATAGTATGTAAATGATTTGCTGCCAACCAATATTCGTTATATTTAAAATTGCAAAACTCAGACATATCCTCTTTGATCATTATTTACTTATTCTCCTTTTTGTATTTCATCCCATCCATATTCAACGATTTTTCACAGAATCCTCTAATATCTTTAACAATATCTGTATCAGATTTACCACTGTTACACATTTCTAAAACTGCTCCAAGAATACCGACAGCACCCGCTTTTAATCCTTGAAATCTGACTTCTTCTAAAGTCTTTTTGATTTCACCGTTTAACTGTTTCTCTTGCTTCTTTGATAATGCCATATGTATTAGTTCTCCTTTTAATTTTCTATAAGTCTACCATTCTTTTCCTCATTAATTTTATCAAGAAGACGATCTACAATCGTAACTATACCATCAACAAAATGTCCATATACTCTCCCCTCCTCTCCTATTCCCCATTCTGTAGATTCCCTGATTGCTTCAAATGCTGTCTCAATTATCTGGTTCTTATCCATTTCATATATTCTCCTTTTGATTTCACAATTTTTCATAAGTCAAATCTGGACTTTTTACTACCATATAAACCACTTCTACATTTTCCATATAATCAGATAATTCTTTTTCATTTGAAATTTCAACATCATAGCATTCATCTTCGTCTACACAGCAAAAATAAATTTCAAAAAATCCATCTTTTTCTAACTGATCCAATTCATTTAATTGTTCCTCTGTAATTGTATTCTGTTTTTCGAGTTCAAAAAATTTCCAAGCTCTTTTATACTTTTCTAAATCACTCTCTGAAATTACAACACATGAGCTTCCGCAACTCTTACATCTAAAATTATATCTCTTTTCAGCAATGTTAACACTTTTTAACAATTCCAAATCTTCAATGAATAAGGGATATTTTGATTTCTTGATATTATTCTCACTAATATAATTTCTAAAATTCCATCGTGCTGCTTTGTCTAATCTTATCTTCTCTGAATCAGAAATATTTAGCAAATCAATTTCTGGATAATATGTAGGTTTTAGTAACTCTGGATATTTTTCAATCTTTTTCTTTTCAATAATTTCCGATAATACATTTAATATCTTTTTATCATCAACATAGTATTTAATATGCTCGAATAAATCTCTACATTCTTCATAGTTATAGTCATCTAAATCAAATATGTCTACACTATTCGCTTGTAACTTTAATTTATTAGTAATCTCTTTTAATTCGTTTTCTATTTTTACTTTTTCTTCAATGATTAAAAATAATTCTTTATTCATACTAATAATCTGTCATCTCCAATCTTTTAATTACTAGGTGCAAAATATTTTGCACTCATATACTTCCATTCTCCATTTTCATAAATCAAGAATTGTGGGTATCCATTTTTATCATCTCTCACATTATAGACCTTTACGGGTGAAAGACTTGTTCCTAAATTGTTATCATATTCTACATTATCTTTCCTGTTCACTGTAAATACCTTAATCACCTCCCTCGTCAGATAAAACCAAGATTTTATTGAATCAAATAATTTCTATCATTATGAATATCAAACTCATATTTCAATAAAGCATTATATACTTTTTGTGGAATAACACCTTTATACTCATTTGCTATCTTAACTATTTCTTCTTTCTTTTTCTAAGAATATGCCATATACGCTTCTTCAATTGTGTTGAACGAACCCAAATCTTTCCCAGAATATCGTGCTGAGTATCCTTTGCTCAGTTTATCAATCCCATTAGGTAAATTTCTTTGATTCGGTTTATTGACAAAAAGCATATTTATTCTCTGAGGAACTAATAAGCATTTACTTGGCTCATAGATTTTGTTTCCTGGACATAAAATATCTTTATCTAAATGCAGCCTTCCTCTCACTTCGTATTTATTTTTTTCATACCATTCTGCAAAATTCTGATAACATAACCATTCTTCACATACTGTACTTTCTTTGTAATAAACAGTTGATTTATCACAATAACATCTATATAACATCGTAACCCATGTATTATAAGCATCTGTGTGTCTTTGTGGAGATTTCTTGGTTTTATATTTCCCTTCTCCAATATATCCAATGCCATTCACTGTGATATCATAAGGATTGCCAACTTGTCCTCTTTTAAAATTTGAATAAGTTGTATTTGTTATATAGTGATGTGGATCTAAAAATTCAACTTGCATATTATCGTGCGAACGGTATGATATAATCACCATACCAGTTCCTTTATTGTTCTTACGAATTTCTCCAGTTCTATCTATATTTTCACCTCCATATACCAAGGAAATTAACCATTCAACGGATTATTCATCTTTAAATTCTGTATCATCTGTAACTATTGCATTGTCTACAATTTGAACATAGGTGTTTTCATCAGGGGTAATTACAACTGACTCCTTAGTTAATCGCCAAAATGAAATTTGATTTCCTTCAGCTCTAATTACTTTGCCATCCCATTCAAGTATGTCGGTGCTGAGTTTTACTTTACCAGGAAGCAACGTAATAACTTTTGCCCACTTATCTCTATAATCTATATCCTCTATTCGATCTTCTATCTCTGGATATATCTTTTTCACTTTTTCAAACATATCTGGCATACATCGTTTTAGCTGATTACAGAATTTAGGAACTTCTTTCTTTTGATAAGAAGTAATTTCACCACCCATCAACGCCTCTGGTCTATACTTTATAAGTTCTACAATGAACTCTGGTGTAAAATCTTCTTTCTTGATAATATCTCCATCACCTTTAAAGAAGTTTTTATCTCTAATAGAGTTTGAATAATTAATCAAATGTGGCAACGGAAGAAACACATAATCACCAATATAGCACAAAAATTTTAAATCTCCTTTGGAATATGCAACATCTCCATATTCGTCTTTTCTCTTTCGTATTAAGTCGCCACATCTCCTTGCTGCTTTTGTATATCCTTCTTCTCTTCTCATTTGTCCATAAGGGCAAGAATGAGAATATAATCCATTTAACATTACACATTTATTTCTCTTGCAAGCATTACAATTTTCTGAATTATTACAAGTATAAACTGTAACTCTTTCTCTATCAGACCTACCAGCCTTAAACAAACTATTTCGTGGATCATAATATGTAAAATTTATAGGAATGTAATTACTAATATTTTTCACCTCTATTCTTCATATTTTGTAAATAATTCTCCCATTGTCATATTATTATACTTTGCCAAATCTACCGCCAAAGCACAAACATTTCTGGGCTGAGAAGCACCAATATTTTCACAAAGATACTCTAATAATGATTCATATCTTGTTCTACAATATTTCTTACCATATCTCATAAAGTTCTCCACTATATGTTTTCTTTCCTGTGAGTGATGTGTTATCAAATAGCAATTGTAAATTCTCTGTTAAAATCTCTTGCAAATTAATCACCACATCTTTTTTCTCTACAATGTGTATTCTCCCAATCAACGTCTGCATATTCAATCATTTTGTGTAACTCAATCAAAACATCATTGTAAGCTGAATGTTTTCCTTGGATATATCCTCGTTCAAAATCGGTTAAATTCTTTCTTTTTGTTATACGGTCATTCATTGGGGTAGAGCGAAGAATACCATTTTTCTCTAAAAATCCTAATCCGCTTCTCTTTGCTTTTGTGCAAAAGTTTTGTAAATATACAAGATTCTTTCTATATTTTATTACATTTATGTCTCTCATTTTAAGAAATATCACCTCTAATCTTCCTTGAAACTCTGGTTTCATTACCTTATGCAAAATCCATAAATTTCATATCAAAATATCTTTCTGCCAACTCAGGTATATCTTTTTCAA
>ERZ808041.666-NODE-666-length-22246-cov-5.931210_pt1 | contig 22246 bp, 16 predicted proteins | sample MGYA00380192_ERZ808041 | MGnify/ENA primary metagenome ERZ808041 (study PRJEB31490, sample SAMN06133412) | mouse gut metagenome | isolation source: Z1_1 | host: mice | place: China: Chengdu | collected 2015-05 ...
CTTGTCCGCGCCCGGCGGCTATAGCCGCCGGAAAGCCCCGAATAGCCGGCCGGGCAAGCGCAGCGTCCGGCGGTGAGTGACCCGCGCACGGGTCACGCGCGCCCTGCTTCCGCCAGCAAAATCCGTGACAGACGCCGCGCGGCTGGCATGGATTTTGCCAGCGCCCACTTAAAACAGGCCGCGCCGCTGTTCGCGGCGCGGCCTGTTTTTATAATGCGGTTATAAAGCCCTAGTCGTCACTGTTTTCAATTTTATCAATCGCAGCCGCTGCGTCTGCACCGCCATACAGTACGGACAGGATACCCGAACCATAGCGGTCCAGCATACAAAATCCAAGATTGATTACCCGGTCCATATGGCGTTCCGGTACCTCCAGATCGCCCCAAATGGCCGTTGTTTTGTATCGAATTTCACCATCGTCGAAATCCATCTCAAAATTGCCGTGATTGAGTCCATAATTAGCGCGTGTGATGAACTCTGCGATTTCGGAACGTTTTTCTTCCGGAACTTTAATCGGAAAAATACTATAAACAACAAAGGAATCCTCGTCAAACGAACGCATGACCGTGGTACACGCATCAACTGTTTTTAAATTCATGCGCATGATCATATATTCATCGTCTTCCTGGCCGCGAATATCATAATTCCATTCCTGTGCATCAAGATAATCGCGCACCTGTTCGAGCAATGCCGTCAAGCCAATCACTCCTGTTTCTGTATTTAGGTCTTTCCCATTCGCTGGTCCGCCAGCGTTTTGATCTATAATAGTAGTATACATGGCATAATGACAAAAGACAAGATTTTTCGAACAATCACTTAAAATATTTGCATTTTATATTCTTTTTTAAAAAATGCCCGTACCTGCGGCATATCCCAGGAAGGGCTTGACTTTCCGCCCATAATCCGGTATAATAATAAATAAATTTGCAGGTGTGGTGCAATGGCAACACTTCTGCTTCCCAAGCAGACAACGCGGGTTCGATTCCCGTCACCTGCTCCATCAGACAAGAGCCTGGAGTCAATGTATGCTCCAGGCTCTTTTTATCCATTTTGCTCATAAAGCCGACAGGGGGAAAGAAGATGTTCCAAACAGCGTCCGGAGTGACCATACCCTTTCCAGAGAAAATCCGGGAACAATTTCAGGTTTTTGAAGGACGTGCCATTCGGGCAAATATCAGCTTTGGAAAATTAAAATTTCTGCTTACAGAATTTTATCATAGCCTTCCCGAGCCTTTGTTTTTTGTATTGCAATTACCGCTCTCCATCCAAGAGGAACGGCAGCTTGGGCATGATAAAATTTTACATCAAGAAGTATGCTATCTTGATGGGCAGACGCAAAACCAAATTGCTTTCATCTTAAATTTATATGGACAAATCTTGCTGGAAGACGGAATTTCTCAATTTGCAGTTGCGTCCCATACCAGCCGGGAGGAGCTCTTTATTAAAAAGTATAAGCTGATCGAATTGTATTCTCCGTCGCCGCGCCGCTTTGTCCCCCTTTTGCAGCGTAACGGACTCACGGAAACTGCCCGTCTCTTTACAGTATGGGATACCTTTTCACAGACGACGCCGGGTAAATGCAGGCGTATTGCAATGGACGGGTTGGACGTTTATGTCATAGCCGAGCGGTTAAAAAAGCTGGGCATGTATCGGGCGAAAATAATAGAGGATGCATAACGGCATCTTTTTGACCGGCTCTTTCCGCTGGGCTTTTGCCCTGTTTCAATTTCTCCCCGCATTGATATAATCGATTGTTCATCCTCTGCCGCAAAAAGGCAGTAAGCTGTGCAGTTTACCGCCTTTTTATAATTACCCTGCAGTTATTTTAATCATTTTCCGCTCCCGTCAGCAGGCACGCTTTTATTAAAATTGCCGCCGGCTGTGGAGGCAGCCGGCGGCATGATCTCTTTTTCTCTATTGTGCGTCTCTTTCCCTGTCAAATCCGGCGCAAAATCAGCGGCCGGTATTCGGGATCGGTTTTTCCGGAGTTGTGGAGGGGGTCTCCGGTTCGGGAGCAGGCTCGTCTGTTGTCGTATCGTCAACGGGAACGATGTCAAGCTCTGTGTCCGAAACGATATAGGTGCCAAGCGTCCGTGTCTGACGCGACCATCCGGGGATTTCGCGCTCGTCCTCGCTGTAGGAGAAGCTGCTCGTCACATCCGTCAGATTACCGTCGGCATCAAGCTCATAAATATAGCAAGACGTGGGGTCCGGCGTATAATCGTCATTGTCATCCCACGGAATACCAAGCGTCAGCCAAGCGCGGGAGGTTGACGGAATAGTCGAACTGCCGACAAAGTCATAGAACCACAGATCCGCGTCGACTGGATCGCCGTATTCAGTATAGATGTCAGCGATAGACTTTGTGGACATCTTCGCATAGAACTTGGAAGCGTCATCGTCGGACTCAAACTCAAGGGCTGCACGGTCGTCGCCCCAGACAAGAACATTCGTGTCATTGTCATCCGGATTCATCACAATGCCATCGCCTGTATCCGGGTTGTCATCGTTGCCAACTTCACGGTTGCTGACCCAGAAATTGTAATGAATGGTGAACCTGTCATCCTTCTGCCAGACATTGCTTCCGGTTGTAACCGGCTGATCGTTCTTTTTTGCATAAGAATCAAAATCCGCCTTCGCCTTAAAGGTGATATCGCCGGTCGTTTTACTTTCATCTGTTGAAGTTGTATCCGCAAACTCAATCTTAAGATATGCGGAACGGCTCAAATTGTCTGAAAGTTTTTTGTCGTCAACAATCGTGACAGACTTCACAAGCTTGGCATTGACATCTTTATCAACGTCGAACTTGAAATAATCCTCATTCACGACATCCTCTACAAAAACAGCGGAAGATCCAAACTTTTCGTTCATTTCAGTTGCGAGCGGAATATAGACCGTTGAGCCTGGATAAACGGGATCAGCGCCTATATTGGCCTGGGAGTTCAGAGCGAGTCCGCTGATGCTGGATGTAAAGCCGACAATATCTTCCGACGCCTCACCGTCGCTGTTATAAGCTGTACCCATCGCCACATTGCCCGCAAAGACGGATACAGACGCAATCGAAATGACCGTCGCTCCAGCAAGCATTGCACTTAAAAGCTTTTTCGCATTCATAATGGTTTATTCCCTCCTTGAAAAATCAGTTTTAAATGATCTTGGCTAAAGGCGGCCCTCCAACCATTCCCTTAACTGTTTCCAATTATAACGTCTAAAAATGACAATGTCAAGCATTTTTGTAACCATTTTGTAACTTTTTGCGGCATGCTTGTAACAAATTTGTCATTTTTTAATTCTTTTTTTGCATATTTATTTCTATTTTATTAATATATTATTAATTTTTCATGTACACAAGCTGTTGTATACTCAAGTCCAGAAACTACTACAGCTTGTTGTTTTTTGTATAATTATATTCACTTTCAAACATTATTTGACAAATTTTGTCGAATCATGTACAATATAACCGGCGTTGTCACAGACGGCACGCCGGGCCGTGGCCCGGCGATCGGAGGCCAGCCGCCCGCGCGGACGGCTTTCAGGCCGAAGATGGCGGTATAATCGTACCCCCAAAAGGGGGTGTGCCCATGGAGTACTTAATCGTATTGGTGATTTTACTGATCGTGGTGGACTCCGTCCTGCACAATAAAAAACGATAACCGCCCCACCCCCACGGTGAACGGTTATCGTTTTCCAATATAACGGGGGCATACCGTCTGCCTGACAGCGCCTCTTTATCTGTATTCTAGCATGGAAACAGGCTGTTTGTCAAGCAGCCTGCTTTTTTATTGTAACAGCCAAAAAAAGGGACAGGCGTGGAGAGTCGCCTGTCCCTTTAACAGAACCAAAAATGTTAGATGTTAACAATTATTAGCGGCCAGTGTTCGGGACCGGCTTCTCATCGGTCGGAGCAGTCGTGCCGGGGTCAACGACAGCGGCAGCCTCAGCCTCAGCGATGATGTAGCAGCCCAGTTCACGGGTCTTGGTCTGGAAAACATAGTCGCCGTCATCGTTCTGCAGAGCGGTGAAGGAAGCGGTCACATCGACCAGCTCGCCGTCAACGATCTGATAGATGACGCAGTCTTCCGGAGCAACCGTCAGCGCGTCCTCATCCCAATCATAGTACGGATTGTAGAGTTCGAGCGTAGCGCGGCTGGTGGAAGCGATCTTGGTCTCTCCAGCGGCACGGCCAACGAAATCAAAGATGAACGCATTCTGATCAGCGAAATACTCGGCATAATCAGCGTTGTCCCACTTTGTGGTCAGCTTCGGGAAGAACTTCGCAGCGTCGTCATCGCTGTAGAACTTCAGCGTGGCGATCGTGTTGTTCTCATCTTCCCAAGTGATCTCGTTGTCGTCGTTCTTGGTGGGCTTCAGCACAACGCCGCCGTCGCCAGCCATGTAATCCTGATCAGCGTCATCGGTGGTGTTGCTGATGTAGTACTTGCCAACCTCATAGTGGATCTTGTCGCCCTTGGCAACCTTAACAACATCGCCAGCACCCATGGAATTGTCATCGTTCGGACGAAGGGTGGTTCCGCCAGCCGGCAGATAGAAATCCTCTTTCGCGGTCAGCGTGAAGGACGGGTTGATCTTATACTCGGTGTCGGTGTAATCGTCGTTCAGCTTGATCTCAAACCAAGGACCACGATCACCCTTGATGTTTTTCTCAGACAGCGCCATGGATTTAATCATCTTGACGTTATCATCGCCCTTGTCGGTCTTTACCTTAAAATAATCCTTATCGCTAAAATACTCCCTGCTGAGAGTCCAACCTTCAGCCTGAACACCGAGATCGCCAATCGCGAAATACAGAGTCTTATTCGGCTTTACGCTGTTGGCCCCATCATAAGCCGCCTGCGTACCGTCGTCAAAGATCGCCTTAGTCTGATCATAATTTTCGACATACCAATCCGTAGCAGCGAAAGAAACCGTGCTCAAAGAAGCAACAGTCGCGACCGCAAGAGCAGCCGCCAGAAGCTTTTTCATCGGTAAATCTCCTCCTTGAATAAATTCATGGTTAAGTACAGGAAACACTCTCCAGCCATTTCCTTGTGGCTTTAGTATAACACAAGCATTGGAAATGTCAAGCAATATTGTTACCACTTTGTAACTTTTTCTTCATAATTAACACTTCAAAGCCTGTTTTCCAACCTATTGCCCCTTATTTCCTTGTTTTTTATGAATAAACTTTTAATACTTTAAGAACATTTTGTCATAACACCATCTGTTTTTACATTTTGTAGTATTTTGCTGCAATCCTGTGCGCTACCTATTTAAAAATATATAACCGCCACGCTTGACAGCCGCGGCGGCGTATACTATAATTATTTTAAAGAGGCGCTGTCGGCAGACGGTTCGCCCAAATTCAGTGGAAAAGTAACCGCTTCATTTGGTTGTGAGGGCGGTTACTTTTTTATGTATTTTACGGCTTCTGTAATCGCCACGACTAATAAAATCGCAAGCAACAATTCCACCATACATAACCCCCCTCTCTCAAGGGAGTGGCTTAACCGCCTGCCGTCTGTGGCAGCGCCGTATTCATGATACAATATTCGACATTTTCTGTCAATCTTTTCCTTATGCTTGACGGCGGCGATGACGCGTGCTACAATATACATAAAGAGGCGCTGCCGGCAGACGGTTCGCCCCCGTTTAAAGAGAAAACGATGACCGTTATCCTTTGCTAGGGGATGGGGCGGTCATCGTTTTTTATTGCGAAAAATGGAATCCAGAACCAACAGGATTACTACCAGCATGATTAAGTACTCCATGCGCACACCCCCTTTTGGGGGCACGATTGAACCGCCATCTTTGGCCCGGGAACCGCCCCTGCGGGCGGCCGGCCTCCGATCACCGGGCCGCGGCCCGGCGTGCCGTCTGTGGCAGCGCCATATTCATGATACAATATTCGACAATTTCTGTCAATCAGGACGCCTTATTTGTCCAGTCCGCCAGGCCGCAGGGCCGGGGATTTTCCCCGGCCCTGCGGCTTTTTACGGCTTATGCGACACGCGTCCCTCGCCAAAATATGAAAACCGCGCCGCATACGCATATTCAATTTTGGCATAGGGAATCCCATTGCGGTTTTTCAGCATGACAAGCTCAACCGCGCGCGGGCTGCGCGCCTTGGCCGCGTTCACGTCAAATCCCGCCTCCCCTGCCCCGGCCAGTTGCAGCCCAAGCAGGACGTCCGATGAATATTCAACCGCTCCGCTTTCCTTGAAAGCTTCCATCGATACGGCATTGCGGTAATTTTCGCGGTTAAAGCTCGATATCGCCAGCACCGGCAGATCAAAATCGCGGCTGATGCGCTTGAGTTCGACAACGGCGCGGTCGGTATTCTGCTTGTCGGTCGCGCGCGGGTCGTCCGGCTTGAGGATCTGCAAATAATCGATTACAACGACCGGCTTGCAGCCGCGGATCTGAATATGCTTTTGTACGCGCTCACGAATTTCACGCGCGCCGATGTCCGCCAGCCCTTCCCAGATAAACAGCCCCTCGGCGGCGGTACGGTATTCGCCCAGCGCCTCATTGAGCAGCATGCTTTTTTCAAGCGGCATATCCGGATCGACGCGCAGCACCTGGCGCGCGGTAAACGCGCGCATGTGTCCGGCCGGCGCGTCGAGTTGATAGGTCAGGCGCGATAAGCTCTTTGCCATCAGTTCAAATTTGCTCATCTCCAAAGAAAAAAAGAGCACATCCGTTTCATGAGCGGCGATATAATCGGCGATCTGAAGGACAAACGACGTCTTGCCGAGCGATGAAATCGCTCCTATAATATACAGCCCCGCATACAGCCCGCCGTCAAGCGCATCGTCGAGCGCCGCAAACCCCGTCGGGCAGGCGCGGCGGCTGGCGCGGCGCAGGGATGCGTCGAGCAGCGCCTCAAGCGACCGGGCGGCGCTTTCGGCCGCATAGGCGGCCTGCTCCGCGCCGGCGGACTCCGCCAGCGCCGGCGCAAGCGCCGCCCGGTCGGAAAGCAGCAGCTCATTTGCGTCCTTCGCGCCGCCCGGAAGCTGCAAAACCGCGCATGACAGGCCGAGCGCCTCCAGTCCCTCCTTTAAAGAGCGGTTCATACGTTCGCCGGCCGCGTCCATATCGCCGGCCGCAACCAGCGTATACCCGGCGGCGGCCGCCGGGTGCGCGGCGCACAGCGACAGAAATTTCCCCACGTTCGCCGCGCCGCACAGCGCGACGGCACGATAGCCGCACGCCTCAATCGACAGCGCGTCAAGGATCGCCTCTGCAATGAACAGGGCGCCGCCCTTTCCCTCGCCGGTCAGATAACCGGCGTTAAATATGTCCATGGCGCCGGGGCTGTTTTTATAGCGCGGCGTTATATTGTCACTGGTAGCGCGGGCGCAGTAGCAGGTACATTTCCCATCCAGGAAAACGGGCATCCAGGCACGGCCGCCGGCTTCGTAAAGGCTGTACCGCTCGCACAGCGCGCGTGGGATGCCGCGCGCTGTGAAATAGCTCCCGCCGGCTCCGTGCTCGGCGACGGCCGCGCGGACCATGTCCGTATAATCGGCCGTCAGGCGCGCCGGCTGCGCGGCGGCGCGCCTGACGGCGCGCACGCCGGGCTTTGACGCGGGCGCATTGTCCGGCAGCGGGATGCAAAACAGCTCGCACGCCTTTTTGACCTGGCGCGGGAAACTGTCGCAGTCCGGGTAATCCATCGCGATCACGTCAAACAGGTCGTAGTTGGCCCCGCATCCGAAGCAATGCAGCCGCCGGCTTTGGGGATGGTACGACATGCTCGGGGTCCTGTCGCGGTGTTCGGGATTGATGCAGTGGATCAGCTTTTTCCCGCGTGTACCGACCACAATACGCTTCTGAGCCATATATTCAGGCAGCAGCGCGCGCAGCTCGTTTAGAAATCGCTCGTCCCATTGCATATTGATCATCTCCTTAATTTATATCCTATCATATCCGCGGATTGAATCGCAAGCATATTCACTTTTCTATTCGACAATATAATTGTTTTTCTAATATAAATTATATTAACTAATGCATTTGTTTCTCTATTAAATATTATATGTTAAAATATATTATGTTATCTAATGGCTTATTTAATAAAAAATGTATATTTTAATATATTTTCAATTGTATAAAACACTGTATTTACGCATACAATCGACATTATATGCTTGCATATCACAGCGATTGTATGGTATACTGTCCTAAATAATTGAATCGTTTATACAATAACGAATCTATTGGAGGCTTTGGCCATGGCAAAAATCATCACCTTTGGAACGCTCAAGGGCGGCGTCGGCAAAACAATGCTCTGCTTTAACATCGGGGGCATTGTGTCGCAGCTTGGCAAGCGCGTGCTCGTCATCGATTCCGATTTGCAGGGCAATCTGACAAACAACATGGGCATCGACCGCACAAGCGCGGATCTTCTCACAACATACGATATATATAACATCGAAACCGACCAGCCCGACCCGCAGGCGCTCGTCGTGCGCCAGCCGATCGAACGCCTGCCGCAGCTCGATATGATCGCCGGGTCGATCTTCCTGCACAAAGCGGAGCTGAAAATAGCATCCGTCGCCGGGCGCGAACAGATCCTCTCAAACTATCTGGCCGACAACCGGGAATTTTTTGATGCCTACGACTATATTTTCATCGACACCAACCCAAGCATGTCGATCGTCAACCAAAACGCATTTCTCGCCTCGGACGCCGTGCTGCTTGTCAGCGACGTTTCCATGAACGCCATCGAAGGCGCGCAGCTTTTCATCGCGCTGTGGGAGGACGCCCGCCGCCGCCTGCGCCGCGCCGACAATATCCGCGGCTTCATCGTCAACGATTACGACCAGCGCAACAAGCTGTCAACAGATTTCCTCGAATATCTTCGCACCTCGCCCGACGTAGAGGACCTGCGCGCGCTGCTGTTCCAGACAGTTATCCCGCGCAACGTGCGCATCACAGAAAGCGAACTGGCCGCTATACCGATCTCGCTTTACGACCTGCGTTCCAAAGGCTGCGATGCGATTGCGTCGCTTGTCGACGAAATGTTCGAAAAAAATATCCTATAATAGAGGCAGCGAACAGAAAACCTATGCGCGCGTCTATTCGCCGGACGAATGGCCCGCGCCATGTATCAAACTGCATTCAGGGGGGCATACTCATGGCAAACAAGTTTACGAAAAGCGTATTGGAACGCCAGGCCAAGGAACGCCGGCAGCATCCGGACGGTCAGGCGGAAGGGGAACGGCAGGCGCCAGCCTCCACCGCGCCGGGCGCCTTTGCGCCCGGCGGCACAGCGGCGGATACGCCGCTTGAGGATATGCACAGCGGCGCGGCAGCCCAGGCGGAACACCCGGAGCCACCCGCGGCGGACAGCGGCAGCCGGGAGCCGCAGCCGCTTCCCGCACAGCCGAAGGCGCGTTCGAAAAGCGCGAAGGCCGCGCCGGCAGTCGATTTGACCGCATTCATCGTGCGCGACGAGGGGAGAAGCGCAAAGAACAAAACATTTTATCTCGACGCGGCCGTCATTGACGCGCTGCACCGGGCGGCCGTTGCCCAAAAGGTGACTGACAGCAAGCTTGTCAATGATATTTTAAAAAAGCTTCTTGGCGTCTGACTGTGAAAAGCGCCAAACCTTTACAGATAACAGTCCCGCAGATCAGTCTGCACTATCCGAAACTGGGTACCTTTTATTATTTAAATAACGATTTATCTCTCAAATTCTTTTATTTTTGTCGGAATTCAAACCATTGCACATCTTTTTATTTTGTGTGCAAATCAAGCGTTTCCATCACTTTTTACAATCCGTATTTTCTTAAATGGTACCACTACCCGAAACTGAGTACCTTTTAAGAACCTTAGAGAGATTATCTCGTTCAATCACCCGTTATCGGCTGAATTCTTTTGTTTATGCAGCCCATCATTATAACGAAAATCCGACAAAAACCCCGTAAAGCAAATACCTTGCGTATAGAAATCCCCGATTTTCCCGTTTTTTTGAAACTTACCTTTTTTGAAAAAAGGGTAAGCCAAAAAACTTTAACCGGCTGTGCCGCCAACAGCAGGACAGGTTTCAGTATTTATGCAGGCTGCTTCGCCTGCCCCAAGCAAAATCTGTGACAGACGCTATGCGGCTGAACGCAGATTTTGTTGGCGGCCAATATTTTCGCCGGCATCCAACCAGAAACACGCGATGGTGACAAGCCAGTGACAAGCTAACCGAAACTGGGTACCATCAAAACAATTTTTCAATTTATCGTCCATTTACACAATTTTTCAGCCGAATTCTAACGCTTATAATCAAATCCATTTCTGGAAAAGCAGCGTAAAATTCATGTCAATCCAGGACAGGCAAACGCTGTAAAAGATCGAAAAAGGGAAGCTGATCACATATTGGTACACACTAACCGAAACTGAGTACCTTTTTTCTAAAAAACAAATGACCTCACAATATCTTCTGTTTTCATCGATTTTCGCTTCAATTCATACATAAAAAAATGAATGGAACAAACCTTAAACAGCCTGTAACCAGTATAACATAACTTCCAACCGGCAAAACAAACCGAATCACACCACCAAACTAACCGAATCACACCACCGTGCAAACCAAAACCGACCACCATACAAACCGAAACCGACCACCGTGACACAAACACCAAGATCCCTGCAAAACAGCATACCAAAGGGGATTTTGCCCAGTTTTTCAGCCTGAATCCACCGTTTGTAGGTACTGTAAGTAATGTAAGTACTGTATCAATCATTAAAAAGGGCCTCCTTTTACAAAAGGGAGGCCCCCGGTTTTCAGCGCAAAAACATAGCTTTGCCTGGCGGAAAAATTATGCTATAATATGCGCAGTACAAACGGCTGTGCCGTTTGCAGCCGCCATATAATCATGGCCGGTAAAGAAAAAAATACGAAACGCCCGCAGCGCGGGCATTCTTTTTGGAGGAAACATCATGCCACAGGAACCCTTTCTTTTTATCCTGCTGCTGCTGACGCTCTTTTCCTTATTGGCGGCCGCAGCCGCGGCCATTTTAGCCGCCAAAGCGGCCGGCAATGGAAGGACCGATATGGACGGCCTTTATAACGCGCTGGACCGGCAGCGCACGGCGCTGTCGGAGGAAGCGCGCCAAACGCGCCAGGAGAGCAGCCGGGCGGCGATGGAAGCGGTCGAATCGCTCGGGCGGACGCTGGCTGCTGGTCAGCAGCAGCAATCGCGCGAACTTTCAATCCGGCAGGACAGCCTGCAGAAAACGGTTGCGGAGCTGACGCGCGGCATTGACGGCCGGTTCGCCCAATTCATGGCGCAGAATGAACAGCAGCTTTCGGGCATCCGCTCGACGGTCGAAAACAGGCTGTCCGCGATGCAGGAGGACAACGCCGCAAAGCTTGAGCAGATGCGCAAAACGGTCGACGAACGCCTTGAAAAAACGCTGGAAACGCGTCTTGGACAATCGTTTAAAATGGTGAGCGAACGGCTTGAGCAGGTATACAAGGGCCTGGGCGAAATGCAGACGCTTGCGGCTGGAGTTGGGGACCTGAAAAAGGTGCTTTCGAACGTCAAAACGCGCGGTCTTCTCGGCGAGGTGCAGCTCGGCGCGATTTTGGAGGATATCCTTGCGCCCGGTCAATATGAAACGAACGTTGCGACGCGGCGCGACAGCCGCAACCCGGTTGAATTTGCCGTGGTCCTGCCGGGGGATGGGGAGACGCCCGTCTATCTGCCGATTGACGCGAAATTTCCGGCCGACGCTTATATACAATTGACGCAGGCGTATGATCTGGGCGACCGCGAAGCAATCGACGAGGCGGCCAGGCTGTTAAAGACACGCGTCAAGGCGTTTGCGCGCGATATCCGCGATAAATACATCGACCCGCCGCATACGACCGATTTTGCAGTCATGTTTCTACCGTTTGAGGGCCTGTATGCACAGGTGCTCCAGCTTGACCTGGTCGAACAGCTCCAGCGAGACTACAAGGTGGTTGTCGCGGGACCGACGACTATGGCCGCGCTGCTTAACAGCCTGCAGATGGGCTTTAAAACGTTGGCGATCCAAAAGCGGTCGGCCGAGGTCTGGCAGGTGCTCGGCGCAGTCAAAACGGAATTCAACCGCTTCGGCGACGTGCTTGAAACGACACAGCAGCGTCTGGAACAGGCGGGCAGCGAGCTTGACAAGCTTGTCGGCGTGCGCACACGCGCTATCCGCCGGCGTTTGGCGCAGGTCGGCGAGCTGCCGGAAACGGACGCGGCAGCCCTGCTTGGCGGGGACGAATGAGCGCGGGGGAGAGGGGAACGTATGCTCATCAGTCTGGATCATGTCAGTAAATTATTTGCCGATAAGGTTATATTTATGAACGTCTCCGTAAATGTGGAGGAGGGCGACCGCATCGGCCTTGTCGGCGTCAACGGCGCGGGCAAATCGACGCTTTTAAACGTGCTTGACGGCTCGCTTGCGCCCGACGAGGGCGAACGCGCCGTGCGCGGCGGCCTGCGCATCGGCTTTTTGCGTCAAAACAGCGGGATTGAAAGCGCAAACACCATCCGCGAGGAAATGCGCGGCGTATTCCGCCCCCTGCTCGACGCGCAGGAGCAGGCCAAACGTCTGGCCGCGCAGATGGAAACGCTTGCGGACCGCGCAGGCGGCGATTATAAAACTTTGTCCGCGGAATACGGCCGCCTGCAATCCTATTTTGAGACAAACGACGGCTACAACATCGACGTCAAAATCAATACGGTTTTAAATGGCATGGGGTTTGGCGGCCGTGATCAGGATACCGTCTGCGGTACGCTTTCGGGCGGCGAAAAGACGCGTCTGGCGCTGGCAAAGCTGCTGCTTGACGAGCCGGATGTGCTCATGCTCGACGAGCCGACAAATCATCTCGATTTTATAACGCTGCAATGGCTGGAGGAGTATCTTCAGGCGTGGCGCGGGGCGCTCATAGTCGTTTCACACGACCGTTATTTTCTTGATAAGGTCTGCACGCGCATCTGGGATGTGGCTAATCTGCGCCTGACAGCCTACCGCGGCAACTATACAAAGTATATGCATACGCGCGAGGCGGCGTATGAACGCGCTGTCAAGGAATATGAGATGCAGCGGCAGAATATCGCAAAGCTGACAGATTATATCGCGCGCAACAAAGCGCGCGCTTCGACCGTTGCGATGGCGCGCAGCCGTGAAAAGCAGCTTGAGCGCATGGAGCCGCTCGACCGTCCGCCGCCTCCGCCGGCGCCGGCGCGCATCGCCTTTCATTTTGAGCAGGAGCCGGTCAAGGACGTGCTGCATGTCGCGGGTTTGACGCTGCGCGCGGGCGGCGCGGCCGGTGGACGGATATTGTGCCAAACTGTGGATTTTGACCTGATGCGCGGCGAAAAAATAGCGATTGTCGGCCGCAACGGCGTGGGCAAATCGACCTTTTTAAAGGCCCTGCTCGGGCGGCTCAAGCCGGAGGCCGGCTCAATTCGTTGGGGCCGCAATGTGAAGGTATCCTATTTTGAACAGGAACAGCTTGACCTGCATCCGGGCAAAACGGCGCTTGCCGAGCTGTGGGATCGGTTCCCGGCGGCTTATGAGCGCGATGTGCGCACAATGCTTGGGAACCTGCGCTTTTCCGGCGAGACGATTTATAAGCGGGTTGAAATGCTTTCCGGCGGTGAAAAGGCGCGTCTGAAATTTGCGATCATGATGTATGAGGAGGGCAATGTCCTTTTGCTCGACGAGCCGACAAACCACCTCGACCTGGCCACGCGCGAGGTGCTCGACCAGGCGCTCATGCGGTATGAAGGCACGATTCTCGCCGTTTCGCACGACCGCTACCTGCTCTCGCGGATGCCGACCTGCATCGCTGAAATGACGGAGGAAGGTTTTACGCTTTATAAGGGCGGTTATGACGCATACCTTGCGGCGCGCCGCCCCGGCGCGCCGGCCGCGGGCTTTCCCGCGGCAGCGCCGGAACAGGCGGCGCGCCCCGCGCCGGCGGGAAGCTTTGCCGGCGAATATCATCGCAGCAAAAAGCAGCGCGCCGAAGCGGTCCGCCGTAAAAATCGCCTGATCGAAGTCGAGCAGGCGATTTCTGATCACGAGTACGAGATCGAACGGCTTCAGGCTTCACTGGCCGCGCCTGAGATATCAAGCGACTATCAAAAGGTGTCCGAAGTCTGCGCGCAGCTCGAACAGACGCGAGAGCGGCTCAACGCTCTTATCGAGGAATGGGCGGAGCTTGCGGAATAAGATAAAAGGGCGCAATCGCGCGCCAGGGGCGGTTTGAAAAATCCAAAAATTTCTCTATTTTTAAACAAGCCCTGGAAAGGAATTGGTGAAGAATGGCGCTGAAATTGGCAGAACAGGTTGCCGTAATGTTTATACTGCTCGGCGTTGGGATTTTTATCCGCAAGCGCGGCATCGTTTCGGAAGTATCGGCCGGGCAGTTTTCGGGCTTTGTGCTGTTAATCGTCACGCCTACGCTGCTGATACAATCGTTTCAGCGCGATTTTGAACCAGAGCTGGGCTTGTTGATCGCAGCAACTGCGCTGTTGGCGGCAGTATTTCACCTTTTGTCCATTCCGGTTACAAAGGTTGTGTTCAGGGGAATGCGCAATGATTATGATTCTGTGGGCCGGCTGTCCGCAATCTGTTCAAACTGCGGCTTTATGGGAATTCCGCTGATGAGCGCCGTCATGGGCGAGCTTGGCGCGCTGGTTGCAGCGGTTTATATTGCGGTGTTCAATCTTTACATATGGTCGCACGGCGTGATGATTCTGCGGCGGACGCGCCGGGTTAAGCCGCGCGAATTTCTCCTGACGCCATGCGTTGTTGCAGCGCTGCTTGGCGCGGCGATGTTTTTGCTGCGCATCCGGCTGCCTGGTATTTTGCACGATGCGATGGGATATCTTGCGGGATTAAATACGCCGCTGCCGATGATTATCACAGGAATTTTGATTGCGGAGGTTGATCCGAAAACGTTGTTTAACGATCCCCGCCTGTGGCTCACGGCCGCGATGCGGCTGTTGATTTTGCCGCTTTTGATGCTGGCTGTGCTTGTGGCGTTGCGCGTACCTTCCTGGTTTGATGGAGCAAAAACGGTTTCGCTTGGAATTATGATTGCGAGCGCCTGTCCCACGGCGATCAGTTGTGTGATGATGCCTGCGCGCTACGGCGCGGACGCCGCGCTCGGCGCGCGGCTGGTCGCCGTTACCACGCTGTTTTCCATTTTGACTATCCCTTTCATTACGCAGCTGTCAGCATACCTTTTTTAAAAAAAAGGTATGCTAAAAAACTTTAGTCAGATGTGCCGCGAACAGCGGGGCAGCCGACGCGCTTCGGAAAGCCGCGCGAAGGCGCCGGAAGCTATAGCTTCCGGCGCCGCTGTGACCGTGCACGGGTCGCGCGCTAAAGCCGCCCGGCGTATAAAGATCACAGGCCAAATAAAAAAGGAAAATAATATGCAGTAATTCTTCCATATAAACGCACTCTTTATACAGAGGGCGTATCCAGACCCATCAAGAAAAAGGGAGAAAGCATCATGAAAAAAATACTTGCAGGTATTTTGTCGGCTGCGGCTGTCCTGTCGCTTCAAATGCCGGCGTTTGCCATCGATCAGGGCGCGCGCACCTATCAAATTACGAATATTACTGGAAATCCGCTGAATGAAGACGGCGGGCAATTTTCCATCGGGGATACGGCCCAGCCGGGACAAACGGTGTATTTTACCCTGCCCGTGACGCTTGCCGATTGGGCGGATTCATCAAAGGATGTGCGTATTTCCACAAGAAAGGAAAAAAACTCCAAGCTGATCAAATCGATCAAGGTTGTTGAAAAAAAGCTGACAAATTCCTCTAAAAATACAATTTATGTCCCCAATCAACAGAATCCCACAAGCAATGATTACGCTCAGTTTTATACGAATCAGCGCAACAGCTATATTGCGCTGGAGCTCAACGACATGACGGGCGTGGATGAACAGAAGATCGAATTTTCTATGACATTTACCGCGCGCAAGCCGGCTGTGCTCTGTTATGGAAAGCGCACCGACACAAAAAACGACGAAGTGACGGAAAACGGCGTGACACGCTACACACAGTTTTTTAATGGTAAATCCGGCGATAAATTGACGCTGACCGGAACCCTGTATGTCGGAAATCAAGAGGAGGACGGCGATAGCGCGAGCGTAACCGTCGGCAACAAGGGCGTTACTATTCGCCCGGAAAAAAATGTAACCAACGAGGTTGTTTTTGAAGGCAGCGACACGTATGCAACGCTGACCTATAAAGCGAACAGCAACCCTTCCAAATTTTATGCGGCCATGTCGACAAAATGGCCCAGCTCTTTAAGTTCGAAATTCCACAACACGGATGCAGTGATCCGCAAATTTACAGCCGCAACAATCCCTGCCAGCGGCCGGGCAACGCTGGCGCTCAACAATCCGTTTGACAGCGATATCGACCCGGACGATGTCTATATTTATACGGCGGACAGCAAGGGAAAGCTGCGTGATATCACACGCACGGTTACGTATAATGAAGATGATGATACATTTGAACTTCAAACAAGGACGCTGACAACTTATATTTTGTCAAATGAACGCGTCAGCACAAAATAAATGCCTTCTTCAATTTGTATAGTCTCCAGCCATTGGCGGGCCGGCCTGTGGGCCGGCTCGCCTATTTTGTCTGATTTTGTAAAAACTCCCCTAATATATTGTCATTTCTTCCAAATCTTTTATCAATCAATACGTTCAATTATACGTCGATGTGCTCGATATGTGACGAAAATTGCTTGACAAGAAGTTGCTGGAATCTTATAATGAAAAATATACCAAAAGACTGCAGGGATGCGTACAGAAATGAACCAATAATTCTTGTAGGTTTTTGTGCGTGCAGATGTTTACATATCAAAATGATGTCATGTCGCCCGTGGAAGGTGATGACATAAAAAATCTATTTCGATTCCAAGATCGAAAAAAGAGGAGAGTGTATTAACGATGAAAAAAGCATTGGCGCTGATTCTGGCTGTCTGCATGCTCTTTAGCTGCGCGGTCATGGTCAGTGCGGCAGAGGGTACCAGCCCTGCTGTACAGGATTCGCAGGATAGCGGAAGCCAGGACAGCGGTAATCCTCAGGACAGTGGTATTGTTAATGGTGGCGGCGGTGGCGGCGGCAGTTCGTCTTCCGGCTCCAAGCTTGGTCTTGTCAGCGACAAGACCAATACCGGCGCTTCTAAAACCCTGAGCACGGCGGCGGCTTCTAAGGCTGCTTCTGATGCGGCGGCGGCAGCGATCGCTGATGCGCAGGCCGCTGGCCAGAGCAGCGCGAACGCCTCTGTTACCTTCAATAACGTGAGCAGCCTGACTCCTGAGGCAATCAAAGCCATTAACGACGCGGTTGCTGCTGCTGAAGCAAATTCAGGCGTCAGCGTCAACCTGACAATCAACATTGACAAGGTTGTCAATGGTAAGGTCATTACCCGTATCACGCTTGATCCGGCTGATCTGGCAGGCGTTACAGCGTCCGTCAACACGACGGTTTCCTGCGATGTGACCGACAGGGCTGTTAAGAGCGTACTTGACAAGTTCAACAAGTACTTTACAAACGACATCGTCGTTGTTTCCTACGGCGAGGTAAGTCCGCTGGCTGGTGTGAACGCCGAGTTCTGCGCCAAGCTGGATCTTTCCGCGCTGAATACCAACACAATCGTTGTTTATTCCTATGACAGGGCTACAAACGTTTATACACGTGTTGCGGCTCCGAACTTCTTTGTTGATGTCAATGGTTACGCGCATGTGACGGCTCCGTTTGGCGGCAGCCTCATTATTACCGATGCGCCCCTGACCGACAAATAAAAAGCTGTCTCGGCGAATAAAGCACATGTACAAGCGGAAATTCCGCTTGTACATGTGCGGTTGGGTTCGCTCCCTCTTTGCGCGCGGGGCGCGCAGAGAGGGAGCGAATATTTTTCTTGCGGACATAGTTTCAAGGCTTGTGATTTTTTTGCTGTAATCAGGAAAAAATAGTTGCGGCGTTTTCTTTGTTACGGTACATGTACAGGGAACCGCTTTTGACTGCGCCCTTTTATTTGTCTGAACAGCCTGACTGACGGATGATAAGGGGAAAAACCTTTACAGACCTTGAAAGCATGTCCGAAACGGACGATTCAATGAATGGAGGATGCGGATTGCTCCCATATATTGTTTTGTTAGCGGCTGCCGGCGCCGGGGGCTTGCTGCTTTGCGAATGGAAACCGTCACGCACGGCGAATCTTTGGTATTTATATGCAATGACCGCTGTGATGTGCTTGATGGTGCTGCTGCGGTCCTCAATGGTCGGCGTCGATTATCCAACCTATCAGGCTTATTTTGAGACAGTCAGCCAAAACCCCTTTTCGTTTTTATTTTCTCCAAATAACATTTACCGCTTTGAACCGGGATTTAGCCTTTTGACCTATCTTTTTTCCCTTGTGACAAAGGATGCGGCCATTTATATGGCGTTAATTCCCGTATTTATCATTATCCCGCGTGCCATCACCATCTATAAGCAATCGTGTTCGATCTGGTTCAGCGTTTTTGTTTATATCAGCTTTGGTTTCTTTGGTTATTCGATGTGTACGCTGCGTCAGGAGCTTGCGATTTCCATTATGCTGTTTGCATTGCCATATCTGAAGGATCGAAAAATCCTTCCTTATATGGTTATCATTGTTATTGCGGCGTCTTTTCATAAAAGTCTTTGGCTGATGGTTCCTGTATATTTCCTTGCGGTGATCCCACTGAACTGGAAAAGTATATCCTTTTATGCCGCCGGGACGCTTTTTGTGCTGATTTTTTCTGTGCCTATTCTTGGTTTTGTCACGCAGTATGTCTTTAAAGCATATACGCCGGGATCATATTATACACGGGGCCGCAGCTTTGATACGGCATTGATGATCCTGGTATTTTTAGTCGTTGCGCTGCTGATGAAAAAGCGTGTATTGACGCGTGATCCCAAAAATATCGTGCTTTTAAATCTTTATGTCTATGCGTCAATCCTGTTTATCCTTACGCTTAAGCATTTTATCTTCCAGCGTGTGGGGTTGATGTTTTTGCCCGTGGCAACGTTTTTATTGCCGGAAATGCTCTACAGTATTAAACCTGACGAAAGCAGATATGCCCAGATGCAAACGCTTGACAAGCAGCAAAAAAAACAACAGCTTTCGAAGCTTGGAACGCTGCGCGCGCAATTGCGCGGGGAACGTGCGGTTTATTATACAGCGATGGGGCTTTTTATGGCCGGCTGTTTTTACTATTATATGTTTCTGCTGTCGTCCAACCGCTTGCTGCTCGTGCCGTATACGATGATTTTTGGGGGCGGCGTATCAAGCGCGCTGACCGGCTGAAAGCAACTATTTTTACTATGCAAGTGAATGGTAAAATGGCCTTACATCACCTTTGGCGGCACAACCGGAATCAAAAGGCGAGGGCCGTCCCGTTCTACAGGCGAAGTTTTATCAAGCGGTTTCGTGCCAAAAACAGCCTGAAATTCCAACTTTTTATAGATTACTTCGCAATCTATAAAAAACAGGAGAGGCTTGCCTCTCCTGTTTTTTTATTTTTTATCGTCCCAGTGGATGCGTACCCCTGTGATGGTGCGGCCCTCTTTGATGATCTCATACCGCGTGATATAGCCCATGCTGATAAAATGCGTCAAAATGATCTCTGTATAATCACGGATACGTTTTTTGCGCTTCTTGTCCGATTCAAGGTCCCCAAGCTCCCGATAGATCGATTCAAATAAAATCTTGTCGCGTGTCAGACGGTTGTTTTGGTTTTTCATGCCTTCAATACGGCTGAGAAGGTATGTTTTTAAGGGAATGGTCGTCGCATTGTTGTTCAGCGGCGCTTTAAGCAGATCAATCGGCAGGGTTGTAATCTGATTTTTCAGCTTGGCATAGCTGTAAAGCGGCGGCGTGTCGATAATCTGATACATTTCGCTGCGCTTCCCGTTGACCACGCCTGTATATTTATTGAGCGGCAAAAGATAGCCGTCGATTGTAAAGGAATCGACGCCGTCAACGCCGTCAATATTGCGGCGGATCATATGCGCTTTGATCTCCTCTGTCAGATCGATATTGATCGAAAGGCGGCGCATCGCGTCAAGCTTTGCCTTGATCTCCTCGACAAGTCCGTCGTCAACGGTTGGGTTTTCCTTTCCAGTCATCGCATGGTAAAGCATCGGAACCGTAAAGCTGGAGTTGCCACTTTCCAAAATGGATACGATGCCGTTGATAATGCTTTTATCGTAGTTGGTAAGCTGAAAATTGCCATCGATACGCATATGTTCCGGGCTGTCGATGGTGACGGCCGTCTGAATCGTCAGATTTTTCCGGCGCGCGACTGTAATCTCATTAAATTCCTTGAGCTGCGCCAATTTGTTTGTGATCGGGTCGATCGGCATAATGTAATTTTTGGGCCGGATCGCTTGAATTGCAGGCGCGACGGAAGCCAGCAGACTGATTTCTTCACGTACATCCGGTTCAATTTCAAGCAAGCCGTCGATTTCGTCGGCTGTAACGCCGCCCATCAAAATTAAAAAGCGGCGCATATCCTCGGGGAGCTTTGCCAAAAACGCATAATAATCGCCCGTCGCTTCAACGACGCGTTTAACCGCGTCTGACTGCGCGGCTTCATCTGAACCAACGTCAAGCAGGCTTGCGTTGCTTTCCTGAACGCGCGCAAGCTTGGCGCTGCATTCATTCATATAATCCCCGACAGCCTCACGCGAATACTTTTCAATCAGTTGCGGCAGCAGCTCTGAAAGCGCGCTTGTGTAATCAGCGGGCGCGGCCGGTTTCATACCCGCATTCGCCATATAAATCACCTCTTGCGTGGGCAGCAGGAGCAAAGCGCCATGCCGGCCATTTTGTAATACCTTTATCATATCAAATTTCAGCCGGTTTGTCATCTGTTTTGTCATCTGTCAAACACCCCTTTACCCATACCGCCGCACAGCCCCAAATTTGCGTAAAAACGCAATTTTCCCGCTTTTTTTGAAAAAAGGTCTCTTGGCGCGCGTGACGCACGGATTGCTCGCGCCATGTTTGCTTTCCTGAAAAGACTATGGTAAACTGGAAAAAATAAAAGGACGAGGTGAATATAATGATCGACGTCACGGCGCTTGGAGAGCTTTTAATCGATTTTACACCGGCCGGCCGGTCACAGCAGGGCAACCCTTTATTTGAACAGAATCCCGGCGGCGCGCCCGCCAATGTATTGGCGGCTGTCACACGGCTTGGGAAAAAGGCGGCGCTGATCAGCGCCGTTGGCAGCGATCAGTTTGGCCGGGCGCTGACAGAGGTCATCGAAGGATTGGGGATCGACCCATCTGGAATCCAGGTGAAAGAGGATGCGTTTACAACGCTGGCCTTTGTCCATCTCAATGCGGCGGGGGACCGTTCCTTCAGCTTCGCGCGCAAGCCCGGCGCGGATCAGTGCATAGAAACAGACGCAATTGACCATGCTTTGATTGACAGATGCCGGATTTTTCATTTTGGGTCGGTATCCCTGTCCGCTGAACCGGCGTGTTCCACCACGCTTGACGCAGCACGGTATGCATTTGAACACGGCAAGCTTGTTTCCTATGATCCGAATTGGCGCCCTGCGCTTTGGAACAGCACAGAACAGGGAATTGCCGGCATGAAACTTGGCTTGCCCTATACAAATATCCTCAAGCTGTCGGAGGAGGAGCTGGAACTGCTCTCCGGAACCGCGGATCCGGAGGAGGGGACAAAAAAGCTCTTTTGCGGCGCAATGAAGCTGATTGTTGTAACGCTCGGGCCGCGTGGCTGTTTTTACCGCTGCGGCGGCCAAACGGGCGCATATCCGACCTATCAGACAACGGTTATCGACACAACCGGAGCAGGCGACACCTTCTGGGGGGCGCTGCTCTGCCGCCTTCTTGATCAGCCGTCCTGCCTGGAAGGGGACAGCCAGGCCCTTGCCGACGCGCTCGATTTCGCAAATGCGGCCGGCTCGCTTTGCGCCGCCGGGCGCGGCGCCATCCCGTCTATCCCCACAAACGAACAGATTGCCGCGCTGCGTATTCAGTCCCCACTTTTTTGAAAAAAAAGCCTCGGCAAAAAACTTTCCGGCTTTTTTGAAAAAAAGCCTCGGCAAAAAACTTTAGTCGGCTGCGCCGCAAACAGCGGGGCGGCCTCCGGCGTTTATGCAGGCTGCGCCTGCCCCAGGGTTGGGTCCATGGGATAGGGGCGGCCCGCCCCTGTCCCATGAGGCGCGCTGAGGGGC
>ERZ808041.672-NODE-672-length-21922-cov-6.918425_pt1 | contig 21922 bp, 14 predicted proteins | sample MGYA00380192_ERZ808041 | MGnify/ENA primary metagenome ERZ808041 (study PRJEB31490, sample SAMN06133412) | mouse gut metagenome | isolation source: Z1_1 | host: mice | place: China: Chengdu | collected 2015-05 ...
GGGTTCCACCCATTGGAAGGGGGAGTCCTTCTTTTTTTTTGCCTGGGAGGGCGGCGGGGCCTCCTCCCCTGCCCTTCTCACCGGCGGGGCCGGAGGCTCGGGCTGCCTCCCCGGCGCAAACCCCGGCATGGGCTTGAACCGGGCGGCGGGCATAAACTGAGTTCCGGCCAGCTCCCGGGCCCGGTCGTTGAGGGGCAGGGCCGTCTGATTGGGCGTGACCTCGTCCGACGGCTTCACCCCGGGCAGCACCGCCTGGGGCCGGGTGCGGTCCCCGTTCAGGGCGGACAGCACCGCGCCGTACACCGTGGAAAACACCGCCTGCTCCCGCTGGAACTTCACCTCTGTCTTGGTGGGGTGGACGTTCACGTCCACCTCGCCGGGCTGCACCGTCAGGTGGATGACGCAGCCGGGAAATTTGCCCACCATCTTCTGGTTTTTGTAGGCCTCCTCCACCGCCGCCATCATCACCCGGCTCTTGACATACCGGCCGTTGACGAAAAAGTGCTGATACCCCCGGCTGCCCCGGCAGCAGGCGGGCAGAGATGCGAAGCCCTGAGCGCGCATTCCTTCCCGGGTCCCGTCCACGGGGAGGAAGCCCAGGGCGATGTCCCGCCCCATGACGGCGTAGACCGCGCTTTTCAGCTGGCCGTCGCCGGGGGTAAGTAATTCCTGTTTGCCGTCCCGGATGAACTTCACGCTCAATTCCGGGTGGGACAGGGCCGCCCGCTGGACCACGGCATACACCGCGGCCCCCTCCGCCGCGTCCTTTTTCATGAATTTCAGCCGGGCGGGGGTGTTGTAGAACAGGTCCCGCACCGCCATGGCGGTCCCCTTGGGGCAGCCCGCCTCCTCCTGGTCCGTCACCTCGCCGGCCTCCACCGTGAGAGAAGTGCCCAGCGCCTCGTCCTCCGTCCGGGTGAGCAGCTCCACCCGGGACACCGCCGAGATGGCCGCCAGGGCCTCCCCCCGGAAACCCAGGGTGCCGATGGCCTCCAGGTCGTGCTCATCGGAGATTTTGGACGTGGCGTGGCGCAGGAAGGCCGTGGCCGCCTGGTCCGCCGGGATGCCGCAGCCGTCGTCCGTCACCCGGATGAGGGCCATCCCGCCCCGGCTGATCTCCACTGTCACGGCGCTGGCCCCCGCGTCGATGGCGTTCTCCATCAGCTCCTTCACCACGCTGGCGGGGCGCTCCACCACCTCGCCCGCCGCGATCAGGTCGGCCACATGGGGGTCTAGTTGTTTTATTGTCGCCATATTATACCTCTAGTAATATTGTCACCGGGCCGTCGTTCTGGGAGAACACCTGCATGTCCGCCCCAAACTCTCCGTGCTCCACCCGGAAGCCCCGCTCCCGGCACTGTTCCATGAACCGCTCATACAGCGGGATGGCCAGCTCCGGCTTGGCCGCGTGGGAGAACCCAGGGCGGCGGGAGGAGGTGTCGGCGTACAGGGTGAACTGGCTCACCACCAGCAGCGCGCCCCCCACAGCGGCCAGGTTCAGGTTCATCTTCTCGTTCTCGTCCTCAAAAATCCGCAGACCGCAGATCTTGTCCGCCATCTTGTCGGCCTGGGCCCCGGTATCGTCGGGGCCTACTCCCAGCAGCACCAAAAGGCCCGTCTCAATGGCTCCGTTGATTTTACCGTCTATCTCCACCCTGGCGTTCTTCACCCGGGTCACAACCGCTCTCATGGAATGTCCTCCTTACCGTCTGTTTCCGTTCTTGTCAAAGGTTTTCTTCAGCGCCCGCTCCACCGGGATAATCGTGAGGATGAGCGCCGTTGTTTCCGCAGTCATCGCCAAAATGCCCAGCAGCCAGTTGGTCCGTTCTCCGCCGGGACGGGTCTGCATCCACGCCAGGAAAGCCGCCGAAAGCGCCAGCAGAATCCAGCCCGTCCGCCACCAAACCCGCCCACACACCTGATGGGCATAATCCCAGGTATCCTGGTTCTTCATGGACATGGAAGTACGATAGCCATATGAGCCGTTGATGTCTTGGGGCGGCTTTTTCATGAACCGCCATCCAAAACCCAACAGAATGGCGGGCGCAACAAAAACGTCAACCAGCAAAATCGCCGCATCAAACCATTCCATTGTATCCGCCTCCTTTTTCTCCCATTATACACCCGAAACGGGCCCCTGTCACGCTCTATTTCCCCACGCAGAACCGCTCAAAGATCCGGGCGGTGACGTCCTCCCGCACCGTCCGCCCCGTCAGCTCCCCCAGGGCGGACATGGCCTCCTCCACGTCGGCCACCACCGCGTCGGGGGGCATCCCCGCGGAAAGGGCCGCCGCGCCCCGGCGGACGGCCTCCCGGGCCCGGCCCGCCGCCTCCGCCTGCCGGGCGTTGGTGAGCAGGGCCCCGGCCTGGCTCCCCGGCGGCTCCGGGAACAGCGCCGCCACCGCCCGCTCCAGCTGGTCCATACCCTGGCCGGTAAGGGCGGACACCTCCACCGAGGCGGCCAGCGTGGACCGCTTCTCCCCCGGCGCGGCCGGGCCGTCGTCCCAGCCTACAACGCAGCCCACGGCATGGCTGTTTTGGGGCAGGTCCCGCTTGGACCACACGAAAATCCAGGGCCTGCCCGACGCCGCCGCCATGCGCAGCACCTCCAGATCTTCCCTTTCCGGCGGCTTTGTGCCGTCCACCACCACCAAAATCAGCTCAGAGCGCTCCATGGCCGCCCGGGAGCGCTCCACCCCCAGCCGCTCCGCCGCGTTGTCCGTTTCCCGCAGGCCCGCCGTGTCCACCAGCCGCAGCACCACCCCGCCCAGGTTCACCCGCTCCTCCACCGTGTCCCTGGTGGTGCCGGGCATGTCGGTGACAATGGCCCGCTCATAGCCCAAAAGGGCGTTGAACAGGGTGGATTTGCCCGCATTGGGCCGCCCCACGATGGCGCAGGGCACCCCTTCGTTTAAAAACCGTCCCCGCCGGTAGGTGGCGGCCAGGGCGTCCAGCTTGGCCGCCGCGCCCGACAGCACGGCGGCCAGCTCCCGGGCCTCAAAGGGCTCGATGTCCTCGTCGGGGTAGTCCAGCACCGCGTGGAAGTGGGCGCACAGATCGGTGAGCCCGTCATAGATGCCGTCCACCGCCGCCGCCAGCGCCCCGCCCAGCTGCCCCGCCGCCTGCCGGGCCGCCGCCGGGGTTTCGGCGTGGATCAGGTCGGCCACCGCTTCCGCCCGGGTCAGGTCCAGCCTGCCGTTGAGGAACGCCCGCCGGGTGAACTCCCCCGGTCCGGCCTGCCGGGCTCCGGCGGCAAACAGCGCCTCCAGCCCCAGGGCCAGCGCCGCCGGGGAGCCATGGCATTGCAGCTCGGCGGTGTCCTCCCCGGTGTAGCTGCGGGGGGCCCTGGACACGGTGCACAGGCAGTGGTCGATCACCGCACCTTCCCGGTCATGGAGGGCGCCGTATACCAGGGTTCGGTCGGGGCGCTCCCCCATGGGCCCGCCGTGGAAGGGGGCAAACACCCGGTCCACGGCCTGGACGGCCTCCGGCCCGGACAGACGCAGGATACCGATGGCGGAGGGGAGCGGGGGTGTGGCGATGGCAGCGATGGTGTCGTTCATAACGGGTTCACCTCAAAAGCGTTTGACGACATCTTACCACAGCCCGGCCCGCTTTTCAACGCTGTCTATGTTGCACCCCTCATCCCCTTATGGTATACTGGAATATATCAAGTAATGAGGAGTGGTCCGCCATGTCAAAGCCCGTTACCTTCGCCATCTGCGGCTGCGGGGACCGGGGGCTTGATTCCTACGCCCCCTATCAGGAGCTGCGCCCCCAGGAGATGAAGATCACCGCCGGGGCGGATATCCGGCCGGAGCGGCTGGTCCTGCTGCAAAAGCGGTATGGCGTGCCCCCGGAGATGTGCTTTGCCTCCGACGAGGAACTGCTGGCCCAGCCCCGGCTGGCCGACGTGATGCTGGTGTCCACCCTGGACCGCCGCCATGTGGCCAACGCCCTGGCCGCCCTGGACAAGGGCTACCACATCCTGCTGGAAAAGCCCATCTCCCCCGACCTGGAAGAGTGCCGCGCCCTCCAGGAGAAGGCCCGGGAGACGGGCCGGGCGGTGGTGGTGTGCCACGTGCTGCGGTACACCCGGTTTTACGCCGCCCTGAAGGACCTGCTGGACCGGGGGGCCGTGGGCAAGGTGGAGACCATCGACGCCGTGGAGCACGTGGCCTACTGGCACCAGGCCCACAGCTTCGTCCGGGGCAACTGGCGGCGGTGGGAGGAGACCAGCCCCATGATTTTGCAGAAAAGCTGCCACGACATGGACATACTGCGCTGGCTGGCGGGGGAGCCCTGCCTGCGGGTGCAGAGCTTCGGCTCCCTGGACTACTTCAAAGCGGACAACGCCCCGGCGGGGGCGGCCACGCGCTGTCTGGACGGTTGCGCCTGCAAGGACGCCTGCCCTTACGACGCGGAGAAGATCTACATCACCGATCCCCGCACCGGCATACGGGGCGGGGGGAAGGACTGGCCCTGCGGCGTGGTGGCCAGCGAGCCCGACGAGGAAAAGCTCCGAGCGGCCCTGCGGACGGGCCCCTATGGCCGGTGCGTGTTCCACTGCGACAACGACGTGGTGGACCACCAGACGGTGAACCTGGAGTTCGCAAATCATATCCACGCCACCTTCACCATGACCGCCTTCACCCAGTCCTGCCACCGCACCATCAAGGTGACGGGCACCCTGGGGGAGGTGGAGGGAGACATGGCCGGCGGCCTGCTTCACCTGCGGCCCTTCGGCCAGCCGGAACAGACCATCGACACCCGGGAGGGGCCGGGGACCCGCTCCGGCCACGGCGGAGGCGATTTCGGCCTGATGGAGCACTTCTGCCGTCTCATTGCCCAGGGCGGGACGGAGGCCCTCACCGGGCTGGATGCCTCGGTGGAGAGCCACGTGATGGCCCTGGCCGCCGAGGCCTCCCGGCTGGACGGGGGGCGCACCATCACCTTGGCGGACTTCTGAGAAAGGCGCTGGAAAAATACGGCTATTAAGAGAAATCCGGCCGCGAATGCCGGGGACCCATTGACAACAGAGGGCGGGAGCCCATATAATAGAGGCGGTCTTTACCTCTGTCCGCCCGGGAAACAGCGGACAGATCCATTCCGGCGGGGGAACAGCCCCTGGGCGGAGGGGCTAGGTCCGGCGGGCCGGAAAGGGGGGCGTATGGCTGTGCGCGAAACATTGTTTCAGAGGCAATTGGCGGCAGGGGCGCTGGCCTGCCTGTGCCTGTTTGGGCTGAGCGGATGCCGGGCGGAGCAGCCCCCCGCGCCCAGCCAGCCCCAGGCCACCCGGCAGGCGGAGCCGGACGCGGTCCGCCTGGTCCATGAGCTGGACGGCTACGCTCCGCAGAAAAAGGAATACAACTTCTATTTCACCTATAAGCTGGTCCACCCCTGGTGGGACGCGGTGGCCCTGGGCATGGAGGACGCCGCCCGGCAATACGGGAAACAGGGCGTTATTATCACCTACGAGTATTTGGCCCCTCCCGCCGTCTCAGCCCAGGACCAGATCCGGCGGCTGGAGGACGCCGCCCTGCGGGGCTTCGACGTGATCGGCGTGGACGTGGCCGACGTGGACGCGGTGACCCCCGCCATCAACGCCCTGCTGGACCAGGGGCAGAGGGTGATGACCTTCTCCAGCTCCGACGCCCCCCGGGAGGACGGGTGCCGCCGCATCGCCTATGTGGGCAACACCCACAACTTCCAGGACGGGGCGGACCTGACCCAGGCCCTGTGCCAAAGGCTGGGCGGAAAGGGCAAGGTAGCCGTCCTGGTGGGTACCCCCGGCGCCCCCTGCCACGAGGACCGGGCCCTGGGGGTGAAAAGCGTTGTCGCTCAGTACCCGGACATGGAGATCGTGGAGCTGGAATATGATGAGGATACGGTGGAAAAGGCCTATCGGTTCACCAAGGCGTTTTTAGAGCGCCACCCCGACCTGGCGGGCGTCGTGTGCTGCAATATGAGCAACCCGGTGGGGGCGGCCAGGGCCGTGGTGGAGGCCGGACGGCAGGGACAGGTGGTCATCGTGGGCATGGACCACGACCAGGAGGCCCTGGGCTATCTCCGGGATGGGGTGATCTATGCCCTGGGGGTCCAGGACTGCTATTCCATCGGCTTCGACACCATCCAGGTGGCGGTGAAAATCGCGGACGGCCTGCTCCCCGGGAAGGCCTACCCTGAAAAAACAGAGGAATCCACTACGATCATCTACCAGGATGGCGCGGCGGCCATGCTGCGCGCCCTGTACGGCGTGATCGACTGAGAATGGCAGGTAACATGACAATGGAGCAGTCACAGCAAAGGGGCATCAAAGAAAAACAGCAGCGGCAGACCGTAGCCTCCGCCGTCTGGGGCGGGCTGATTATCGCCGCCATCCTGCTTATCACCACGATCTGGGTGGCCACCAGCGCCCAGGCCAGCACCAACGAGGCGGTGGCCAGGGTCAGCGAATTCTACCTGGACGAGCTGGCGGGCCGCCGGGCCCTGGTGGTGTCGGGGGAGCTGGAGACCAACTTCGACTACATGGACAGGGCCCTGAGCATCCTGGACGACTCCGACCTGGCGTCCCAGGAGTCCCTGCGGGAGTTTTTGGGCCGGGTCAAGCAGCTCTACGGGGTGGACCGATTCGCCCTGGTGGACGAGAACGGCGTGGTCTACACCCAGCACAGCACCGCCTCCGGCCTGAGCCGCTACCCCTTCCTCTCCCAGGAGCTCACCGAGCCGGTCATCAGCATGGCCAACCTCTATGGCGCGCAGAAGCAGGTCATTTTGGCCACCCCGGTGGAGGGGATCTCCTTCCAGGGCGCCCGGATCAAGGCCTGCTTCACCCAGATCAACATCGCGGATATGCTCAGCTCCCTCACCCTCCAGGGGGACGGCAACGAGACCTATTGCAGCCTCTACCACCGCAGCGGCGAGAGCCTGACGGAGAACACCTTCGGATACCTGGACGCGGGCCACAACCTGCTGGAGGCCCTGAAGGACGCCAAGATGGAGCCCGGGTCCAGCTATGAGCAGCTGCTCCAGGACTTTGCCGAGGGCAGGCCGGGGAACCTCTCCTTCCACTACGAGGGGATCCGGGAGGACCTGTGCTACGTCCCGGTGGAGGGGGCGGACTGGATGCTCACCATTCTGATCCGGGACAACGTGCTCACGGAACAGATCAGCTCCATCAGCTCCGGCATGATGCGCCGGGGCATCATTCAGATCGCCGTCACGGTGCTGGCTATGCTGGCGGTGTCCCTGGCCCTCATCCTACAATCCCGGCGGCACGCCCGTATCCTGCTGGAGCAGGAGAAGGCCGACGGCGACCGCATCCGGGCCGCCTACGCCCAGGTGGAGCGGGCCCAGACCGCCATGGACATGATTCACGCCGCCATGGGCTCCGGCCTGTGGAGCATGGACTTTGACGAGGACGCCAACATGGTGTCGTGCACCTGGTCGGACGTGTTTCGGAACATGCTGGGCTATGAGGGGGAGGAGGACTTCCCCAACATGCTGGAGTCCTGGAGCGAGCTGCTCCACGACGAGGACCGGGACCGGGTGCTCCGCGCCTATTGGGCCGCCGTGGAGGATTACACCGGCGGCACCGCCTACGACGTGGAGTACCGCCTGCTCACCAAGCACGCCGGATGGCGGTGGTTCCACGCCGCCGGGCGGCTGTCCCGGCGGGAGGACGGCTCCCCCATCACCTTTGTGGGCCTGTTCATGGACGTGGACGACGCCAAGCGGATGGCGGCGCAGCTGGAGCGGCAGAAAAACGACCTCCAGGACGCCCTGGCCGCCGCCCAGCACGCTAACCGGGCCAAGACCACCTTCTTGAACAACATGTCCCACGATATCCGCACCCCCATGAACGCCATCATCGGCTTCACCTCCCTGGCCGCCGCCCACATTGACCATCCAGACCAGGTGCAGGACTATCTGGCCAAGATCACCACCTCCAGCAACCACCTGCTCAGCCTCATCAACGACGTGCTGGACATGAGCCGCATTGAGAGCGGCAAGATGAAGATCGAGGAGAAGGAGACCTCTCTCCCCGAGATCATGCACGACCTGAAGACCATCGTCCAGTCGGACATCACCGCCAAGCAGCTGGAGTTCTACATCGACACGGCGGACGTGGTGAACGAGCATGTGATGTGCGACAAGCTGCGGCTGAACCAGGTGCTGCTGAACCTGCTGAGCAACGCCATGAAGTTCACCATGCCGGGGGGCATCGTCAGCGTCCGGGTCATCCAGAAGGGGGCCGTGTCGGAGGGCCGGGCGTCCTATGACTTCCAGGTGAAGGACACCGGCATCGGCATGAGCAAGGAATTCCTGGCCCACGTCTTCGACCCCTTCGAGCGGGAGCGGACCAGCACCGTCAGCGGCATCCAGGGTACCGGGCTGGGCATGGCCATTACCAAGAACATCGTGGACATGATGGACGGCACCATCTCCGTAACCAGCGAGGAGGGGAAGGGCAGCACCTTTACCGTTTCCCTCCAGCTCCAGACCTGCTCCGGCCCGGTGCGCCAGGAGGAGATCCCCCAGCTCAAGGACCTGCGGGCGCTGGTGGCCGACGACGACTTCAACACCTGCTCCAGCGTCACCAAAATGCTGTCCACCATCGGCATGCGCCCCGACTGGACCACCTCCGGCAAGGAGGCGGTGCTGCGCACCAAGCTGGCCTGGGAACAGGGGGACGAGTACGCCGTATTCATCATCGACTGGCTCATGCCCGACATGAACGGAGTGGAGGTGGTCCGGCGGGTGCGGACCATCATCGGAGAGGAGAAGCCCATCATCATCCTCACCGCCTACGACTGGTCGGACATCGAGGAGGAGGCCAGGGCCGCCGGGGTTACCGCCTTCTGCTCCAAGCCTATCTTCCTGTCCGAGCTACGGGATCTGCTGGAGTCCCCCTTTGCGCCGCCGGAAAAGACTCTCCCCGCGCCTGAGATCTCCTTTGAGGGGAAAAAGATCCTGCTGGTGGAGGACAACGAGCTCAACCAGGAGATCGCCGTGGAGATTTTGCAGGGCGCCGGTTTTGTGGTGGAGGTGGCGGACGACGGCAAATCCGCCGTGGACCGTATCAGGTACTCTCAGCCCGGCCAGTACGACCTGATCCTGATGGACATCCAGATGCCCATTATGGACGGCTATGAGGCCACCCGGCGCATCCGGGCGCTGGGCGTCCCCGGCGCGGCGGACATACCCATCATCGCCATGACCGCCAACGCCTTTGACGAGGACCGGCGGGCGGCGCTGGAGGCCGGAATGAACGGACATATCGCCAAGCCCATCGACATTCCCAAGCTGATGGAGCTTCTGGGGGACCTGCTGGCCCCCGTCTGAGGACGGAAAAAGGACCGCGCGGAGCACTCCGCGCGGTCCTTTTTTCAGCTCAATTGGCTTTTCAGCTGGTACAGCAGGTTCATAGCCTCAATGGGGGTCAGGGTCTCCACCGAGACGGCCCGCAGCCGCTCCAGCACCGCCGCCCCGGCCATATCCCCCAGGGACACCTGGGACTCCTCCGCCGGATGGGCGCTGGGGGCGGGAGAAGAAGAGCCCTGGGCCTCCAGCTCCGCCAGAATTTCCCGGGCCCGGTCCACCACCCGGCCCGGCACCCCGGCCAGCTTGGCCACCTCCACCCCGTAGCTCTGGTCCGCCCCGCCGGGGACGATCTTCCGCAGGAACACAATGCCGTCTCCCCGCTTTTTGGCGGCGATCTGGTAGTTGCGCACCCCCTCAATGGTGTGCTCCACCTCGGTGAGCTCGTGGTAGTGGGTGGCGAACAGGGTCTTGGCCCCCAGCCGGCGCTTGTCCGCACAGTACTCCAGCACCGCCCGGGCGATGGACATGCCGTCGTAGGTGGAGGTGCCCCGGCCGATCTCGTCCAAAATCAGCAGGGAGCGGGCGGTGGCGTTTTTCAGCATCTGGGCCACCTCGGTCATCTCCACCATAAAGGTGGACTGGCCCGCCGACAGGTCGTCGGAGGCCCCGATCCGGGTGAACACCCGGTCCACCACCCCGATCCAGGCGGATTTCGCGGGCACAAAGGACCCCATCTGGGCCATGAGCACGATGAGGGCCACCTGGCGCATGTAGGTGGACTTGCCCGCCATGTTGGGGCCGGTGATGATGGCCAGGCGGTTGTCCCCGCCATCCATCCGGGTGTCGTTGGGCACAAAGAGGGAGTCCTTCAGCATCCGCTCCACCACCGGGTGGCGGCCCTCCCGTATGTCGATGACGCCGCTGTCGTCCACCGCCGGGCGGACGTAGCCGTTCTGCACCGCCGCCGCCGCAAAGGAGCACAGCACGTCCAGCAGGGCCACCCCCCGGGCCACGTCCTGCACCTGCCGGACCCGTTGGGAGGCCGCGTCCCGCAGATTGCAGAAGAGCTGGTACTCTAAAGCGGTGACCCGGCTCTGGGCGGACAGGATCTCGTGCTCCAAGTCCTTCAGCTCCTGGGTGATGAAGCGCTCACAGTTCACCAGGGTTTGCTTGCGGATATAGTCCTCCGGCACCATGCTGTAGTAGCTCTTGGACACCTCGATGTAATAGCCGAACACCTTGTTGTAGCGCACCTTCAGGCTCTTGATGCCGGTGCGCTCCTTTTCCCGGCCCTCCAGGCCGGCCACCAGGTCCGCCCCGTGGTTCAGAACATCCCGGAGGTGGTCCACCTCCTCGTCGTAACCCTGGCGGATAAAGTCACCCTCCCGGATGGTGAAGGGCAGACGGTGGTCGTCCTCGTCCTCCCGAATGGCCCGCTTCAGCAGGGCCTGGAGGTCGGCAAGGCCGGTGAACTCCTCCAGAAAGTCAAACCGCCGGGGGGCCGCCTGGGCCAGAGGGGCGGCCAGCCGGGCCAGCTCGGGCAGGACGGCCAGACCGTCCGCAAGAGTGAGCATGTCCCGGGCGTTGGCGGAGCCATACACCACCTTGCCGATGAGCCGCTCCAGGTCGGGCACCTGCCGCATGGCCCGGGTCAGCTCCTCCCGGACCACTCCGTCCGCCGTCAGGGCCGCTACCTGGTCCTGCCGGACCGCAATGGCCGCGGGAGAGCACAGGGGCTGCTCAATCCAAGCCCGGATCAGCCGGTGGCCCATGGGGGTCTTCGTCTTGTCCAGCACCCACAGCAGGGACCCCTTTTTCTCGCTGCCTCGAATGGTCTCGGTGAGCTCCAGGGTCCGCCGGGCGGTGAGGTCCAGCTCCAGATACCGCTGACCCCCGCCCCCGTCCATCTCCAGGCGGCTCAGGTGGCTCAGGTCGGTCTTCTGGGTCTCTTTCAGGTAGGATGCCAGCGCCCCCGCCGCCTGCCAGCACATCCGGGGGCCGTCCTCCTGGGGAAGGGCGTCCTTTCCCTCCTCTAAAACGCCCAGCTCCCGCAGGGCGCCCAGCGCCTGGGCCGGGCGGAACCGGGCCTCCGGGGTGGGCTGGCACAGGCAGCTCAGCCGGAGCTTCAAAAAGTCGGTGAGCCGGGGCTCGGAGGCGGCGGCGTCGGACAAAATGGCCTCGCTGGGCGGGCAGGCCGCCAGGGCGTTGAGCAGATGGGTGAGGCAGTCCTTCCCCTGAAAGGGGGCGGCGGTGAACTGGCCGGTGGACAGGTCGCACCGGGCCAGGGCCGCCCCGGCGCTGTCGGCGTAAACCGCGCAGATGTAGTTGTTCCGGCTCTCGTCCAGCATCTCGTCCGCCATGGCGGTGCCGGGGGTGACAATGCGGATCACGTCCCGGTCTACCAGCCCCTTGGCCGTGGCCGGGTCCTCCATCTGCTCGCAGATAGCCACCTTGTACCCCCGCTTGATGAGCCGGGCAATATAGCTCTGCGCCGAGTGGTAAGGCACGCCGCACATGGGTGTGCGCTCCTCCTCCGGCTTGCCCCGGTCCCGGGTGGTGAGGGTCAGCCCAAGCTCCTCCGCCCCCAGCTTGGCGTCGTCGTGGAACATCTCGTAAAAATCGCCCAGCCGGAAGAACAGCAGGCAGTCCGGGTGCGCCTCCTTCACCTTCCAATACTGCTTCATCATGGGGGTCAGATCGGCCATAATTGGTATATCTCCTCTTCTTGCTCTTGTCACGCTGCGAAGCGGCCAGGTTCTCGCCTTCGGCTCGGTCGGCGATCGGCGTTTGCCACCGGCAAACATCGCCGTTCGCTCGCTTTCCCTCCGCCTCGGGCAAAACCCGGTCCAACTTCGTTGGCCCTGGGCTTTTGCCCTCGCTCCGATCCAAGCTCCCTCACTGTCCGCTTCTCCGCGCTTCTATTCTCCATAATCCACAATAACGTAAACATACTGCACTCCCGCGATGTCGGCGGCGGGCTCCACCTGGGCGTAGCGGCTGACGCCGTCCTCCTCCACGATGATGGAGCGCACGGACCCCGCCACCAGCCCCCGGGGGTACACCCCTCCCAGCCCGGAGGTGGTCACTTGGTCGCCGGTGACCAGCTTGGCCTCCTCGGACACAAAGGACAGCCGCAGAAGCCCCTCCTGCATGAGGGTGAAATCCCCCTCCAGGATGGCATCCTCGTCGGTGCGGGCCACCCGCCCCCCCAGCTCCAGCCGGGGGTCCAGGATGGTGGTCACCCTGCTGGAGTTGACCCCGGCCTCGGTGACCACGCCGATGAGGTAGCCGTGCTGGTCAATGACGCAGTCGCCGTTCTCCACCCCGCCTCCGATGCCCCGGTCGATGGTCAGGTCGGAGGTCCAGTTGGAGGAGGCCCGGCGGACCACCGCCGCGTCCCGGTACTGGAGCTCGGGGCGCTCCTCCGCCAGCCCCAGCAGGTCCTTCATCCGCTCATTCTCGCGCTGGGCGTCCTGCCCCGCGATGGCGTCCCGCTCCAGCTCCGCCACCCGCCGGCGCAGGGTCTCGTTCTCCGCTGCCAGCTCCTCGTAGCGGAAAGCCCGGTCATACTGGGCCTGGGTCCAGTTGGACACGGCAGCGGACGCCGCCCGGAAGGGGGTGGCCAGCACCTCCAAAGCGCTGGTCACCGGGTCGAAGCCCAAGATCTGGGCCCCCAAGGCCAGCACCAGCGTCAGCAGAACCGCCGCCACCAGCAGCAGGCCCCCGTTGTTTCGGAAAAATCGACTCATTGTTGTAATTGCTCCTATCGTCGGCGCAAGCTGCGCTTACTCGCTTTCCCCTATTGGGAAAAGCTCGTCCGCTGTGCTGCGCCTCCTCTCCCCATGAAACCCGCCCGCTTTGCGGGCTGGGCTTTCGCGGGGGCCCCTTTATTTGCGTAACTATCCTGGCTGCTTCATATCGCCGAATTTTAACAAGTCAATTCCAAATCCTGCTAAAATGTGGCCCAGCCGGAACACCGGCAGGCCCACCACATTGCTGTAGTCCCCCCGGATGCCGCTGACCAGAAGGGCTCCCCGCCCCTGGATGCCGTAGGCCCCGGCCTTGTCCATGGGCTCCCCGGTGGCGATGTAGCCCCGGATCTCTTCGGGGCTCAGTTCCCGGAACTGAACGGCGGTCTCCTCGCGCTCCGTGACGGCCCGCTCCCCCTGAAGCACCGTCACCCCCGTGTAAACGTGGTGCTCCCGCCCCGACAGGGCGGACAACATGGCAAAGGCGTCCTCCTCGCTCCGGGGTTTGCCCAGCACCGCCCCGTCCAGGGCCACCACCGTGTCGGCGGCAATGATGATATCCTTCGGCCCGGCCTTCTTCGCCGCCGCCTGGGCCTTGCGCTGGGACAGCTCCTCCACAATCCGGGCGGGAGACAGGCCGTCCTCCACCGACTCGTCCACGTTGGGGGCGGATACCTTGAACTCCATGACGCCGATCTGCGCCAGAAGCTCCTTCCGCCGGGGAGAGTTGGAGGCCAGGATAATCCTTGCCTTTTCCTCCGGGGGCGGCTCGTTGATGCCCAGCAGGTAGTCGGCGGAGACATGATACAGCTGTGCCAGCTTGACCAGCGTCGCTGTTTGAGGGTCGCGAGTTCCATATTCATAGCTGCAATATCCACTGATGGACAGTCCAACCGCTTTCGCGACCTCTGTTTGCTTCATTTTATTTTCAACGCGCAATTCTTTCATGCGCTCAGCTAATATACTCATAAAAACCCCTTGACTATTTCGAATAAAATAGTATAATAAAATAAACTGTTGTAAATAAAAAAGAATTGGGAGAGATTATCATGACAGAATTGATAACAAGGCTATATTATATGGTGGAGGACTGGATTGGTCAACATGATTTGCGAGGGGAAAAAATAAACGAGTTGGAAACTCGTCAGGCTATATTACAGGATGAAATCATTCAGCGCCTGGGCCAGGATGGGCAAGAGATGATGGAAACCCTGTCCAATCTCAATCTGGAGCTGGAAGACATCCACGACGAGACGCTGTTCCGGGCGGCTATGGAGCTGGGGGTGCAGATCGCCCAGCCCAGGCGCAGGGCGTGGACCGCAGATGGTTCCAGTAACTAGACCACGGGCGGCAGCACAAACAAGGGGGACACGGGTCGAAAGCCCCACGCGCCGGAAAGTTTTGCCCCCGCTCCGATGCAAGCTCTCCCGTAAACCGGGGTTCTTAGGGGGGAAATCCTATGAGCGAGAGCGCGCCCTTGGCGCTCGAAGTCGAATCGGATTTTCCCCCTAAGCGTCCTTTTGGGTACTTTTCCCACGTGGGAAAAGTACCCCGCCGGAGGCGGCCCTCCGTAAAAAGGGGGGGGGGCGGGGAGTTACTCCACATCCCGATAATATAACCCCCGGGTGAAATCGGTGGGGACGTAATTCCCCTTCCCCCGGTAGGCGGACAGCACCTGGACGCACTCCACCCCGTTCTCGGTGGTGAAGAGCAGCCGGATGGCCCGCAGCCCCGCCTTTTTCCAGTCCTGGGCCTTGTCCGCCAGGAACAGCTTGTTGGCGTTCAAAATCTCGTTGCGGCAGCCGTAGGCCCGCTCCACAGGGAAACGCACCCCTTTGCGGTCGGTGAGCAGGTTTACGTTGGAGCACACGCACTTCCCCGACTGGCCCTTGATTGCACAGTTTTCCGTAATCATCAGCGGCAGCCGCCCATAGGCGATGATCTCCAGGTCCACCGCCTTGGACACGTCCCGGATCTGGGCCAGCTTCAGCTCAAAAGAGGCGGTCAGCGACTGGAGACCCAGCCGCTTGTACTCCTTCACCCCCTGGCTGTTGAACACCTGGAGGCCGAAGTCCCCCCGCATGACAAAGCCCAGCTCCCTGCACAGGGGGATGAGGCCCAGATTGCCCACGTAGGCGTCGGCCACCCCCGCCTCCTTGCATGCGGCCAGCTCCTCCCGCAGCTTGGGCAGCTCCCGGTCAAAGCAGATCCGGGGCAGCACCGCCGCCACCGGAATCCCCCGCTCCACCGCCCCCCGCACGTCGTCCGGGTGGGCGGCGATCTCCTCCACGGGCAGGGTGATCCGATCCGGCCGGGCCTTGATGAGCTCAAAGGTGAGCTGGCCCGCCCGGCGCAGGGAGACGTACACGTCCGGCTCCTCCCGGTAGTTCTCATACCGGGCCCCCGGCTTGAACACGCCATGGCGGCGCTGGGGCAGGGCGGTGCGCCGGGCGGACAGCCCGTCCAGCACCTGCCGCCGCAGGGCGTTCAGCGAGGACAGGGGCACGGCCAGCCCGTCCTGCACCAGAGAGCGCACCTCCGCCACCCGGTAAGGGGTGCCCCCGGTTTTGGCGAGCTGGGCCTCCACGTCCGCCTGGGTGGTGGCCCGGCGGCGGGCGGGGTCGGGAGTCGGCCCGGCGGCGGTGACCACCCGGCCCTCCCGGTCCTCCACCCCCACCTGGACGGGCTCGCCGGGACGGATCATGGCATAGAATTTCACAGGGACCCCCGGGCCCTCCCCCCTGTCATAGGCGGCCTTGGCCTGGGCGAACAGCTCCTTGGGGTTTTTGGCCTCCTCCCGGACGCCAAACATGTCCGGGCCCTTTTTCTCCATAAAATAGCCGTCGGTGAAGCCCTGGCGGGAAAAAGCCTGCTCCAGCCGGGACAGCTCCTGGGCGGTGGGCTCCCGGCCCTCCCGCAAAGCGTCGGCGTACACCTTGGTGACGATATAGACGTACTCGGGCCGCTTCATCCGGCCCTCGATCTTGGCGCTGGCCACCCCCATCTCCTGGAGCTCCTTCAGGTGGCCCGCCAGGGACATGTCCTTCAGGGACAGGGGGTGGCCGTCCGCCATGTCCCCCCAGCCGTAGGGCAGGCGGCAGGGCTGGGCGCACATGCCCCGGTTGCCGCTGCGCCCCCCGATGACGGAGGACATGAAACACTGGCCGGAGTAGCACATGCACAGCGCCCCGTGGACGAACACCTCGATCTCAATGGGGGATTTTTCGCAGATGTAGGCGATGTCCCGCCGGGACAGCTCCCGGGCCAGCACCGCCCGGGTGATCCCCAGGTCCGCCGCCTGCTTCACCCCGTCCAGGGTGTGAAGGGTCATCTGGGTGGAGGCGTGGAGGGGCAGGTCCGGGGCGGCCTGGCGCAGGGCCCGGACCAGGCCCATGTCCTGGACCAGCACCGCGTCCGCCCCCAGCTGGGACGCCTGGACCGCGCAGTCCACAGCCGCGGCCAGCTCCCGGTCGGAGCACAGGGTGTTCAGGGTGAGGTACACCTTCACCCCCCGCAGGCGGCAGTAGGACGCCGCGGAGGCGAACTCGTCCCGGGTAAAGTTTTTCGCGCCCCGGCGGGCGTTGAATTGTCCAAAGCCCAGGTAGACCGCGTCCGCCCCGGCGCACACCGCCGCGCGCAGCGCCTCCGGGCTGCCGGCGGGGGATAGTATTTCCATAAGGTCCTCCGAGTTGTTTTTCTAAGGTCTAGGGCCCTCCTTTTTTCTTTGAAAAGAAAAAAGGAGGCGAAAAAAGAACCTTTTAGACTGTCCGGACGAAAAAGGACAAGGGTTCAGACAGGAATCGAAAAAATCATATTAAAACGGATTGTCCCAATAAGCGTTTGTTTTGTGGCCGAGCAGAAATTTTTATGGCATTGCCCGCGCCGGTAACGGTCTAAAGTTTCTTTTTGGTTCTTTTTCTTTTCAAAGAAAAAGAACGCGCCCTTACCGCTTCTGCTGCAATTTGAATATTTCCCGCTTGGACTCGCTCAGCTCCATTTTCAGCTTGGCGTTCTCCTCCATCAGGTCCTTGAGCTGGCGGCGCAGGTCCACCGACGCCTCCTGCTCCTTGAAGCGCTCGTCGGCGATGTTGATGGCGGTGAGCACGGCGCAGTCCATCTGAGACACCCCGCCGGGCCGGCCCGTCTCCTTCAGCTTCTCGTTCACATAGGCGGCCACCCGGTGGACATAGTTCTCATCCTCAACGGCCAGCAGCGTATATTTCAGCCCACCCACGGTCACAGTGACGCGGTTTTGCATGGCGGTCCCCTCCTGCGTAAAAAGTCAACTTATATTATAGCACACTCCTGGGAAAAAGGGAATGAAAAAAGTATAAAATCCTCTGGGTTTTTTCCCGCCCCGCTCCTTGACAGGTTGGGAAAAAGATGATAAAGTGTGTCAACAAGCAGTGACGGAGAACAGTACCCCGCGCACGGGGCTTCAGAGAGGGGACGGACGGTGCGAGTCCCCCGAAGGCGCGGCGGGAAGGCCCTCCCGAGCCCGGGCAGGAAATGGCCCGGCGGCTCCCCGCCGTTACCGGGTCAGAGTGCGCGTAAGCCATACGCGAATTCAGGTGGAACCGCGGACAGTTCTGTTCGCCCTGAGCCGAAGAGGCTCAGGGCGATTTTCGTTTTGAGCCGGAAATCATTAAAAAGGAGCGAGATATCTTGAAAAACAGTGAGAAGAGCATGGAAAAGATCGTGGCTTTGTGTAAAGCCAGGGGCTTCATCTTCGCCGGGTCCGAAATCTACGGCGGCCTGGCCAACACCTGGGACTATGGCCCCCTGGGGGTGGAGCTGAAAAACAACGTGAAAAAGGCCTGGTGGAAGAAGTTCGTCCAGGAGAACCCCTACAACGTGGGGCTGGACGCCGCCATCCTCATGAACCCCCAGGTGTGGGTGGCCTCCGGCCACGTGGGCGGCTTCTCCGACCCGCTGATGGACTGCAAGGAGTGCCACGAGCGCTTCCGGGCCGACAAGGTCATTGAGGACTGGTGCCAGGAGCACAATTTCGAGCTGGGCCGCAGTGTGGACGCCATGAGCCAGCAGGAGATGAAGGCCTTTATTGAGGAGCACCAGATCCCCTGCCCCACCTGCGGCAAGTTCAACTGGACCGACATCCGCCAGTTCAACCTGATGTTCAAGACCTTCCAGGGGGTCACCGAGGACGCCAAGAACACTGTGTACTTGCGCCCCGAGACCGCTCAGGGTATCTTTACCAACTTCGTCAACGTCCAGCGCACCACCCGGCGGAAGCTGCCCTTCGGCATCGGCCAGATCGGCAAGTCCTTCCGCAACGAGATCACCCCGGGCAACTTCATCTTCCGCACCCGGGAGTTCGAGCAGATGGAGCTGGAGTTCTTCTGCAAGCCGGGCACCGAGCTGGAGTGGTTCGCCTACTGGAAAAACTTCTGCCACCAGTGGCTGCTGGACCTGGGCATCAAGGATGAGAACCTGCGCCTCCGGGACCACGACCCCGAGGAGCTGTCCCACTACTCCAATGCCACCACCGACTTCGAGTTCGCCTTCCCCTTCACCGACTGGGGCGAGCTGTGGGGGGTGGCCAGCCGCACCGACTTCGACCTCACCGCCCACCAGAACACCTCCGGCAAGGATTTGACCTACTTCGACCAGGAGACCAACGAGCACTATATCCCATACGTCATCGAGCCGTCTCTCGGCGTGGAGCGGATGCTGCTGGCCTTCCTGTGCAACGCCTACGACGAGGAGGTGGTGGACGCCGAGAAGAACGATGTGCGCACCGTGCTGCGCCTCCACCCCGCCCTGGCCCCCTTCAAGTGCGCGGTACTCCCCTTGTCCAAGAAGCTGTCCGACAAGGCCCGGGAGGTCCAGACAGAGCTGTCCAAGTATTTCATGGTGGACTTCGACGACGCCGGCTCCATCGGCAAGCGCTACCGCCGCCAGGACGAGATCGGCACCCCCTACTGCGTCACCGTGGACTTTGCCACCGTGGGCGACGACAAGACCGAGGCGGACCACGCCGTCACCATCCGGGACCGGGACACCATGGACCAGGTCCGGGTGCCCATCAGCGGGCTGAAGGGCTGGCTGGAGGAGAAGCTGGCCTATTAAATTTCCGTTAAAACTGCCGCAAAATGTGCACAGCGGCTGAAAATGTGGTAGAATACCGGCGACAGGGAATTTGACAAGCTCCCTGCCGCCGATATTTTTCCATGGGAGGATACCATGAGACAACTATTTTCCTGCTTTTTGTTCCAGAAACGCCCGGAGGAGGGGTTGTCCGTCCCCCGCAGGGCGGCGTTCTGGATTTGGAACGCCCTGCTGCTGGGCGGGGCCGCCGTCGGCCTGGGTCTGCTGTCCCTGATCCTGGCCCCCTCCCAGTTCGGCTGGGAGCTGTTCTGGGACTACTGGGCCCACCCGGGCTTGATCGTGCTGAACCTGCTGCCCCCGGTGGTGCTGGCCGCCCTGCTCTACGGGGTCACAGGACGGCCCTGGCTGGCCTATGTGCTCACCGCCCTGCCGGTGCTGGGGCTGTCCTTCGGGAACTACTACAAGCTGGCCTTTCGGGACGACCCGGTCATCGCCGCCGACCTGCTGCTCCTGGGCGAGGCAGGCAATATGGCGGGAAAATACCAGCTCTACCTCACGGACAAGCTGACGGCGGCGCTGGTGTGCGCCGCGGCGGGGGGCGTCGTTCTGGCTCTGCTGGCGCGGGGGCGGCCCGCGGGCCGCTGGCGGGCTCTGACGGCGGGGGCGGCGCTGGTGTGCGCCGCGGCTCTGGCTCCGATATACGCCAGCGACGAGATCTACCAGGCCAACGAGAACAAGGAGCATATCAACCAGTGGGCCACCTCCCAGCAGTATATGTCCCGCGGCTTCCTGTATCCCCTGCTCCACAGCGTGAAAGACGCCTTCCCCCAGCCCCCTGAGGGCTACGACCAAAAGGAGACTGCGGCGTGGCTTGCGCAGTACGAGGATGGGGTTATCCCGGAGGACAAAAAGGTCAATATTGTGGGGGTGATGCTGGAGGCCTTCGCCGACTTCTCCGGCTATGAGCAGATCCAGTTCACACAGGACGTGTACGCCGGCTGGCACGCCCTGGAGGCGGAGGGCTATTCCGGCAGCCTGGTCACCAACATCTTTGCCGGAGGCACCGTCAATACGGAGCGGGCCTTTCTCACCGGGGTGGGGATCGGGGACCACGACTACCGGGCCAACACCTCCTCCTACGCCTGGTACCTGAAGAGCCAGGGATATCAGACCTCCGGCGACCACCCCTCCAGCGCCTGGTTCTACAACCGGGAGAACATCAATGAGTTTTTGGGCTTTGACCAGTACCGCTTTACGGAAAACTGCTATGGGGACATCACCGGCGGAGAGGAGACTGCCTGGGACTACACCCTGTTCCCCGTGCTCACCGATTCCATCCTGCGCCAGCTGGAGAGCGGCGCGCCGCTGTTCTCCTTCTCCGTGTCCTACCAGGGCCACGGGCCTTACGGTGACTACGAGTGCTGGTGGGGGGAGGTGGAGGACTACTTCTCCAACACGGATTTGCAGCCCGCCTCCCGGTATATCCTGTCCAACTACCTGGGGTCGGTGATGGACACCCAGAAGCATCTGACGGCCATGGTGGACGCCTTCCGGGCGTCGGACGAGCCCATCGTGCTGGTGGTCTTTGGCGACCACAAGCCCTGGCTGGGCAACGGCAACAGCGTATACCAGGATCTGGGCATCGACCTGAGCCAGGAGACGGAGGAGAGCTTTTACAGCTATTGGTCCACCCCCTATGTCATCTGGGCCAACAGCGCAGCCAAGGCTGTCCTGGGCCGGGACGTGGCGGGCCGGGGACCGAATATCTCCCCCTGCTTTTTGATGAACGTGCTGTTTGAGCAGCTGGGCTGGTCCGGGGACGCCTATATGCAGGCGGTGGACCAGTGCCGGGCGGAGCTGCCCGTGATCCATAACAGCGGGACCTGCCTCACGGCGGACGGGACTCTGGCGCGGGATCTGACGGAAGACCAGCGGGCCCTGGTCCGGCGTTTTGAGAGCCTGGGGTATTACCGGGCCCATCATTTCAACGGATAGCGGACCGGGGGCCGTCTTTGGACGGCCCCCGGATTTTTTCTCAATTCCTGCGAAAAAACTGTTGACATTTCCCCGGAAATAAGGTATATTATCACTTGCCCCTGTCAGGGCGGCAGTACGGCAAATGGCGGCGTAGCTCAGTTGGCTAGAGCACTCGGTTCATACCCGAGTTGTCACCGGTTCGAATCCAGTCGCCGCTACCATCCCGAAGAAGCGGCGATGGCCGCTTCTTCGGGCGCCGCTCTTGACACAGCCCGCCTCGGGCACCACGGCCCGGTGGTCAAGCGGCTAAGACACCGCCCTTTCACGGCGGTAACACGGGTTCGATTCCCGTCCGGGTCACCAGTATGGAGGCTTAGCTCAGCCGGTAGAGCGCTTGCTTCACACGCAAGAGGTCACAGATTCGAGTTCTGTAGTCTCCACCACAAAATCCCTAATTTCGCAAGAAATTAGGGATTTTTCATCACTTTTTGGTTTAGAATCAGTATGGGTCAACATTTGGGGCAGGGCAAGACCCGGACCGCGACCCAGACGCCGAAAGGACACAACGGAATGGATAGCACAGGGAGGCATTTTATGGGCGGTTACGAGAAGGCGCTGGAACTATGGCGGCGCAAAAATATTACCACAGATGCTGAGCTGGCTGAGACGCTGAACGCCTTTGGTATTGCCTTTGCGTACCATTCCGGGAAAATTGAGAATGACAATTGTCAACGCCGATATGAAATTGTAAGAAAACGCCGAAGAAATTTTGTCATTTTTCGGCGGCGGGGGGTAACAAAAAT
>ERZ808041.675-NODE-675-length-21891-cov-24.400935_pt1 | contig 21891 bp, 20 predicted proteins | sample MGYA00380192_ERZ808041 | MGnify/ENA primary metagenome ERZ808041 (study PRJEB31490, sample SAMN06133412) | mouse gut metagenome | isolation source: Z1_1 | host: mice | place: China: Chengdu | collected 2015-05 ...
CGGGGAAGGCAGGGTTCCCCGGTGCCGAAGGCGGTGCTCCCCGGTGGGGAACGACCCGTTCCCCGGTGCCGGACAAAATCCCGCTCAGGAAGGGGTTCTGAAGGGGGTAGAAAAAATCGTATCGGGACTCTTTCGAATGAGAAAAATTATGACAGACTTCTTTTATTCTGATACAAACAATCAGTAGGAGACGCTTACCTCCACTCCTGCTTCCCTCACCAATGCCGCAATGCGGTCCAGTTCTTCATGAGTGGCCTTTTGAAGCCCGTGGGCAGGCGTTTCGCGGTCAATCGTATAAATCATGACCTGACGGGGAGCAATCTCCTTGACAGCTTCCAGCCAAAGCAAAACAAAGGCATCGGAAGTATTGTCCACATCCTTGCCTTGAAAACTGCCTTTCAGGAACATGGTCTGGATGATGCAATGCCCCGCAAAGGCTTTCATGTTTTCGATGACAGACGCCACGGAATAGCTACCGGCAGGACGGTCCAACGTACGGATGTAGGCCTCGTCCACCGTATCCAACTTCAGGATATTATTATCCACCTTGCTCAAAGCCTCGAACACGGCAGGACGATGGATAAAGGTAGCGTTGCTCAGCACGCTTACTTTGGCTTTCGGAAAATACTTGTCGCGCAGGGCGAGCGTATCCGCTATGATTTCCGGAAAATGCGGATGCGCGGTCGGTTCGCCGTTTCCCGCAAAAGTAAGCACATCGGGGACGGGGCCGTTCGCCTGCATATCCTGCAAACGCGCTTCCAGTGCGGCACGTACCGCTTCGCGCGTGGGAAGCGGTTTCTTAGGACGGCGGTCGGAATTGAACCCGCACTCGCAATAAATGCAGTCGAAAGAACATACCTTACCGTCTTCCGGCAACAGATTGATTCCCAAGGATACTCCCAAACGGCGGGAATGTACAGGACCGAAAATGGGAGACGGATAAATGACAGTCATTTGAATTTTGAATTATGAATTTTGAATTATGAATTGATATTCCGCGTAATCTGTGGTGAAACAACGGCAAAGATAAGATTAAAACTTGATACGGAGCTGCATCTGCAAGTCGGTTTTTTTGTTTCCCGCTATCAAATCATCACCCGAACCGATAGTTTCACGATTGCGGTAAACGGTTTGTCCGAACTTGACAAGAAACATGAAGGTTTTGTTCAAATCGCAACGTACGTGGGCCGAATAACGGAAACCGCTGCCGGAGAAAGAGGGAGTATAAAAGGTGTAGAGCAATCCTTTTTCAGAAGCGTAGATGCGCGAATCGTAATCGTCCGTATGGAAATAGGTGCCTTGCGCAGCCATCGCCAAAGGGAATTTTGAAAACGTATAGCCGCAAGACTGGGTGCATTGCCAACCTTGCTTCCGCTCGAAGAAATATCCCTGCCCGCTCTGTTGGCGGAAATGGTTGTAATCGACCGTAGTGCGGCAAGTGAAATTCCCGGGCGCATACGTAAGCCGGCAACGGAGCTTATGATGATAGATTGGCAAAGTCACTTTTCCGCTCGTTCCCGTCACGTCCCTCTCTTTCCGTTTATACCGGTAGTTGAGGTACACTGACAAGTTGCGCTTCGGAGCGTACGTAGCCTGAAACATTCCGTCCATCCCCTGCGAAGGTTTGCTGATGCGGTATTTCCACCAAGGGGAAGAGAACAAATCCAACGAAGCGAAAAATTTCCAGTGTGCCAACGGAGTAGCTTCCGCAGCCAGATACCAGCCGTTTTCGTTTTGCGGCGTACTGCCCTCACCGAACGAACGCCCGAAGAAAGCCCAGTAATCGTGGGAATAACAACGATGAATCAACAACAGTTGATAACCTGTTAATATTCTATATTTCAACATATTCAGCAGTGCATATCCTTGCTTTCCCACTGCCCCCTCTCCTACCCACTCCAGCTTTCCGAAGCGGTATTTGTAATCTATGCCCACATTATAAAAACCGTTTCCATGCAGGTTATACTTTGCATACTTCCTTAAATCCGGTTCGTAGGGGCGATTGAAGAAATAGTAGATGCCGGTCACTCCTATTTTCAACTTGTTTTTATCGTAAGTCAGGTTTCCGCCCATCAACTGCATGGTCAATGCATCCATCTTGTCTGCTTCCTTCTCCGTACGATGCAACCCTGTCTTGTAAATGGAAGTGATTTTTCCGTCCTTTACCACCCCATCCATCGTGCGATGCGAATAGAAGGCGGAAAGTTCCAACGAACGGAAGATTTCCACCGTAGCCGCCGCTCCACGGAAATAATTGTATTCATCGGTAGAGCCGTGTTTCCGAATGCCGCCCGTACGATACTCGGCCGCAGACATGGAAAAAGTTTTTCCCAGCCGGAAATCAGTACTGACGACCAATCCTTGTCCGAAGCTTAATTTATAGTTGCCCAGTGCCAACGACTTCAGCCTGCCCCGGTTTTTAAGCAAACAGTAGAAAGAGTAGTAATCGTATCCCTTCTTGTCGTGCAAGGCGAAAAACGGTTCACCCGCATCTTTCTCTCCCGTCACTCCTGCCTGAAGGTAATCTCCATAACGGAAAGCATAGCGCAACGAGTGATAGGCAGCCGGTCCCAAATAGCTTTTCTCATATCCCCGACGGGTATAGAAAGGAATGTCCAGCCGCGTCAACAGTTCCTGCTTGCCGTACTTCAACATTGTCTTCAAAGAAGGAGAGGAAGAAGAAGTGTTTTCAACCGCTTTTACACAAACAAAAGGCGACAGCAACTCGATGGTCCGTTTGTCCATCGTTTCCACCAGTTGCAATTCATAAAGGGTTTGCATCTGTCCGTGCACATAGATATAGGCTAAAATATTCTCTATCTGAATATCCGTCAGGAAAGGAAATTCTTCTAATTGACGCTTGGTGGCTACATTGATATTGAGCGGTTCCCGCAGACGATTGGAAAGTTCTTCCAACTCGTCTTCCCAGTTTTTTTCTTCTTCATCCGTGGAGAGTTGTTCCAGATTCTCTTCCCACAAGGACAACGCCGCGTTTTGAGCTACAAGCATAGGAGTTATTAACAACATACTTATAAAAACTCCTACCTTGATTATTGTCATCGATAATAGAGTGTTTACGAATTATAAACGACAAAGTTACCAAAAACCGCTGGAATAATCAACAGAAATCGAAATAATAGTACATTTAAAACTATAACGACACAAATAGCCAACCTATAGAAAGAAAAAAAGACAACATCCATTTAGTCTGTTGATTCTTTTTTATACTTTTGTTGGCAAACAACAAGCATATGAGCGATTTACAAACATACGCCGAAGCAGTAAGAGTTATTAAAGAAGCGATATTACGTAGTCAATATCGTGCGGCATCTTCAGCAAACAAAGAGCAGCTATCATTATACTATGGTATAGGTTGCTATGTTTCAAAAAACTCTCGTGAAGGTTTTTGGGGCAAAGGTGCAATCGAGACCATCAGTCAGCAATTACAAAAAGAATTGCCCGGACTTCGTGGATTTTCGGCTACTAACATAAAGAATATGCGTTCATTCTACGAAGAGTGGTCGCTTATCGTAAATCGCCAGCCAATGGCTGACGAAAATAAAACGCTAACCGTAGTTAGCGATTCGGGACTTGACGAACAAATGTTGCTTATGGAAATTCGCCAGCCGATGGCCGACGAATTTAATTGGTCAGACTTTGTTGCCATTGGTTTTAGCCACCATATCGAAATTATAACTAAAGCGAAGTCATTAGAAGCCCGTCTATTCTATATCCACGAATCAGCCACACGATTTTGGAACAAATACACCTTGCGAGATTATCTCAAAGCAGATTTGTACAACCACCGGGGAACGCTTCCAAATAATTTTACCACTGCAATACCAAGTACAAAACAGGCATTAAAAGCTGTAAACGCTTTCAAGGATGAATACCTACTTGATTTTATAAATGTCGAAGAACTTGATACGCAAGATGAAGATTTAAACGAGCGTGTACTCGAAAAATCCATTGTAAATAACATCAAAAGGTTTATTCTGACGTTTGGACAAGATTTTATATTTATAGGCAACCAATATAGAGTAGAAGTATCTGGAGAGGAGATGTTTGTCGATTTACTCTTCTTCAATCGTGAACTCAATTCGCTTGTTGCCGTTGAGCTAAAATCGGGAAAGTTTCGTTCCTCATACTTGGGACAATTAAGTACATATCTGTCGGTTCTTGATACATATGTAAAGAAATCGCACGAAAACCCCTCAATCGGTATTTTGCTATGCCGTGATATGAATCAGTCGTTTGTAGAGTTTGCTATTCGAGACTATGACAAACCTATGGGTGTTGCAACTTATAGAGCAACGAAAGATATGCCCGAACGATTACGCAATGCGTTACCCGATATTGAAGAACTGAAAAAATTGCTATAATCAAAAAGATTGTATCATATTGCTCGAATTAAACTATTTATCCCTGCTCAGTGGTCTGTGGCGGGAATCTTTTTCGTGAAAAGAGAGTTTTGTTACCTTAAATTAGTTAACAGAGCAAGGAAAAGCGGAAGTAATGCGGCAACATTCCGCAGAATGGTGTACTTTTGCGACATGGACAAGCGGCTTAACATAGTAACATTCATCGTATTTCTCTTATTGGGAAGCCCGGTTTGCCGTGCCCAACAACAACCTCGTACCGGAACTTCCAAAAGCGTTTACCTCACTCCCATGTGCGTGTACGACGGCGACACGATACCTTACGTGAAACTTCCCACTGTCTATATCTTCAAACCACTTAAATTCAAGAACAGGCGCGAAATGGCAAAGTACTACAAACTTATCCGCGATGTAAAAAAAGTGCTCCCCATCTCGAAAGAAGTCAACCGGGCAATCATCGAAACCTACGAATACCTGCAAACCATCCCTACCGAAAAAGAACGGCAAAAACACCTGAAAGCCGTGGAAAAAGGATTGAAAGAGCAATACACCCCACGGATGAAAAAGCTCTCTTTCGCCCAAGGGAAACTGTTGATTAAACTGGTAGACCGACAGACCAATTCCACTACCTACGAACTGGTCAAGGCATTCATGGGACCTTTCAAGGCCGGATTCTATCAAACCTTCGCCTCACTGTTCGGCGCCAGCCTGAAAAAGCAATACGACCCCACGGGAGAAGACGCGCTTACGGAAAGAGTCATACTGATGGTGGAAAGCGGGCAACTTTAAAATAGTTGATAATTGATAGAAATAACTAACAGATGCATTCATCTATCAACTATCATCTATCAACTATTTAAGCTTCTTGAACAAGTCCCAAATGACGATACCCGCCGTCACCGATACGTTCAGCGAATGCTTCGTGCCATACTGCGGAATCTCAATACATCCGTGAGAATGGTCGATGACTTCCTGTTGGACACCTTTTACCTCATTTCCCATTACTACAGCGTATTTCTTATCCTTATCCAAAGTCAAATCATTCAGCATAATACTGCCTTCCGCCTGTTCCACGGAATAAACCGTATAACCTTCATCCTTGAGGTTATCAACAGCTTCAACAGCATTATTAACATACTTCCAATCGACAGTGAACTCCGCACCCAAAGCCGTCTTATGCATTTCGGGATGGGGTGGGGTGGCTGTAATGCCACACAGATAAATGCACTCAATGCGAAAAGCATCCGAAGTACGAAACACGGAACCTATGTTGTGCAGACTACGGATATTATCCAATACCACCACCAAAGGCAGCTTACGGGCTTCCTTAAACTCTTCTATGCTGATACGGTTCAGCTCTGTTATTTTCAGTTTACGCATAAGAAATCATTGACGTAATACATCAAGTTTATAATAAATCAATTCTTTACGCGCAAAGATACTTCTTTCCGTTTATATCACGGTTAATAACCGTTGAAAACATATTGATACACCGGGGAAAGATTTTTAAAAATAATTCTTGCATTATTCAATTCCTTGCCTATTACGGTCATGGAATCAACAAACCAAAAAAGTTAGCAGAAATCTTCAAAGCACGTTTCAACACATTTTTCAGCAACATTTCACTGATAAATCCCTCTAAAGTTATTAACTTTGCCGATTATCAACAAGCTGTTGATGAAGAACAACCGATGCCCGATAGAAAGCTTATTATCAAGGGATATAACTTGAATTTCCTCCGTTGATAACCTAAGGATAAAGTTTTTCCTCATACTAATAACTTCACGGGCAAGAAAAAAAGGGTTTATTTCTTCACACTATTAACAGCCTATCATCACCATCAAAGGATTTTTTTTAAAAGAAGAGAAATTAAAATTATTATTATGGATAATCTGATAGAAGCTATCAAGCAGCTGAAGCAAGAGAAGAATGCGGTCATTCTGGGACACTACTACCAGAAAGGTGAAATACAAGACATCGCCGATTATGTAGGTGACAGCTTGGCTTTGGCACAATGGGCGGCCCGGACGGAAGCCGATATCATTGTGATGTGTGGCGTTCACTTCATGGGTGAGACAGCCAAGGTGCTTTGCCCTGACAAAAAAGTATTGGTGCCCGACATGGCGGCAGGTTGTTCGTTGGCCGACAGTTGTCCGGCGGACAAGTTTGCACAGTTTGTCAAAGAGCATCCAGGACATACGGTGATATCTTACGTGAATACGACGGCTGCCGTAAAGGCTGTCACGGATGTGGTGGTAACTTCTACCAATGCCAGGCAGATTGTCGAAAGCTTCCCCAAAGATGAGAAAATAATCTTCGGTCCCGACAGAAATCTGGGAAATTATATTAACTCGGTCACCGGTCGGAATATGTTACTATGGGATGGGGCGTGTCATGTACACGAGCAATTTTCGGTTGAAAAGATTGTTGAAATCAAACGCCAGCATCCCGGTGCGGTGCTGTTGGCTCATCCCGAATGTAAGAGTACGGTTTTGAAACTGGCGGATGTTGTAGGCTCCACGGCGGCTCTATTGAAGTATGCGATAGCCCATCCCGAGAAAGAGTATATCGTTGCCACGGAATCGGGTATCTTGCATGAAATGCAGAAGAAATGTCCACAGACAACGTTCATTCCGGCTCCGCCCAACGACAGTACTTGTGCTTGCAATGAATGCAACTTCATGCGGTTGAACACATTGGAGAAGCTTTACGATTGCTTGAAAAACGAATCTCCCGAAATCAAGGTGGATGCCGATATTGCGGAAAAGGCAGTGAAACCAATCAAAAGAATGCTGGAGATATCAGCAAAATTGGGACTGTAACTTTGTCTTTCGTTGATAGAATGCAGCGTATTTGAGGTGTAGGGAGATAAAAAACAAAGTAATAATGAGCGTGTGTTGAAACAGCTTATATACTATTTTTCAGCCGCAGATGGCACAGAGGACACAGATTTATTTTTATCTGCGCCCTTTGTGCCATCTGCGGCTGAAAAATGTGATTATGTAAGGCCTTTTATTTCTTCGACACTTATTTCGACAGGAAGTGGCAAAGCTTGTCCGTTGCTACTGCGCGGTGGCTGATTTTGTTTTTCAGTTCATTGCCCATTTCGGCATACGTTTGTGTATATCCTTCGGGGATGAACACGGGGTCGTACCCGAAACCGGAAGTGCCGTGCCTGTGTTTCGTTATTTCGCCTTTCACGATGCCTTCGAACAGATGCTCTTTCCCGTTGATGATAAGGGCAAAAACGGTACGGAATTGTGCTTTGCGGTTCTCTGTTCCTTCCATATCCTGCAATAACTTCTTCATGTTGGCTTCCGAATTGTGGGCATCGCCTGCATAGCGTGCGGAATATACTCCCGGAGCCCCGTTCAGCGCTTCTACTTCCAGGCCGGTGTCATCGGCAAAACAATCCAACTGGTAATTCTCGGAGATGTATCTCGCTTTCAGCAGAGCGTTTCCTTCGAGCGTGTCCGCGGTTTCCGGAATGTCAGTGTGGCAATCGATGTCTTTCATGCTGAGAAGTTCTATCTTGTCTCCTAAAATGGCGGCGACTTCCTCCAGCTTATGTACGTTGTTAGTTGCAAAAACAAATCTTTTCTTCATACCTATTTTGAACTCTTAGTCTTTTTGAATGGACCCTTCTTTCCTCGTCAACTCGTCCCCTTGTCAACTCGTCCCCTAAAAACCTACTTTCCTTTCAACTTATCGAATCCTTCTCCGTATACGCCGATGACGGAACTTTGAGAGATAAAGGCATTCGGGTCGATGTCTTTGACCAGGCGGAATATCTCGACAGACTGGCGTTTGTAGGCCAGCACCACCAGTACTTTCACGTTGTGCTTGCTGTACCAGCCCGTGCCGTCGAGTACGGTTACGCCACGGTGGGTTTCTTTGGTAATGCGGTCGGCAATCTTCTCGTATTCTTTGGAAAAGATAAGGAACTGTACCGACTGGCGTGCGCCGTTGACGATATAGTCCAGTACGATGCCGATGACGAACAACGTCACGAAACCGAAGATTACCCGCCGCCAATCGTTGAATATGAAGTAGCAGGAGGTGATGATGATGACGTCGCAAACCATAATCATGCGGCCCAATGTAATGTCACGGTACTTGTTGATGATGGCGGCGATGATGTCCGTACCTCCGGTGCTTCCGTTGCAGTTGAACACTACGCCCAAGCCGACACCGCACATGGCGGCACCTATCAGGCAGGCCATGAAGTCTTGCCCGGGTCCCAATATCAACGGCGGCACACCGTCCTCTCCGTTCACCATCAGCTGGAAAAGCCATAAAAGGAAGGTCAGCCCGAAAATGGCAAACGTGGTCTTGATACTGAATTTCGGTCCTAAAATCTTGATGGCAAACGTCATCAAGATTGCATTGATGATGAAGTACGACCACTGGATGGGAAATCCGGTGGCATAGTAGATGATGGCTCCGATACCTGTAGTACCTCCGGTCGTAATCTGGTAGGGGATAAGGAACGCGGCCCATCCCATCGCGTAAGAAATTAACCCGAAAGTAATGAAGATATAGTCTTTCAACTCCCTCATTACTTCCGCTTTGGTCGGTTTTTTGATTTGCATATTGATTATTTGACAACAATGTTTACAATCTTCTTGGGCACTACGATTACTTTGACGATGTTCTTTCCGTCTATCCACTTCGTAGAACGCTCGTCTGCCAATACGGTTTCCTGGATAGTGGCTGAGGTGGCGTCTGCGGGGAACTCCATGTTGAAACGTGCCTTTCCGTTGAACGAAACGGTATAGTTCACCGTATTTTCCACCAGGTATTCCTCGTTGTAGGCGGGCCATTGCGCATCGCATACCGAACCTGCGTTGCCCAGCGTCTCCCACAACTCCTCGCATACGTGCGGGGCAAAGGGAGCCAGCGTAACGGTGAGCGGGTTCATTATCTCCTTTTTGCTGCATTTCAGTGCCGACAGTTCGTTCACGCAAATCATGAAGGCGCTGATGCTGGTGTTGTAAGAGAACTGTTCGATGTCGCCCGTCACCTTCTTAATCAGTTTGTGCAGCGATTTCAGCTCTTCTTTTGTGGCAGGTTCGTCGGTCACGAGGTAGTTGCCGCTGCGGTCGTAGAACAGTGACCAGAACTTCCTGATGAAGCGGTGCACGCCGTCGATGCCGTTCGTATCCCACGGCTTGGACTGCTCTACGGGGCCGAGGAACATTTCGTACATACGCAACGTGTCCGCGCCGTATTTCTCTACAATCATGTCGGGATTGACCACGTTGAACATTGATTTGCTCATCTTCTCCACGGCCCATCCGCAGATGTATTTGCCGTCTTCGAGAATGAACTCTGCCGTGGCGTATTCGGGACGCCATGCCTTGAAGGCTTCCGTGTCGAGCACGTCGTTGGATACGATGTTCACGTCCACGTGGAGCGGGGTGGTGTCGTACTGGTCTTTCAGGTTCAGCGACACGAATGTGTTGGTATCCTTGATGCGGTAGACGAAGTTGCTCCGTCCTTGAATCATGCCTTGGTTCACCAGCTTCTGGAACGGTTCTTCGACGGCGGAGATGCCGAAGTCGTGCAGGAACTTGTTCCAGAAACGGGAATAAATCAGGTGTCCGGTGGCGTGTTCCGTGCCGCCCACGTAGAGGTCTACGTTGCGCCAGTATTCGTCCACCTTTTTGTCTATCAGTGCCGAGTGATTGCGCGGGTCCATGTAGCGCAGGTAGTAGGCGCTCGAACCGGCGAAACCCGGCATGGTGTTCAGTTCCAGCGGGAAGATGGTGACGTGGTCTATTTTTTCGTTTTCTACAACGCAGTTATTAACTGTATCCCAAGCCCAGCGGGTAGCGTGTCCCAGGGGCGGTTCGCCGTTTTCGGTCGGCAGGAATTTCGCCACTTCGGGCAGTTCCAGCGGCAGGCAGCTTTCCGGAATCATATAGGGCATACCGTCTTTGTAGTAGACGGGGAAAGGTTCTCCCCAATAGCGCTGGCGCGAGAAGATGGCATCGCGCAGGCGGAAGTTCACCTTGACGCGTCCCAGGTTATGCTCTTTCACGTATTTCTTGGTGGCGGCGATGGCCTCTTTGATGGTCAGGCCGTTCAGGTTCAAGTCGCAGTAAGGTTTTACGCCTGCCTTCGGAGAGTTACACACAATGCCTTCCTTGGCATCGAAACTCTCTTCGCTCACGTCGCAACCTTCCACCAGCGGAACGATGGGCAGGCCAAAGTGCTTGGCAAAGGCATAGTCGCGGCTGTCGTGGGCGGGCACTGCCATGATGGCGCCCGTGCCGTATCCGGCAAGCACATAGTCGCTAATCCAGATGGGTACGGCGTCGCCCGTGAAGGGATTGACGGCGTAACTTCCGGAGAATACGCCCGTCACGCTGCGGTCGGCGATGCGTTCGCGCTCGGTACGCTTCTTGGTTCGTTCCAGGTAGGCGTCCACTTCGGCTTTCTGTTCGGGGGTCGTTACTTTTGCCACCAGCTCGCTTTCGGGAGCCAGCACCATGAAGGTGACGCCGAACATGGTGTCGGCGCGGGTGGTGAAGATGGTGAACTCCAGGTCGCTGTCCTTCACTTTGAACTGTACTTCTGTACCTTCGCTGCGGCCTATCCAGTTCTTCTGCGTCTCTTTCAGCGATTCGGTCCAGTCGATGGTGTCCAGCCCGTCCAACAGGCGTTGCGCATAGGCGGATACACGGAGGCACCATTGGCGCATCTTCTTCTGCACGACGGGGAATCCGCCGCGTTCCGACACGCCGTCCACCACTTCGTCGTTGGCAAGCACGGTGCCCAGCTGCGGACACCAGTTCACCATCGTTTCGCCCAGGTAGGCGATGCGGTAGTTCATCAGGACTTCCTGCTGCTGTTTCTCGTTCATGGCGTTCCACTCGTCGGCGGTGAAGTGCAGCTCTTCGCTGCACGCGGCGTTCAGTCCTTCGTTACCATATTTTGGGAATGCTTCCACCAGTTCCCGGATGGGGCGCGCCTGCTGCGTGTCGTTGCAGTAGTAGCTGTCGAACATCTTCTGGAACGCCCATTGCGTCCAGTGGTAATATTCGGGGTCGCAGGTGCGGATTTCGCGGTTCCAGTCGAAGGAGAAACCTATCTTGTCCAGCTGTTCGCGGTAGCGGTTGATGTTGTTTACGGTGGTGATGGCGGGGTGTTGTCCCGTCTGTATGGCGTATTGCTCTGCGGGGAGTCCGTAGGCATCATATCCCATCGGATTCAGGACATTGAAACCTTGCAGCCGTTTGTAGCGGGCGTAGATGTCCGAAGCGATGTAACCCAACGGGTGTCCCACGTGCAGTCCTGCGCCGCTGGGGTAGGGGAACATATTCAGTACGTAGAATTTCTGTTTTGTTTCGTCCTCCGTCACCTGGTAGGTCTTGTTTTCCACCCACCGTTTCTGCCATTTCTTTTCAATCTCTCTGAAATTGTATTCCATAATGGTTCGTTGTTATTATAGTTGAAAACTTGTTTATATGCTTGTTAATACCTGTTGGTAATTTGTTTAATCCGGTTTATTTCCTGTTGATTAAACGGTGCAAAGTTAAGGGTTTATTTTCAGATTTGCAGTGAAGTGGGGTAAAAAAACACAGACCTATTGAGAACCGTTTCTCTAAAAACGGTTCTCAATAGGAAATAGGAATAAAATTGAGGTAAATTTTTAATGCTTGTAAGAATAATATAAAATGATAGGATTCGTGTCTTCTGATAAATCCGATAATTCGCAACAAGATGGAGAAAGGTAGCCCTCTTTGGCATAGTGCATCAACATTGGTATTTCGTATGAATTAAGAAAGTAATAGTCTCCTTTGAAATCGGAACTTCCCCAACGTTGTTGCAATATGATTTCATTCTCTTTATTGAATAGCAAATCATTCAGCAAGAGGTTTACTTTCCGGATTCCTGTCCGGTTCTGATTGGAAAGCAGGGTGTATACAACATTGCCTTGCATATAGCGTATGTGGAATAATCCGGAACGGATGATGCAGCAATTCATTTCGTAAATCTTGTTGGCGGAAATGAGTTCCTGAAATCCTTTTTGTCCGATTTGCTGCACAGTCTTGCGGTTCATCAGATTTTTGCTCTTAATGGAAAAGGCGGGAGAAATCTGTTCTTTTCCCACTTCAAAAACAACGTTGGAGAATAAGGGGATGAAATAAAATCCGCTATGGTCGGACGGGTAGAAGGGGGACGTACCGCTAAATTGATTCCAGCCTAAAATCCATTCTTCGCTGTCTAAGAAGAAGTGTTCGGCATTTCGGTTCGATAAGTCAATCTTTCTAAGTAGGTATTTTTTGTTTTCTTGTTTTTTGGAGTACAAGTCTGTGAAGATACACCGATTGCTGTATTGTATGTGACGGCTTAAATAATCTTCGTTGTTCAGCCGGACGGATTCTACGAATTTTCCGGTTAAGAGGTCGTAGGTGTAGATGGCTTGTGCTCGGAACTCCAAGGCATATATATAGTTTCGTTCATGGTCAATAGTGAAATCTGCAATTTCTGTATATTCTCCAAGTCCTCCGCCTTTGTTTCCTATTTTCCGCAAGAAACGGCCGTCATTGTTGAACATATACAGTTGCTGTGTCTTGTCCAATACATAAATGAAATTGTCCGATACCTGCATTTTGACAATATCAGAAAGCGTTACTTCGGAATTGTCTATCGGAATCACTTTGACAGATTCGTAAATAGATGACAGCCACGCTTTTTCGTCCGAAACAATGGTATCTATATTTAGCGTGCGACTGTCAACGTAATATTCCTTTTGTACGTTGCAGCCGCACAAAAGGAATAGTGTCAGCAGAAAAGTGGCATATCCTAAGGTTTTCTTGTGTAGTGATTTCATATCTTAATAGAGATTAGGGCGTTTTGATAAAGATATGCTTTTTTTCCGGTATTGCAAAATAAATAAGTCTTTATTTAATTGGGTAAATCAATGGGATGAAAGGAAATGACGTATCTTTGCAGGCAACTTATCCGTTTCATATATGAAAGATTCTCTTTATCATATCATCGCCATCCTTATTGTAGGCGTGTGGGGGCTGACGTTCATCTCTACGAAAATGCTGATAGGGTGCGGGTTTTCTCCGCAAGAGATATTCGTGCTTCGTTTCCTGATTGCTTATGTGGTCATCTGGTTTATCTCTCCGCGCCGGCTGTTTGCCGACAACTGGCGGGACGAAGGTTGGATGTTGCTGCTGGGCGTCACGGGAGGTTCGTTCTACTTCCTGACGGAGAATACGGCGTTGGAGATTACGCTTGCCACCAACGTCTCGTTCATCGTCTGCACCACTCCGCTGCTCACTGCCATTCTTTCGCTGCTGATTTATAAGAAGGAGAAGGCTACGCGTGCTCTGATGGGCGGCTCGTTGCTGGCACTGTTGGGTGTGGCGTTGGTAGTGTATAATGGCAGCTTTGTGTTGAAGATTTCTCCCGTGGGCGATTTCCTTTCTCTGCTTGCTTCCCTTTCGTGGGCATTCTATAGCTTGATAATGAAGAAGATGGCGGGCAGATACGGCACTGTGTTCATCACCCGCAAGGTATTTTTCTATGGTGTGCTGACCATTCTTCCTGTGTTCCTGTTTCGTCCTTGGCGGTTCGATATGGCCGGGCTGTTGCAACCTGCCGTCTATCTGAATCTGCTCTTCTTGGGCGTATTGGCTTCCTTCGTCTGCTTCGCGGTCTGGAACGTGGTGTTGAAGCGGCTGGGCACGGTGCAGGCTTCCAATTACATCTACTTGAATCCGCTTTTCACGATGATAGGCTCCGCTTTCCTGCTGGGCGAACGGCTGACGGCAGTGGCGTTCGTGGGGACGTTGTGCATCTTGGGAGGGGTGTATTGGGCGGGGAGGAAATAAATTGAGGTGATGACATATTCCCCAAAATAAGTTCTATATTCTTTGACTATTTTTTTACACCCTATTTCTCCCGTAACCGACCCTTTTGTCCGGCACCGAGGAAGGCAGGGTTCCTCGGTGCCGGAGGCCTTGTTCCTCGGTGCCGAACGACCCGTTCCTCGGTGCCGGACAAAATCCCGCTCAGAAAGGGCGCTGGAGGGGGTAGGAGAGGGGGGATGGGATTTCTGGGAAATGAGAAAAATGATGACAAATTGGAATATTGCGGAAGGGTATATATTAACAATCTGCATCATCCGCATCATTTGAGGTAGCCGTTTCTGCAATATTCCATTACCTTTGTCGGAAATAGAGTTTTTAATGATGATAAAAAGCAAAAGAGTTGTTATATTAGCCGTGTTGACGGTTACGGCAACAGTTTTTATAATAATAGTATAATATGTATGAGCTATGAAGAACAACAAATATATTTTATCCATATTGCGAGCTTTGGTGATGGTACTGACCATCGTTTTAGTGGTTGTTATCTATTGGAATGATAGCAGGAAAATGACTGCCAAGCGGAATGATGCGATAGAAGCCTTACGGACATCGGCAGAGTATGTAATAAACAGGGAGAGTGCAAAACTGTTATTTCCTATGTATGTGCAAAGAATAGGTAGAAAGGATTATACTAAACGTAGGATAGTTGCAGAAAATGAGGGGTTTACTGTTACGATTGATTCCTTGAAAGAATCACAAGGGCTTTACCCTTTGGAAACTATGGGAAGACAATTTTGGATGTTGCAATCTTGTTCGGATAGTATTCCAAAACTATTATTGGCTGCTTGGAGAGAGGCGCTGGGCGATGAAAACTTTGAAAAGAAATGCGCTTTGAAATTTACAGTCACTCCACTGGGTAAGGCAGACTGTAATGAATACTGTTTAGGCGATACGGCCATTTGCCGGTCTCGGAATATGTTGGGCTCTTATTATGTTGATGATATGTATACAACGATAGTGACTGCCTACTTCATGCCTTCTTCATTTACACGTTATGTGGCTTGGACTTCGTGGGAGATTGTGCTGGTGTTTGGTGTGTGGGCATTGTGTTTGGTATTGTTGGTTTATATAAAGGATATAGTGAATAAGTCCAAATCCATTTTTCAAATAGGAGAATATTCATTTGATGTCGTAAAACAGATTCTGGTTTATAAGGGGCAGGAGATACCTTGCCCGTCTCAATGCTGTAAGTTGCTTTACGCTTTTGTTACTGCTCCGGATTATTTCTTATCGAACGATGAAATCGCCCGTGTTTGTGGGTGGAACCTGGCGGATGATGGATTGGACAACCGTCGTCGGGGTGCGATATTCCAGTTGAACAAGCTTTTCGCGGCGAGTGACACTATTAAAATTGTCTCAAATTTTAAAGAAAACGGATATCGGTTATGTATACGGTCCTGATGGGATGTTATCCACAGGATGTTGTAGGGGCGTTAGAAATTTCTAACGCCCTCCATTTGTCATATTTTCTAAGTATTCCCCATCGTTCTATTTTTTTTCATTTATCTTTGTTTCATTCATTAACATAAAAAAAAGAACATTATGAAAATTAGAAGCAAGTTTGTTTTGTTAAGTGTGTGTGCCATCCTTTCAGTAGTAGGTTATGGTAGAATCCATCAGTCGGAGAATTTAAACACATTATTATTGGAAAATGTGGAAGCGTTGGCGGATTATGAAGATAGTGCTTATATAGAGTGCTATCTGCATGGCTCTGTAGACTGCCCTATTAATCATGTAAATGTAAAATACGTGTATGCGCCTTATAGCCTGTTACATTAATCTGTTCCTCCTTTTGCTATCTTCTTGTGTTCCGGGTACTTCAAAATCAGATGGCGTTTACGCTGATTTTCCCCGGACGCAGGCATTGAAAGCGAAGGAGTTGCCGCTGGACACCGCCGTGTTCCGTTATCCTTTCCGCATACGGATACAGGGCGGAGTGGCTGCGGTGCTCGACTTGCATGGCGCGGACCATTTCTGCCACTTGTTCCGTTATCCTGAGTTCCGGCATATCGCGTCATTCGGCAAGCGTGGCGACTCGCCCGATGATATGCTTTCCGCCGAAAATCTTCGATGGAATGGGCGTTTTTTGTGGACGTTGGATGCAAATAAGGGGGAATTGACAAGGTTTGTGTTATCGGAGTCAGGTGATTCGTTACAGCGTGACGAAGCAGTGCCGTTGGACAAGAAACTGCTCCGTGCCTTGGACTTCGTGCAATACGACGATTCCACCTTTATCATTCCCGACTATTCCGGCGACAGCCGTTTTTGTAGGGTCGGTCGTAAGGGGGAATTGCTTCGCAAGTTCGGCACTATCCCTACCGCCAACGACGATGCCTTGATGCATTCACGCCCTGCCTTGGCGCAGGCGTGGCGCAGTTTCATCGACTATAATCCCCGAAACGGCACCCTTGCCGCCGCTACCCAGTTGGGCGAAGTGCTCGAGATTTACAATCTGTGTGACACTGCTACCCATGTAGTCCGCATCGGTCCGCACGGTGAGCCTGAGTTTCAGGTAGCCAAAGGTTATGGCATCCCTACGGGCATCATGGGTTTCAGCGATGTGCAGGTGACGGACAGTGCCGTCTATGCCGTGTTCCACGGACGCTCTTTCAAGGAAATAAACCGAAGTGCACAGAATGGCATTCATTTGCCGGACGGCGGGCAATATATCTACGTCTTCAGTCTACAAGGCGAACCTTTGACGAAGTACGTTTTAGACCGCTACATCTACGGCATTTCGGTAGACGAGGAGCGTGGGATTATTACCGCTACGGATGTGAACAGTGACGAACCTATAGTCGAGTATCGAATGTAATAAAGAAAAGAAAACATAAAGGGACTGGAGAGGAGCGGACGGCTAACGTTTTGTTGGCACTCTACGAACCGCCCGTTCCGTAACCCATCCCGGAAAGGAGGTTGCGGCAAAGTTACGAATTTGATTTGAATAAGCAATGCGATTGCTTTTCCGTTGAAAGGATAGATACGGAAACTGATAAACAAATTATTTAAATTTTAAAAAGAACAAAAATGAAAAAGAATTTTTTGAAAGTAGCTTTTGCCGCAGCATTTGTGGCCGTGGCTGGTTACGGTATCTATACAAATCAGAACACAGATTCAATGTCTGATTTGATGTTGGCTAATGTGGAGGCATTGGCTCGTTATGAAGTGAATCCTGATTGTCCGAACGGATGCACAAGTGCTTCTTCATATTGTTATTGTTTTCAAATATATTCAAATATGAGAGAGGTACATTGGCAATAATCTTTTTATGCTTTCTATATAAAGAAATGTTTAGATTCTAGTAAGACTTTTCAAAAGTTGTTTTTTATATGAAGGTAAGAGGAGATATTATATAAATGCTCCTCTACCTCATTTGTGAGATATTTTGTTAATAATGATATTGGAGGTGCATGAAAAATATTTTATTTTTTATATTAATTGTTGCTATTTGTGGATGTTCGCATCGTTCAGGTAATGATAAATACATAAATCATTCTGATAATATAATGGATGTGAAAGGGTTAGTTAGAGAGATTGTGATAGATACTCCTCTTATTGGAGGACTGGCAAGACCTTATGTCTTAGGTGACTATTTTCTATTGACAGATCCTCAATCGACAGAAAATCAGATTTTTATTTTTGATAAAAAGAATTTCTCATATATAGCAGGAGTAGGTCACCGCGGTGAGGGACCTGATGAAATTACTAATTTGGGTGAACTTATGCCCGATGAGGTTCATCAACGTATTTATGCAGCGGATTATGGAAAAATGAAAATGATGGGTTATGATTTGGATAGTATCTTGTTGAATCCGGATTGTTTGCCTCAATATAAATTTGATATTAATAAAACGACTCCCCCAGTTATGCTTTCTTATGTTAATGATACTCTTTGTTATGCTTGTTGTATAACGGCGAATCCTGGTCAGCATTTTCAAGAATCTTTGGCTATGTGGAATATAAAAACAGGAAATATTACTTCGTTGATTAGTGGGCATCCAGAGGTTGAGAGAAAAAGAATACGGTATGCTGTATCTGTAGAAAATAATTTGATAGCAGTAAGTTATGATCATCATGATTTATTGGCTATTTATGACCTTACGGGGCATTTAAAACATTATATTTATGGGGCTAATTGGGATAATGCAACGAGTAATGCTATGATTTATTATTATGGAAGTATTATTATCTGTAATAATCGAATTATAGTAGGCTATTCTGGAGATAAAAATAAAGATGTTGGTAATTTGACAGTCCCTCAACTTTTAGTCTATGATTTAGAGGGCAACTATATCAAAACATTAAAGGTTGGTTACAATATTGTTTTATTTTGTTATGATTCGGAATATAATCGGATAATAATGATATTGGATGATGAAATACAGTTTGCTTATCTTGATTTAGATGGTCTTTTGGAGTAATATGTGGAGGAATTAATGAAATATTTAGTTTTAATAATTTGCTCTGTTCTTCTGTTTTCTTGTCAAAATGGAAAGAAGAAAGATGTTGTTGCTTTATTGAAAAACTGGAGTAATAAGGAGATTTTACTTCCGGCTAATTCCTTTTTCACAATAAAGGGGGTGGATACGGTTGATTTCCCGATACGGAATAAGTATAGGGTTCTTGTTTATGTGGACAGTATTGGCTGTATAAGCTGTAAATTGCAACTTAATAAGTGGAAAGAGTTTATAGAAACTACCGATAATCGGTATGATGTCCAATATCTCTTTTTCTTTTCTCCGGAAAAGAAAAGAGATATTTTGAACACATTGAGATCGGCAAATTTTACTTACCCTATTTGCATTGATGAAAAGAATAGATTGAACGGGTTAAACCATTTCCCCTCAAACATGGAATTTCAAACTTTCTTGTTAGATGAAAACAATAAGGTTCTTGCTATCGGCAATCCCATCCACAACCCTAAAGTGAAAGAACTTTACCTGAAAATTATCCAAGGAAAGGAAGGCACTGAAAGCAAGAAGCAGTTGACAACCGAAATCGAAGTTAAAGAACAAACGATTTCATTAGGCCGCTTCGATTGGAAAGAGGAAAAGCAAGCCGTGTTTAAGATAAAGAACATAGGAAACTGTCCGTTGGTCATTAACGATGTGGCCACTTCCTGCGGCTGTACTTCCGTTGATTATCCCAAGGAGCCTGTCCGCCCCGGCGACAGCCTTTCCTTGCAAGTCACTTACAAGGCGGACCATCCGGAGCATTTCGACAAGACGATAACAGTGTATTGCAATGCCAATCCTTCGTTGGTGCGCTTGAAGATAACAGGGGATTCAGAATAGTTATTGGGATTTATAAAATAAGGAATGGAGAGGAGCGGACGGTAAACGTTTTGTTGGCACTCTACGAACCGTCCGTTCCGTAACCCATCCCGGAAAGGAGGTTGTGGCAAAGTTACGAATTTGATTTGAATAAGCAAGGTGATTGCTTTTCCGTTGAAAGGATAGATACGGAAATTGATAAACAAATTATTAAAGTTAAAGATTAAATTTATAATGAAAAAGAATTTTATAAAAGTGGCTTTTGCCATAGCATTTGTGGCGGTGGCTGGTTATGGCGTTTACGCCAATCAAACATCCAGTGTAGTATCTGATTTGGTATTGGCTAATGTAGAGGCTTTAGCGAATGATAGTGAGATAAATCCGGATTGTCCTAATGGCTGTGAATCAAGTGGATCCGGATGTTATTGCTATGAGTGGTATGATGACCTTCATGAACATGATTGGCACGATTATTAATATATTGTAAATGGGGAGATTGGTCGAAAATTTTATTTATATGTTTATTATAAATCTCAAAATAGTAAACTATATATATGGTTTCGGCCAGTCTTTAACAATGAAATTTATAATCCTTGTACTATATGAAAGAATATTTATATTTATTACTTGTAATCTGTTGCTTAGGATGTACTGTGAATGATAAAAAAGGAAAATATCAGAGTACCCGTGATAATGTGATTGGAGTTCATGAGTTAGTAAAAGAATTACCTCTTGGAGAACTTTTGATAGGACCTATTTCGCGACCTTATATATGTGGTGATTATTTGGCAATTGCTGATTATCGTTCAACAGATAAGGTAGTCCATTTATTAGATAAAAATACTTTTGCCCATATAACCAGTTTTGGACAGTTTGGTCCGGGACCATCTGAAATTACCCGTATCGGTGGGTTGGCATGGGATGGGGACAGACGTAATATGTACATAACAGATCATGGAAAATGGAGTATTGTTAGCTATAATTTAGATAGTGTATTAGCTGATTCCTCTTATGTTCCGCAGGTTAAATTTAAAATGGATAAAGGATTATTTCCCTCTAATTATCAATATATAAATGATACATTGTCTTTCGGAGTATTTATAAAGCCATCAGGTCCTTCGACTTTCAAACAGATTGCGGGGAAATGGAATATAGAAACAGGTGAAATATATCCTTTGGTTTATGATCATCCGGACGTAAAGGTAAAGCGTATTTTTTTAGCCGTTTCTATGGAAAACAGCACTTATGTCGAGTGTAATAACCGATATGATTTGATGAGTATTTTTAATCTTTCAGGTACTTTGAAATATAACATATACGGTCCTAATTGGGACAGCTCTGGAGATGGAAAATCTCATTTTGGCGGAGTCATATTTTATAAAGATTGGATTATTGCAGCTTATGAAGGAGAAGATTTTAAAAGTTATGGATGGCCTACTAAATTTCATGTTTTTACATTGGATGGTGACTATATAAAAACATTGGATATAGGTTATCGGATTTCTCGTTTTTGCTGTGATGAGTTCAACGATAGATTGATATTTTGTTTTGATGATGAAATACAATATGGGTATTTAGATCTTAAAGGGATATTATAAGTTTATTACTATGAAAAATGGATTGGTTTGTTTTTTTGTCATGTTTTTTTGTTTTTCTTCATGCGGTGATGCAAAGTATAAAGCTACTACTTCTATATTGCAGGAATGGGAAGGAAAAACAATTCGATTTCCTTCTGATATGGTTTTTACTATACAGTTGAAAGACACTGTGAAATTATCTGTTAGTGAAGGGTATAAAATACTGACTTATGTAGATTCGGTAGGTTGTATTAGTTGTAAATTACGACTTGACCAATGGAAGACATTGATTGCAGATATGGAGCTAATGTTGGAGCCTGTTCAATTTTTATTCTTTTTTTCTCCCAATAAGCAATCGGATGTTTATCGAACTTTGAAAATCTCTAATTTTAGTTATCCAATATGTATAGATGAAACGAACTCTTTGAATAAACTGAATCATTTTCCAACAGATATGGCATTTCAAACTTTTCTATTAGATAAAGATAATAAAGTGGTAGCTATCGGCAATCCCGTCCACAATCCTAAAGTGAAAGAACTTTATCTGAAAATTATCCAAGGAAAGGAAGGCACTGAAAGCAAGAAGCTGTTGACAACCGAAATCGAAGTTAAAGAACAAACGATTTCATTAGGCCGCTTTAATTGGAAAGAAGAAAAGAAAGCAGTATTCAAGATAAAGAATATAGGTGACCGTCCGTTGGTCATCAACGATGTGGCCACTTCCTGCGGCTGTACTTCCGTTGATTATCCCAAGGAGCCTGTCCGCCCC
>ERZ808041.676-NODE-676-length-21815-cov-7.027095_pt1 | contig 21815 bp, 23 predicted proteins | sample MGYA00380192_ERZ808041 | MGnify/ENA primary metagenome ERZ808041 (study PRJEB31490, sample SAMN06133412) | mouse gut metagenome | isolation source: Z1_1 | host: mice | place: China: Chengdu | collected 2015-05 ...
ATAATTCTTTTGAGCCGCAACGCTGATTCGCTTCAGCGCTGCGGTCCTCTTTTGGATTGGCTAATTTGACGTTTACGCTTTGTCTACCTTTAGATTGGAAAGCGACGACAATAGAATCGGAATAATAATTACTGTAGACAGCAGCTCAAAAAAACGTGAACACGGATCATTATCCTCCAAATATATAAACAAAAGTATATTTAGTGCCAGCAACTCCAGCACAACAGTAATTTCACAGAACCGAATCATATGTGTTTTGATCCGATCTTTGTCTAAAAGCTTACCGAGCCTTTGGGTAATTTTTAATTTCCCGCATATCAGCAGATACGATATTGCGTATACGTTTTCTTTCCAATGGGCGCTAATATGTGCAGATAAAAAGTGTATTATTAGTCCAATTTTTTTGAAAAAGCCAACTTTTAAGGCTGTCTCATCCAAATATTCTGCTGTTTGCCGCAGGGAAGCTTCGCGCTCTGCGTTTTTCCTTTCCACTGTATCGAGTTCCACTTGAGCTTTTTTCGGATCCTTTCTTATAAATGCAAAGGCAGTAATGCAATAGAGGTTGGAATAATGGCAAAACGCCACAGCTGGTATATAACACAGAACAATTATCAAGGCTAAAATTCGAAAGACAGTACTGGCCGGTGTTTGCAGATTTCTATATACAAAGTCCACCGTTTTGGTATTTGTCACCATCAAAAGAAAAAAGCATATGACAGAAGGGAGAACAATCGGATTTAAAAGCTGGGATAAAAATGTTTTTCCACTTTTTCGTTTGCTTTGAAAGTAGAGTGCCAACATCCTGACCAAAAAAGACACAGATGTAGCTATCGCAAGGATATAGCTACAAATCAAGAACAGCCGCATATTTGTACGTATATAGAGATACATGGAAATTACCATAACGGGCAAAAATAGCGAAATCACAATGAACCCATTGTACGAAGCAGAGATTTCTTTGCTGTCCTTCTCTATGAAATCAGTCAAAAAATTCTGCGGCCTTCCTGTTACCAGTTTGGAAAGGCAATCCATAGCAAATAAATTGCCCATTAGTCCAACAGTTGCATTGATTAACAATACCGATTTCCATATCATAACTGCAAATTCCATCTCGTCTGAACGGTTCGTTGCAGCAGTATATATCGATAGGATTTGCAGAGATATCAATGCAATAAATAATGAGTACTTCATCACCCCACCGAATATTTCTCTGAATTTCATGTACTCCCTCCGATAAAATATTTTTCCAAAAGCAACTTGTTCTGCTGTCGAGTTTCAGAAAAATTGAAAGATATGCTGTGTTTTTATTGTAACATATTGTCAATATATGTGCAATATAGAGATAGAATAATCTTTATACAGATCGAAAAAAGCACCTTTATAGAGCTTGATACAACTGGAATCAATGAAATACCCTGCTCTTTGAACTTCACAGAACTGAGCAGCATATGGCAAAAGTATTTGAATTGGACTAGATTAATTGACCTGGGAGCGTGGGTTTTCCCACGCTCCCAGGATTTTTACGTGTGACGTAAAAATCAACCCTTTTTCTGAATTACGACAGTGCTTTCACCCTCCGATAAAATGTCCTGGGTTTCATGTTCAGCCTCCGCATGGCCTCCATCGCCGTAATCCGGCCCTCGCGCCACAGCTTTACCACCTGGGGAAACTCGGGCCGTTCAATGGGCTTCCGGCCTTTGTATACACCCTGAGCCTTAGCAATAGCGATCCCCTCCTGCTGGCGCTGTAGGATGTACTCCCGCTCCAGCTCTGCCACGGCCCCGAAGATAGTGAGCATGAATTTCCCGCTGGGGGTGGTGGTATCGATGGCCTCTTTCTTGGACACGAACTCCACCCCCTTGGCTGTCAGCCGCTCCACCAGCTCCAACAGGTCACGGGTGTTCCGGGCAAAACGGCTGATGGATTCCACGATCACGGTATCGCCTTTGCGTACATATTCCATCAGCTTTTTCAGCTCCGGCCTGTCGGCACTCTTTCCGCTCACGCGGTCAATGTAGACCTCATTTACTCCCAGGCTCTCCATCAGCGCCTCCTGCCGGATGGTGTTCTGCTCCTGGGTGCTGACACGAACATAACCGATCTTCAAATGTGACACTCCCTTCTGAATAGTCTTTCTTGACATTGGGGTATAATTGTAGTACGATTGCATTACAAGGAGGCGACGGACATGGCAATGGACGCAACCCTGCAAATCAGAATGAACAGTGATTTGAAAACACAGGTGGAGGAACTCTACCGCAATATGGGCACATCCTTCGCGGAGGCCGTGCGTATTTTTGCCCAACAAAGCTTGCGGGAGGGGGGCATGCCTTTCCGGCCTACGCTCAGAGCCTGGGAGGATATGACCTCCCAAGAGATCAACGCCAAGCTGCTCCGAAGCGAAGCCGATATTGAAGCTGGCCGTGTCTGCACCCAAGACGAGCTTGACCGTCGAATGGAAGGACGGTTTGCCCATGGAACAGATTCCAAAGTATAAGGTGATTTACACCGAAAACGCCGTTCAGGACATCGAAGAAAAAGCGGATTATATTGCGGCTCAGTTCCGTGATCCCAAACTGACAGAACAGAACTAAAGCAATTTGTGCCAATAGGGTCGGTTTCAGGAATGGCATATGCCAAAACCCGGAAACCAACCCTATTGCTATGCTTTTTAACCGTGCCGTTGGGGTATACCCTATCGGCACACTATTCGCAGGGCAGGACAACGATCCGCCCATTGATGCTCAATAACATTTCCGGCTGCCGGAACAGCTCCCTATACGTTTCTATCTGCTCGTCCGTCAGCGAATCAAAGTGGCCGCTGTTCGGCGGAGCTCCGCAGAGGAAGAAAGTTCCGCACACAATGTCATAGGCTTTCCCCTCCCCATCCCGCAGGGCCCGATTGAAAGGCAAGCCCAGCAGTTTTCCTTCGTCGTTGCACACCAATGCCACAGGGTCCTCAAACGGAAACAATGCTTGGATTGTGCCTCCAACAATGTCCTGCATAGCAGCCAGCCCCGGCGTAATGTCTTTTACCTCCGGCCTGTGTCCCGGCTCAATTTGTAAAATCTTCATCAGTCATCCTCTCTCAGCACACACCGAAATCCGCCATGACCTCCCGGATACAGCTCTCCCGGAACTGATCGTCATGGATCAGCTCCTCCAGGTCCAGCGCGTCATATCCCGCATCCATCAGCAGACGCAGCTCCCGTTCGGGCACTCCGTGGCGCTTGCCATATTCCAGCACCATTTCCAAGTAGTCGTCATGCTCCGGCCCAGCTGGTGCCGCATGGCTGTGCCAACCCCAATCGCAGAAATATCTCGGGGTCCACAGGCGGGCGTCGTCAAACCGGGTGACGGTGCGCTGGCCCTTGGCATCAATGGCCATAATGGCCCCCTGGGTGATGGGAATGTTGTTCTGGCGAAGCTTGGACAGTCCCAGCGCGTCCAGGGCCGTATTTAGGATTTCGCCGGTGGAGGCGTAGAGATAGCAGCCCAGGTGGGGAAGAAGCCGTATGACCAGCGGATTGTTCCCCCGGATCAAGTACAGGGTATTTGCATCGTTCAGCACGGTGATGGTAAACGTGCCGTCCAGGGCCTCGGCCATCCGGGCCAAAGCGTCCGGGCACAGCTTGCCACCCTGCTCCAAAAGCTGTATCGCCACATAGCTGTCCGTCTCAATTTTGGTGGAAGGCAGACGGTGGGAACGGCGAAGCGCTTCCTCATTGCAGAGCACCCCGTTGTGGGCCAGGGCAAAAGCTTTTCCTCCTACCTTGCCGGGGAAGGGATGGTTGTTGTAGTTCTTGCTGGCCGCGCCCTGGGTGGTCATCCGGGTGTGGCCCATGAGATACCGGGCCTCCGGGGCAATCCGCCAGCGCATCTTACAGGCGGGCCGAGGCGCTTTCTGAATTCGTACCGACCCGTTCTGCACATAGGCCACGCCGCTGGCGTCGATTCCGCGAATCTGGGCGGCATCGGCCAGCTCCTGGAAGATTGCCCGCCGCTGGGCCGGGGTAAGCTTGCCCCGAAAATCCAGCACTCCAAAAATGGCGCACATCGTTACACCTCCTCGGCGGCGGTTACAGGCTCGCTCACATAAAGCCGCCGCTCTTTCAGGTACTGCACCAGCTCCGGGGCCGTACAGCCCGCCGCGAACTCCGTCCAGGTCAGCTGCTGCATCTCCTCATCGGTCAAATAAAGAGCCACATCACAGATGCGGTCTACCATCTGCAATGTGGCTAAAATCGTGTTGAGCTTTAGAGTCCCCCGGAACATCCGAAATTCAATGGTGGGATAATTGGTGAGATTCACGCACTTGTACCGCTGGTAGTGCTCCTTTTTTGCGTTGTCCAGCACCGCCTTGGGATCGTCCTTCCGGCCATACCGCGCCGCCCACTGCTCCATCTGGGAACGGGAACGGCGGCTGAATCGCAGCAGCTCATTCCAATGGTTTTCCACGAAAAACAGGATGCGGGCGATTACCTCCTCCTGTTCCTCGTCAGTGTCCCCAAAGGCGGTGCGGTTCACGTGGACATGGAGACCGCAGGTACAGGCTTTGTGGCTGGTGTATCCCATGCGCAGAGCCTCTGTTGTTATGTCTCCCCAGGGCATTTCCGTGAGATGATAGGCCAGGGTCATGGGGTGGGTAACCAGCTCCATGCCGTCATCCAGGGAGCCGTCATGTTTGATGTAGACGTGTTCCCGGCCCTGGAAGTTGGCGGCTTCCATCAAACGGCTGGCGTGGTCAGTTCTCTCCCCCGCCCCGTCGATCTCTAGCTCTACGCCAAGGTAGCGCTCTCCTTCCCCATAGAAAATAGGGTCGGGCTTGTAGTAATAGTTGTGGATTTCCGTCTCGCCGCTGCGGACTGTATGGCAGCTATGGCACAAGGGCTCCTCCTCGTCCACGTCATCCCTGAGATAGTAGGCATGATCCAGTTCCAGGAGCGCCCCACAGCGGGTACAGTTGGTGTAGCTCCGATCATAACAGGAGGAGCACAAGGGCGTATCCTCATCTCCGGCGTTGTCCTCCCGCAAAATACGCTGTCCACATTCGTGGCACAATAGAGTCTCCTCATCCAGGCAGGGACGGCAGAACTCGTGGCCGTCTACCACAGTCCGATCTTCCAAAGGGTGGAGCTCTCCGCAAGAAGAGCAGATAAAGGTTTCTATCATCAGTCGATTCCCTCCTCAAGTAAATAGTCGATAGCCGCGCACAGGCCGGCGGCCAGGGCAGCCAGCGCGATCCCCAGAATGTTATCGCGCAGCAGGTTCAATTTGTCATTGGTGATCCAACTCCTTTTTCAATGATATGGGCCCTCACGCGAAACAGGCTTGACGGAAAAGCTGCTGCACCAGATGGGAAAGCACGGTGCGGATAGCGGTCAAGATCTGTCTGAGCATGGTGATTGCCTCCTCTCTTTTACAAATAAAACGGCGGATATTTCTTCAAAGATGCGGTTCTTTGAAGAAATATCCGCCGAAATTTTGACAGCCATAGAATCGTTCTCAACCCGGTATTTACGTGTTCCTACGGCGTCCCTATGCAAATAATGTATTGATGGGAAGGTCAAACATAACGCGAAACAACCTAATAGGGCCAAACTAAGGTCGGAAAGGAGAAAAATTATGTACGAATACGATGATTGCGAGAACCTGGACGAGCGGGAGTCCATCAGCGAATACCTGACGCCCAGAGAGGTCATGGACCTGCTTTACATCGGCAAGAACACGTTGTACAAGCTGCTGGGCTCCGGGGAGCTGAAAGGGTTTCGGATCGGGAGGCAGTGGAGGGTGGCAAAATATGAGCTGAAGAAATATACAGATCGCTAAATTGAGAGCAGTATATATCCGTGATGCCAGATCTCTAAGGGGCTAATTGATAAGCGTTCCGAAATTCTTCTTCGCTTAAAGTAGGGTCATTTCCTACGACTGGAGTCATTTCAAGAGACGTGCCTCTAAAATATTGGGCGGGCAGCTTCGTTGGACGATACTTTGTACGGATAACATATCTTACTCGATACCTTGTTTGGATATTTTTATTATGTACATACACTTTCCGTTTTTTTGTAAGTAGGTTCATCTGACGTTTTATTTCCTTACCCGGAACATTGCAGCTTTGTAAGGCATCACACAACAAGCGTTGCAATATTTCCCATTTTTCAGGAGGAATCTGCTTAGGCTTACAATGATATACCCGCCTTTTTTCATAAAGGTCATCTAAAATGAAGTTAAAAAATTTTCCAGCTTCAAGTGTCACATAAAACGTCCTAGAACCTTTTGGCTTAAATAAATTCATATTAATGTCTAACTTTTCACATAGACCATGCAATTGGTCCAGAGCAGTTCCGTTGTATCCACAATCTGGTTTTTGATCTACACCTGTAGCATTCATTTGACGAATTCTTCTTTCATTCAAGAAATGGCTCATGCTACAGTGTTTTGGAAGGGATTCCTTCATTTTGACTCCTCCTAGTTTTATAAGTACTGAGTGGGCGGATGGACAGATGGGCAAAAGAAAACTTTTTCAAGTATACGATGCGGTTTAAATGAAGAAATCTGTATCACAATTTGTATCTGCCCATCTGTCCATCCGCCCTTTACGTGAGAAAGCCTTGTAAATGCAAATAAATGGTAAAACTATGGCACTTTATTTTTTTCATTTCACTATATCTCTTTCAGTCCGGGTGTGGTATGGTTTCGACAGTCGAGGCGTTCAAGGGCCTCAAAAAACAAGGAGGAAAACAAAATGACGGAATTTCAGACAACATCGCTCATGAACGTGCTCTTCGGGAACGTTAACAATGGAACACCAGGTTGCTTTGGCATCAGGCGGGAATCTGATTTTGATAATCACCTGGCTCTCCATACGCAACGCCGGAGGGCACCTATCACAAATCTAGCTGTATCTCTACAAGCGCGCACTGGACAGCGATTTGTATTCGACCAGCACAGTCTTCCAGGTGTTATCCTCTTGGATGTGTACGGTGAAAAGGAGAACCCGGTTCGGATTCTTTTATGCGCGGCAGACGGTACTCCACTGTTATCCTCGGACTGCGACATTTTTCGCGGTCAAATTATCATCTTGGCAAATATAGCGGTCGGCGGCGACCCCAAGCTATTCGGCGTTAAAGCGGTATTCGAGGATGCAGAATTTGACGAAGAGGATGAAGAACCGCACAGCACCGCGATTTGGGACGGGAGCAAACAGCTTACAAAGCTGTGGCGAACAGAGTTACGCCTCATGGCAAGGGAGGGACACGGCATTGATAGTCAACTCGTTCACCTTTGAGAAAGGGGTATTCCCTGACGGGGGAAATATTCACTGGCAGCCGGAAACAAATTTCGGAGCACTGTCAGCTTCAGAAAGCTTCGAATTACCAACTTCTTTATCGGGCAATTGGCACCCAGAACCTGATATTGATCTGCCGACAGAACGCCAAGACGGCTTGTGGCAAACACAACTAAACGGCAACGTTGTCTTTGAGCCAAATGTCCTGGAACTGATGCCAGCTATACCTGCGGAGCCATTCGCATTGCCGGAAGGTCTACAGCCGCAGGTCCCTGATATATCCAAGGGGCTGGGCCAGCGCAAAGACCGGGTAGACCTGGTCAGCCTTCAAAAATTCGTGGCTCAATCGCATCGATTCATGGTCCTCAACGGCCAGCTGTGCGTTTACCACCCTCCGTGCTGGAAAAAACTGTCCGACCTGGACGCTGAGCGAAAAATCCGCGCCCTCGTTGAAGAGTACGATCAGGGATATTGCTTAACACAACGGGAGTACGCCAAGATCCGGGAAGGCTTGCTCTGCGACCCCAACATTCCATGCCGAACCGGGGAAATCAGTGCGGCAGAAAACAAGATCAATTTCCTGGATGGCACACTTGACCTTGGTGTGAGGAGACTTTATCCACACGATCCGAGAGACAATTTTTTCTCCGTGCTAAATGTTCGCTATGAAGACGCTACAAGCAGTTCTGGTCGCGTTTTTAAAGAGTTTGTCTCGCATATTTCTACTGGGAATGGCGAAGTGCGGGAACAACTGCTTCAATTGATCGCGCTGACCATTTTGCACAAACCGCTCAAACATTTCTTCGTACTTGTTGGACCCAGCAACACGGGAAAGACTCAATTTGGCCGCTTTCTGGAAGAGTTGGTTGGGCACGAACAAACTGTTTGCGTGCGGGATATCCACGACTTTGATGACCGGTGGACGGCAGGCAGCCTCGAAGGGAAAACCTTGGCGCTTTGTCTGGATTTGCCAAATTCCCCATTACCGCCCCGTGCGGTTGGCATCGTCAAACAGTTGGTTGGCGACGACGCGATCAAAGCGGAGAAAAAATGCAAGGACCCATATACCTACCACCACAAACCGCTGCTTCTCATGGCTGGGAACCATCCATTGCGCATCTCAGGAATCGACCGGGAAACTGCGTTGCTCAATCGAATGGTTGCAATTTGTTTTCAAAATCCTGTTCAAGAGCGGGACATGCGGCAAGCGCTGTACTTAGACCTGTTGAACGAAGCGCCGTACATCATCGGTCAGGCCATACAGTCCTATTACAGGCTGGAACGGAACAATTTTAAACTGACGCAAGTTCCCTTGCCGCAGAAATATATGCCGCAGGATGCCCGCTATGATTATCATTCTATAGCCCAATTTCTTGAGCAGTGCTGTGAATTTGTGCCGGAAGCAGAAACCTCCACCAGCGAAATTTATTCTGCGTACTGCGCGTTCAGCGAGATGGATTCGCCGTCAACCAACCAGACAAACTTTTCAAGAATGCTTCGAGAGCTGTTGGAAAGGCACCCAGAAGTGTCAGCGCTCAAACGTGTTGGCGGCAGGGAGCAGCGCGGATATCGCGGCATCCGCCTGATAAAATGATTCGGGCTCCCGTGCTAACAGTGGGAGGGAAGGAATACATTATTTGGTAAAAGCACGGGGAGGTGTCATTATGAATACGTCTGTAAATTGCAACAAAATGCTGGGAAAGCTGGTCAAGCAGGGCCTGATCCGGGAGCTCTACCGCCAGCATCACATTACCCAAATCCAGTTTGAGCAGTTGATGAGGCTCCAAAGGGCCTAAAAAGTAGGAGGGTGCGGTGTCGCGTTTTGCGCTGCACCCTCCACATTTGACGAGAGGAGGTGAACGCCATGCCGCTGCGGGTGGCGGCCTATTGCCGTGTCTCCACGGACCGGGAGGACCAAGCAAATTCCCTGCACAGCCAGCAGACTTACTTTAGCACATATATCCAAGCCCATCAAGACTGGATTTTAAACGAGATTTACGCCGACGAGGGTATTTCCGGCACCAGCACCCGTAAGCGGGAGGCGTTCAACCGCATGATCGCCCAGGCCGAACTGGGCGGACTCGACCTGATTCTTACCAAGGAGGTATCCCGTTTTGCTCGAAACACGGTGGATACCTTGGAATACACCCGGAAGCTGAAAAGCTTGGGCATCGGGGTCATTTTCATCAACGACAACATCGACACACGGGACAACGATGGAGAGCTACGCCTGACCATCATGGCGAGCATGGCTCAGGAGGAGTCCCGCAAAACCTCTGAGCGGGTGAAGTGGGGACAGAAGCGCCGCATGGAGGCGGGGGTGGTGTTCGGCAACAACTCCATCTATGGGTTTGATATTCACCGTGGACAGATTTCCGTGAATCCAGAAGAGGCCCAGGTAGTGCGGCTGATTTACCACAAATTTCTGAATGAAGGAAAGGGCACCCACGTCATCGCCCGAGAACTGTACGAGGCCGGAATTGCGCCGCCCAAAACTGCCACAGGGAAGTGGTCGACGGTGATGATCTTACGTATTTTGCGCAATGAAAAACATGTGGGGGACTTGCTCCAGAAGAAATACGTGACGCCGGACTACTTGAGCCACAAAAAGGTACTGAATCAAGGCTGGGAGGAACAGGTGCTGATCCGGGACCACCATGAGGCCATCATAGACCGGGAGACTTGGGACGCCACCCAACGAGAGCTGGCCGCACGTAGCGCCAAGCAAGGGGACAAGTCCAAATATTCCAACCGCTATTGGTGCTCCGGGAAAATCTATTGCGGGGCCTGTGGGAGCCCTTTTACCCCGCGCAAGCGGAAACGGCCCAACGGGGATCTGTATATGGCCTGGGGTTGCCACAGTCGGGTGCATTACGGAAACTGGAAACGGGATGGTCAGGGCAAATCTGTGGGCTGCAATATGCGAATGGTGAACGATAAGAGCCTGTCCACCATCGTGAACTTTGTGCTGGGACAGCTGGAGCTGGACAGCGACGCTATTGTAGCTGAACTGCTGGAGGACATCAAAAAACTACAACAAGCCCCGGACAACAGCGGGAGTATAGAACGCCTCAAAGCCAAGAGAGCGGCCATTGAACACAAACGTGAAAATGCCTTGGACGCATTTCTCAGCGGAAAGATTTCCGATGAGGAGCTGCAAACCATGCGGACCCGATATGACCAGGAATTGGCGACCATTGACCAGCAGCTCCAGGCAATCACAGAGGCGGCCCGCGCCCTAGAGGCACAGAAAACAGGACTGGAGGACATCGTGCGGACCATCCGGGCGGGCCTGGAGAGCTCGGAGGAGGTCTATCGGGAGGTCATTGAGCGCGTCACAGTATTTGAGGACTGCATAGACGTGCAGGTGAAGTTTGTACCCGGAACTTTCCGCATTTGGTATGACACCAGCGGCAAGCGGGAGGCATATACCACCACCATCCAGCGGTGGGAGGTGGTGTGACCGTATCTTGGCCGATATGATTTGTAGAGTCCCGGGCTTCTGACGACGCGCAGAAGCCCGGGATTTTTAATATGCCTGACTTGCCAGCTCATATAGTTTTTGCACTATAGTGCAGAAACTATAAAAAGAAACAAAGTTTTTGCACCGTAGTGCAAAAAACTTCTTTAAAAGCCTGTCAAAGGTTTTGACGGCTTGCGTGGCTTGTCAGGCACCCGAAGATATACAGGAAACGGAATTCTCCAACACGCTGGTTCGATTTGTCTTTTACTTTTTTCCCGGTTGTGTTATACTAAACATAGAAAACTGACTATGAGTTTTGAAAAGAGGTGGGGCATATGCTGGCCGGTACTGGGATCAAGGAGCAGGTGCAGAAGGAAATCTGCCAGTTCGCGAAACATTATCAGCTGGATAAAGTGGTCCTGTTCGGCTCTCGGGCCAGGGGAGACCACCACCGGGCCAGCGATATTGATTTGGCAGTATGGGGCGGCAGTATTGCGCGGTTCGCGGCGGATATTGATGAGGAGACATCCACCCTGCTGAAGTATGATGTGGTGGATATGGGGCAGGATGTCTCACCAGACTTGCTGGCCTCGGTTCAAAAGGAGGGACGGATTCTTTATGAAAAAGTTTGACCATTACCAGGCCAATCTGGCAGTTCTGTCAAAGGCGGACCAGCAGGACCTGGAAAACGAGTTTGTTATCGGTGGGATCATCGACAAATTTATGATTCAATTTGAGCTGGGGTGGAAGGTGCTCAAGGAACTGCTCCAATACGAGGGGCGGAGCGAGGCCAGATCCGGCTCTCCCCGTGAGATATTGAAAACCGCATTTCAAGTGTATGATTTCGTTGACGAGGATGTCTGGCTCGGTATGCTGAAGGACCGCAACAGCATGGGCCACATGTATGACGGAAATGCTGCCCGGAGATTGGCGCGGACGATCATTGACGTCTATCTCCCTGCATTTCGGCATATAGAGCGGAAAATTATAGAAAAATATCCTGAGATCAGCGCGTTGTTCTGATCGAATGGCACGGATAAACCCGGAGGTGGGCAAAGCCACACCTCCGGGTTTTTGCGTTACCATACCGCTAATGCTCCACCCACCGCTGAGGGCGCCATCCAGATCGCCATGGAAGAGCTGCCCATCACCCTCCACGACGCCCGGGCGCTGGTCATCGGCTTCGGGCGGCTGGGCCGGGCCCTGGCCCCCCGGCTGCGGGCCCTGGGAGCCCGGGTATGGGTGTCCGCCCGGCGATACGAGCAGCGGGCCACCGCCGAGAGCATGGGGCTGGGCAGCGAAGGGATGGGTCGGCTCTCCGACTGGCTGTGCAGCTACGACCTGGTGTTCAACACGGTGCCAGCCCCGGTGCTGGGGGTGGAGGAGCTGGCCGCCCTCAAGGAGCGGGCCCTGGTCATCGACCTGGCCTCCCGGCCCGGCGGGGTAGATCTGGACGCCGCTTCCACCCTGGGCGTGCGGGTAATCTGGGCCCTGTCCCTGCCCGGCAAGGTAGCCCCCGTCACCTCGGGGCGGTACATCCGGGACACCGTCTATCATATCATGGAGGAATCAGAGCTGTGAATCTGGAACAATTGAGAGTGGGATTCGCCTTCTGCGGGTCCTTCTGCACCATGTCCAAGGCGCTGGACGCCCTGGAACAGACTGCCGCCCGGTTTGGGCCGGTGACCCCCATCGTGTCCGAGACGGTGGCGGCCACCGACACCCGCTTCGGCGCGGCCCACGATTTCATGCGGGAGATGGAGCGCATCTGCGGCAGGCGGGTCATCTCCACCGTGGCCGGGGCGGAGCCCATCGGTCCCAAGGGGCTGCTGGACGTGCTGGTGATCTGCCCCTGCACCGGCAACACCCTGGCCAAGCTGGCCCACGGGGTGACGGACACCTCCGTCACCATGGCCGCCAAGGCCCACCTGCGCAACGGCAGGCCCCTGGTGATCTGCCCGGCCACCAACGACGGCCTTACCGGGTCCGCCCCCAACCTGGGGACCATGCTCAACCGAAAAAACGTGTATTTCGTCCCCTTTGGCCAGGACGACTGCACGGGCAAGCCCGCCTCCCTGGTGGCGGACTTCACCCTGGTGCCCGACGCTGTGGAGGCCGCCTGCCAGGAAAAACAGTTACAGCCAATCCTGCTGTGACGATAGCCGCATAGGGCCGGATGATTTTTCTCCTTGCAATCGGGGGGAAAAGAGCATATAATAGTAAGAGCCGCAGTGTGGAAATTGAATCCATAAAGGAAGTGAGATGCGTCGTGTCAAGCGATCCGTTTGGTCGAAGTTGTATGCAAAAAACACGGCGCACCTGCTGAGCCGGCACCCGCTGCCTCCCCGTGCGCCCGCCGCCCGCCGGCCCTAGGCCGGTGGGAGAATTTACATGGGCTGCGGCGGGGGATTTTTTTACCCTTTCGGCCGCGCCTGGAAAGGTGTGAGCGCTTATGATGACCATCCACAAAACCGTGGACGGGAAAATGACCCAGCTCAATTCCGTGACCGACGGCTGCTGGGTGAATCTGATCAACCCCAGTGAGGACGAATTGAAGACCGTGGCCGCCACCCTGGCGGTGGAGCCCACCTTCCTCCGGGCCGCCCTGGACGAGGAGGAGACCTCCCGGATTGACAAGGAGGACGGCTCCACCCTCATCATCGTGGATACCCCCTCCATGGAGCAGGACGAGACCGGCGTGGTGTACTCCACCCTGCCCATGGGCATCATCGTCACCGACAGGCACATCATCACCGTGTGCTTGAAGGAGACCTCGGTGGTCCGGGACCTCCAGAACGGGGTGGTGCGGGACGTGCGCACCGAGCAGCGCACCCGGTTCATCCTGAATATCCTGCTGCTGGTGGCCAAGCGTTACCTGAGCTATCTGAAGCAGATTGACAAGACTTACAGCCATATGGAGCGCCAGCTGTACAAGTCCCAGCGGAACAAGGAGCTGATCCAGCTGTTGGATTTGGAGAAGTCTCTGGTCTACTTCAACACCTCCCTGAAGGCCAACGAGGTGACGCTGGAGAAGATCCTCCGGGGGCGGATCGTCACCCTCTATGAGGAGGACCACGACCTGCTGGAGGACGTGCTCATCGAGGTGCGCCAGGCCATCGAGATGGCCCAGATCTATTCCGACATCATCTCCGGCATGATGGATGCCTTCGCCTCCGTCATCTCCAACAACCTAAACGTCATCATGAAGCTGCTGGCCTCCGTCACCATCCTCATGACGGTGCCCAACATCGTATTTGGGTTTTATGGAATGAACGTGGACATTCTCCCCTTTGCCCACAGCTTCTGGCCCCCCCTGGTCATCTCCGTGATCATCATCGTGGTGGCGGGGATTATTCTGAGGAAGAAGGATTTGCTTTGATACAAAAAGCTCCCCCGGAACCTGAGTCCGGGGGAGCTTTTTGCGCACTGCTGTCACGCTTCTCAGCGCTTCCACCGTTTCAGCATGGGGAAGAACCGGTGCATCTGGGCCTTGGCCTGATCCTCCGTCATGCCGGGGTTGGACCGGGCCATCATGGGGGCGCAGAAGTCGATCATCTCCTCCATGGTCATCTCTCCCGCGAACTTCCCGTCCTTGTAGCAGTAGGAGCAGTAGTCGTCGCTGGGGGAGCCGTCCGTCTCGGTGCCGTGGGCGGCGCCGGGACCCAGGGGCATCCCGCAGGACTGGCAGAATTTCATGTCTTTGTATTGTTCCATGACTGGAACCTCCTTTGTTTGAGATGGTCCCATCATAGCGCCGCAACCCTGACAAGGCGTGTCATGTTCCCCGGCGTGGGCCCAATAAATTTTCCAGCCCAGGGCGGCCAGCCTCCGGCGCAGGACGTCGGGAGCCAGCACCTCCACCCCCGCCCCAAAGCTGAGCAGGTAGCCGTACAGCCACTGGTCCTCGGGGAACACCGCCTCCACCAGCAGGGAGCCGTCCTCCTGCCGGACCACGCAGCTCTGGTCGAACTCGTCGTACACCCGGTAGGCCATATAGGGGGCGAACCGCAGCCTGGCCTCCACTCGAAACAGAGGCGGGATCTCCCCGGAAAACTCGATATCCGGCGGGTCTAGCCGGCGGTGAAACACCTCCCCGGCAAACTCCGGGGACAAAATGCGGGACAGCCGGAAGGTGCGGTAGTCCTCCCGCTCCAGGTCGAAGGCCTGGAGATACCACCCCTGTCCCTTGAACACCAGGCGGGCGGGGAGCACCTTTCGGGCCCGGGTGGCTCCGTAGGAGCTGGCGTAGTCGAAGGCCAGGGTCTGCCGCTCCAGCACCGCCCGCTTGAGGAGCTGGAACTTCTCGCTGCCCGCCTCCCCCGCCCCCCAGCGGGACAGGTTGACCTGGAGCCAGTCCTCCCGCCCCCGGCGGAACAGGGCGGACAGCTTGGTCAGGGTCTGCTCCCCCTCCTGGGCCGGGAGGCTCTGGAGGGCCAGCAGGAGCTGGCGCTGCTCCTCCTCGGAGAAGGCGGCCCGGTCCAGCACGTAGCCCTCCAGCAGGGCCACCCCGCCCCCGGATCCCTGGGTGGTGTAGACGGGCACCCCGGCGGCGGACAGGGCGTCCACGTCCCGCAGCACCGTGCGCTGGGAGACCTCCAGCCTTTCGGCCAGCTCCCCGGCGGTCATGCGGCCCTTTTCCAGCAGCAGGTACACCATTTGAAATTGCCGGGCGACAACGGACATGGACACTCCCCCCTTTGTTCCATTGTAGCATAGAAGAAAGCGAAGGGAAAGGTCCTTCTTTTTCTTGAAAGAAAAAGAAGCAAAAAGAACTTTTGAGCCGTTACGAAAATGGGCGCGAACCGTGAAGCATCCGCTCGATAACGAACATAGGATCAAAACAGGAAAAATTTATATTTTTCATGCTTTTACGGCCGGGCGGAAACAAATTGGTCTCCGCCCGGCCGTAAAGGATGGGTATAGCATGCAGATGGCAGTCTAAAAGTTTCTTTTTTCGCTTCCTTTTTTCTTTTCAAAGAAAAAAGGAAGTCCCCCGTCAGTCCAGCTCGAACTGGCCGGTGTACAGCTGGTAGTACCGCCCCTGCTCCTCCATGAGCTGGGCGTGGCTGCCCTTTTCCATAATGCGCCCGCCCTCAATGACCACGATGCAGTCGGCGTTGCGCACGGTGGACAGCCGGTGGGCGATGACGAACACAGTGCGCCCCTCCATGAGGGCGTCCATGCCCTGCTGGATGTGCCGCTCGGTGCGGGTGTCGATGGAGGAGGTGGCCTCGTCCAGCACCATGATGGGCGGGTCCTTGACGGCGGCCCGGGCGATGGCCAGCAGCTGCCGCTGGCCCTGGGACAGGTTTCCGCCATCCCCCGTGATCCGGGTCTGGTAGCCCTCGGGCAGGCGGCGGATGAAGCCGTCGGCGTTGGCCGCCTTGGCCGCGGCGACGCACTCCTCGTCGGTGGCGTCCAGCCGGCCATAGCGGATGTTGTCCATGACGGTGCCGGTGAACAGGTGGGTGTCCTGGAGCACCGCTCCCTGGCTCAGCCGCAGGGAGTCCTTCTCAATGGAGCGCACGTCGATGCCGTCGCAGGTGATGGCGCCCCCCTGGATCTCATAAAAGCGGTTGATCAGGTTGGTGACGGTGGTCTTGCCCGCCCCGGTGGAGCCCACAAAGGCGATCTTCTGCCCCGGGTCGGCATAGACCGACAGGGTCTTCAGCACCGGCTTGCCCTCCACGTAAGAGAAGTCCACCTGGCTGAGCCGCACCGCCCCCCGCAGTTCGGTGTAGCAGAATTCCTCGCCGGGGACGTTGCGCACCGCTCCCCGGATCAGATGGAGGCCCATCTGCCCGTCGGGGCCGGGGTACTTCCAGGCCCAGCCGTGGCCCGCCATCTCCTCCAGGCTCAGCGGCGTGAGGGAGCCGTCCCTCTCCAGACGCACCCACAGGCCGGCCTTGGAATCCTGGCCGGGGGGGAGCAGCTTGAGGGCCCCCTTTTCCTCGTCCGCCTGGCCCAGCTCAAGCAGCGCCTCGTCGGGACCCACGGCCACCGGCACCAGGGACATGCCGCAGTTCCGGGGCACCTTCCAGGCCCAAGCCTTGGGCCGCCCCTGGCCGCCGAATTTGGACAGGGAGCCGTTGGCGTCCTTGTCCACGGGCACCAGGGTCACCCGGCCCTGGTCCACCTCGGGCTGGGCGTCCATGACGGCGAAGATGCGCTCCGCCCCCGCCAGGGCGGACAGCAGGGAGTTCACCTGCATGGAAATCTGGTTGACGGGCTGGGTGACCTGCCGGTTATATTGCAGGTAGGTCACCAGGGAGCCCAGGGTGAAGCCGGTGTTGACCCCGGTGCTCATGGCCAGGGCAGCCCCCAGCACGGCGGTGACGGCATAGCCCACGTTGGTCAGGTTGCCGGCGATGGGCATGATGGCGGAGGAGTAGAACCCCGCCTGGCTGGCCGCCGTGCGGTAATCCTCGTTGAGGGCCTCAAACTGAGCCTTGGCCTGCTCCTCGTGGTTGAAGGCCTTGACCACCTTCAGGCCCTCGATCATCTCCTGGATGTTGCCGTTCACCGCCCCCAGGGCGCCCTGCTGCCGGGCGAAATACTTCCGGCTGCGTTTGCCGAACAGGGTGAACACCGCCAACACCGCCCCCAGCATCACCAGGGAGCACAAAAACAGCAGCGGGGACAGGGTCACCATCATGGCCACCACCCCCACGAAGGTGACCACGCTGGAGATGAGCTGGATCACCGACTGCTGGAGCGCCATCTGCACGTTGTCCGCGTCGTTGGTGAAACGGCTCATGAGCTCGCCGTGGGTGTGGGCGTCGAAGTAGCTCAGAGGGAGCTGCTGGAGCTTGTCAAACAGCTCCCGGCGCATGCGGTTGCACCCCTTGAGGGCCAGCTGGGCCATCAGGTTGGCCTGGAGGTAGGCGCACACCGCCGCGATCAAGTAGGTCCCCGCCAGCTGGACGCAGGCGGACACCAGCTCCGGGAGACGGGACTGCCCGGAGGCCAGGGCCAGGGTGAGGCTGTCGAAAATGGGCTTTTGCAGGTAGGTGGCCCGGACGCCCAGCAGGGCCTCCGCCACCACGCAGGCCAGCACCGCCACGAGCAGGACGGGCCGGTCCACGATGTATTTCACGGTGCGCAGGGCGGTCCTGCGCAGGTCCTTGGGCTTGCCGAAGCCCCCTCTGGGCCCCCCGTGGGGGCCGCCCGGACCGCCGGGGCCGTGGGGACGCCTGTTGTTGTTCTCAGCCATTGCCCTCCCCTCCTTCCTGCTGGGAGTCGTAGATCTCCTTGTAGATCTCGTTGGAGGCCATCAGCTGGTCGTGGGTGCCCACGCCGGCCACGGTCCCCTCGTCCAGCACCACAATCTTGTCGGCGTACTGCACCGAGCTGATGCGCTGGGCGATGATGATGACGGTGGTGCCCTTCAAATTCTCCCGAAAGGACTCCCGGATCTTCCCCTCGGTGGCGGAGTCCACGGCGGAGGTGGAGTCATCCAGGATCAGCACCGCCGGCTTTCTCACCATGGCCCGGGCGATGCACAGCCGCTGCTTCTGCCCGCCGGACACGTTGACGCCCCCCTGGTCCAGGTTGGTGTCAAAGCCGTCGGGGAAGGACATGATGAAGTCGTAGGCCTGGGCGTCCCTGGCCGCCTGGACCAGCTCCTCCTCGGTGGCGTTCTCGTTGCCCCACAGCAGGTTTTCCCGGATGGTGCCGGAGAACAGCACGTTGTTTTGCAGCACCATGCCGATCCGGCCCCGCAGCTGGTCCAGGGGGTAGTCCCGCACGTCCAGGCCGTCCACCAGCACTTTGCCCTTGTGTACGTCGTAGAACCGGGGGATCAGGTTCACCAGGGAGGACTTGCCCGTGCCGGTGCCCCCCACGATGGCCACAAACTCACCGGGCTTGATGTCCAGGGTGACGTTTCTCAGCACGTCCTCCCCCGCCCCCTCGGTCTGGTAGCGGAAGGACACGTCCCGGAACTCCACCCGGCCCCGGGGGGCGGGGAGGCGGTCCGCGCCGCCGTCCGCGATGGCGGGCTGGGCGTCGATGACCTCGAACACCCGGCGGATGGAGGCCTGGGCCCGGGTGTACTGGAGGATGGCCATGCCCACAAACATAATGGACATCAAGATCTGCATAATGTAGCCCAGCACGGTCTGGAGGTAGCCCACGTCCAGCTCCAGCCCCAGCACCATATTGCCGCCGAAGTAGAGGGTCAGCACCGTGGCCGCCGCCATGCAGATCATCATCACCGGCTGCATGGCCACCATCCGCAGGATGGCCCGCAGGCCCGCGTCGGTAAAGCCGTTGTTGGCGTCCATGAACTTGGCCCGCTCCCGGTCCTCCCGGACGTAGGACTTCACCACCCGCACGGCGATGAGGTTTTCCTGCACCGTCTCGTTCAGGTGGTCCAGGGCCTTCTGCATGTTCTCAAACAGAGGCATGCACACCTTCATCAGCGCCAGCAGGGCCGCCGCCATAATGGGCAGGATGACCAACACCACCAGGGCCAGCTTGGGGCTGATGGCCAGGGTGAGCACCACACTGGCCACCAGCATGGTAGCCGCCCGGATGAGTATGCGCAGGCAGATCATGGCGGTGTTCTGGATGTTGGTCACGTCGTTGGTCATGCGGGTGATGAGGGAGGAGGAGGAAAACCTGTCGATGTCGGCGAAGGAGAAGGAGGATATCTTCTCGAACTCCGCGCTGCGCAGGTTGGCCCCCAGGCCCTGGGCGGCGCTGGTGGCGCACTTGGCCGCCATCCCTCCGGCGAAGGTGGCAATGACAGCCACCAGCACCATCAGCCCTCCGGCCTTCAAAATGGGGGCCATGTCCTCCTTCAAAATGCCCTGGTTGATGATCTGGGCCATGAGCAGGGGGATGGCCAGCTCGCAGGCCGTCTCCAGGATCACCAGGAGCGGGGAGGCCGCGGCGTACTTCTCATAGCCCTTTAAGTAAGACGCGATGCGTCTCAGCATGGGTCACACTTCCTTTCTGGGGGATTGGACGGCGCACCGGGAGGGCAGGGCGGGAAAAACTCCCCCTGGCGGCGGCCGCCGATCTGATAGAGATTTTCCAGCATCCGCTGGTGGAACTGGTACACCTGGACCAGCTCCTCCTGGGTGAAGCCGTGGTACATGTGGTCGTCCACCTGCTGGAAGGCCTGAAAGCTGGCCTCCACCGTATCCCGTCCCTTCTGGGTGATAGAAATGCGGTTGCGGCGGCTGTCTGCCTGGTCCACCCGCCGGGTGACGTACCCCTGGCGCTCCAGCACCTTCAGGGACGCGGCGATGGTGGCCGGGGCGCTGTGGAGCTTGTCGGCCAGCTCCTTCTGGGTGGGCGCGCCCTCCGGCCCGTCCGGGTACTGGGCCAGCTGGACCAGCAGCCGGGGAGAGCCCACGTCCCCCACGCCGCGCTGGGCCAGGGCGGCCATACAGGCGTTGTGGTGGGCGCGGAACAGCTGATTGAGCAAAAGCGCTGATTGGTCCATGACGATCCCTCCCAATCGTTCGCAGGCTAATCATTCGTACGCGTATTATTTTACCCAGGCAGTCAAGAATGTCAAGGGGGAGTTTATGAAAAGTTTGTGAATTGCGCGGCGCGGGAGAACCGTACGCCATCTCCCCTCATTCCGAAGCGTACCAGCGCAATACGTCCGTTGTTCCCTCCCGCCGCAGGGCAGCGCAGGTCACCAGGGCGTCGGAGGCCAGCAAAATGAGGGCCGGAGGCCCCAGCCAGCCCGGGATCTGAGCGGCCAGAGACGCCACCGCCGGGTGAACGGCGTACACCAACCCCAGGGCCAACACCGCCCAGCAGGCGGAGAAGGCCGGACACACCAGCCCGCCCAGACTGCCTGGCATCCCGGCGTAGTCCCAGAACTCCACCCCCAGGACGTAGCGGTAAAAGGCCCCCATGAGAAACTCGGCGGCGGTGGCCGCCAGCCCTCCCGCCAAGGCCACCCACAGGGGACTTTGGACCCGCGGGGCCAGCCATAAAATGAGGCAGGCCCCCAGGCCGTACACCGGGCACAGGGGCAGGAGCAGCAGGCATTTGCGGTCCCGCTTGGGGTGGCGGATGGCCCGGGCAAAGGCCACCTCCAGCAGAAAGCCGCAGAAGCTGTAAATGATGAAATACCAGAACCAGCGCATAAAAACTCCCCCTCCCAATTTTCTTTGGGACCCCGCCCCTTTCGAGGCGGGAATCCGTATCCTGAAAATTAGGATGGGGAGAAGAGGGTGTTTTGATACAGGAAAGTTTTTTACGTTTTTGCGCGCTGGCGGCGGCGCAGGAACAGCAGGACCACCGTCACAGCCGCGCCCAACAACAGATACGTGGCAAAATAGCAGATTAACGCCCGCAGAGGCATACCTCTCCACCAGCCCCAGTGCTCAAATATCCAGTCGAACGCCAGTACTTGGGGCATCGGAAACATCAGCCAGCAGACGATTGCGTAAAAGCTCAGGCGCGCGGTGTGCCGGCGTTCCCCCATCCGGGCGGTGGCCAGTTCAAAGAGCGTCACGCCCAGCAACTGAATCATAAATCCGATGGCCAGCGGGCGCACGGTGTGACCGTTGAAATTGAAAAACATGAAGCCTCCCACCAGCCCCAGGGCGCACAGGCCCAGTGACAGGACAAAGGCGTTGTGTGTCCAGCCTTCTTCATTCAAATGCGCCTCTTCAGGCGCGCTGGGCTGAGGCGCGTTCTGCGCAGCCGGGGCCGGGGCAGCGTCCGGCTCGTCCAACTCCTCCCGGAGCAGGTAATCGCAGGACACGCCGAAAATCCGGCTGAGCTGGACCACGTTTTCCGTGTCCGGCACCGCGTCGTCCAGCTCCCATTTGCTCACCGCCTGCCGGGACACGGTGAGCCGGGTGGCCAGCTGTTCCTGGGACAGTCCGCTCTTTTTGCGCAGCTGTTGTAATTTTTCTCCTAACTTCACAATGATATACCTCCTGGTTCCGGCCCGCGCCGGTTTCGCTAGCGTGGCCTCATCATAGCTGTTTTTCCCTCCTCGGTCAACCAAATCAGGTTGGAAAAAGCGCAACCACAGGTTGCGTTCATGCTGTCCGGCGCTGTCCGCTGTGTTCTTCGTGCGTCCGCTGC
>ERZ808041.677-NODE-677-length-21808-cov-5.211587_pt1 | contig 21808 bp, 18 predicted proteins | sample MGYA00380192_ERZ808041 | MGnify/ENA primary metagenome ERZ808041 (study PRJEB31490, sample SAMN06133412) | mouse gut metagenome | isolation source: Z1_1 | host: mice | place: China: Chengdu | collected 2015-05 ...
CGTCCGTCGGCGCTTTGATGGCCGGGGAGCTTGAATAATGGAATGGAGGGACCAGGATTGGATCAGAAACAAATTGACGCGTGCAGGGCGCTTTCAAAGAGCATCCGCCGCGATGTACTCAAAATGACATGGGAGCGCAAAGCGGCGTTTATTGGGACGTCCTTTTCCTGTGCGGACATTCTGGGCGTTCTTTACGGCGGCTTTTATCATCAGGACGATGATTTGATGATTATGAGCAAAGGGCATGGCGCGAGCGCCTGGTACGCGGCGCTCGCCGAGGCCGGTGCGTTTGACCGCGAACGTCTGTTTAAGGAGTTCAATGTAAGCGGTTTTCATATGGGGGTGCACCCCAAGCGGAACAGCTTGCCCGGTATCCGCACATCAACCGGCTCCCTCGGCCATGGGCTTGGCTTGGCGGCCGGCGCGGCGCTGGCCAAAAAGGCGAATAACCGCCCCGGCCGCGCATATGTGATTCTGGGGGACGGCGAATGCAACGAGGGTTCCGTATGGGAAGGCTTTCTCTTTGCGCACCGCTATGGACTCGATAATCTGACAGCGGTCATCGACCGCAACCGCCTGCAATCATATGCGCACGACGACAAGGTGCTTGATATGGGCGATATGAACGAAAAGCTGCTTGCCATGGGCTGGGACAGTGTTTCGGTGGACGGGCACGACCATGCCGCGCTCTGGGAGGCGTTTGCGCGCGCTGCACGTGGCAGGCCGATGGCGATTGTCGCCAACACCGTTAAGGGAAAAGGCGTTTCCCTGTTTGAGGACAAGGTGCTTTGGCATTATAAATGGCCGGAGGACGAGCATTACGAGCAGGCGCTGAAGGAGTTGGAACAGGCATGAGAAACGCATTTGTCAATACGCTGATAGATTGTGCTAGGCAGGACCCTGCGGTGGCGCTCTTGATGGCGGAGGTCGGGTTCTCCGTCGTGGAGCCGTTTGAGAAGGAATTCCCCTCGCGTTTTTATAATACGGGCATCGCGGAACAAAACCTTGTGCTGACGGCTGCGGGCATGGCGCTGGAGGGGATGCGCCCGGTGGCCTATTCGATGTCGGCCTTTCTGGCGTCGCGCGCGTTCGAGCTGATCAAGGTCAGCGTGTGCTATCAGGATTTGCCGGTCGTACTGGCCAGCATTGGGACCGGGCTTTCCTACAGCGAGCTTGGCGCGACGCATCATGCGACCGAGGAAAGCGCCCTGATGCGCGCGCTGCCGAATTTGAACGTGTTTTTCCCGGCGGATGGGGCGGAGCTTTCCGAGGCGCTGCGGTTCGCGCTGCGCGCGGAGCACCCGAGCTATATCAGTTTCCCGAAACTGCCGGACAAGCCGCTGCCAGCGCATCCGTTCGAGATGGGGAAGGCAGTCCGTTACCGGGACGGCGGCGACGGTGCCGTGCTTGCAATCGGGCACAGCGTTGTGGAGGCGCTCGCGGCCGCGCAGGCGCTTGAACAGCAGGGGATCCGGCTTTCAGTTTATGGATTTCATACCGTCAAGCCGTTTGACCGCAGCGCGGTGCTTGAGGCGTGCGCGACGGGCAGTTTGTTTGTTGTTGACGAGCATCAGCAGTGCGCGGGCATTGCGGGCGAGGCGGCAAAGGCTGTTCTGGAAGGCGGAAAGACGCTGCGCCATTTCTGTGATTATTCCATTCCCGACTGTTTCTCAGATCACGTGGCGCGTTATGCACAAATGCAGGAGGAGTACGGCCTGTCAGCCGCGCGCCTTGCACAGCGCATCGGTGAAACGCTCGGAGGCGGGCGATGAAGCGGGTGCTTGTCACCGGTGCGAGCGGCCTTTTGGGACGCGCGCTGCTGCCGCGTCTGCTTGACGCGGGATATGAGGTGCACGCCGTCACAACGGATGCGGCGCGTCTTGCCTTCGCGCCCGGCGCACAGGCGCAGACGGCCGACCTGCGCGACAGCGCTGCCTGCCGCGCAGTTGTGGAACGTGTGCGCCCCGAAGCCCTTGTGCATCTCGCATGGGATCAAAAGGATGCCGGTTTTCGCAACGCACCGGCAAACCTGGACTGGCTCTCTGTCAGCGTCAATCTGCTGCGGGCCTTTTATGACTGCGGCGGAAAACGGTTTTTATTCGCCGGTACAAGCTCGGAATACGACGGCCGCAGCGGGCGTATGGAGGAGACGGCCGCCGCGCGGCCCGTTTCCATGTATGGACAGTGTAAGCGCGCGTTTTCCGAGACGCTTCAGGCATTCGCCGGACAATATGGCGTCAGCGCGGTGACAGCGCGCTATTTCACAATCTATGGTGAGCACGACGGACATGCTTTCGGCGCGATCCCGGCGGCCACCGCCGATTTTCTGGCGGGGCGGCCGGTCGCCTGCCGCGCGCCGAACACGCTGCGCGATTATATCTATGTCGGCGACGCGGCGGCCGCGACGCTGGAGCTTCTGGAAAGCGAACTCTGCGGCGCGGTCAATGTCGCCTCCGGCGTGCCACGCTCCATGCGCGCGGTGTTTACCGCGCTTGCCCGCGCCGCGGACGCGCTGCCGCTGCTCTCCTTCGAAAATGAGGATCAGCCCGGCGATATTCTTGTCGCGGATACGGGCAGGCTCAACCGGGAGCTTGGCTTTACCTGCCGTATGAACTTTGAGGAAGGGCTGCGGCGCACGGTGGCCTGGCGCAGAAAACAGGGGGGACATTCTTGAAGTATGATCTGATCGTCGCGGGCTGCGGCTTTTCCGGCGCTGTGATCGCCCATCTGGCGGCTAAACGCGGAGACAGGGTGCTTTTGGTGGAAAAACGCGGCCACATCGCCGGCAATATGTACGACTATGTGGATGAGGCGGGCATCCTGGTCCAGAAGTACGGACCGCATTCCCTGCATACGAACCATGCGCGCGTGCGCGCGTTTTTGTCCGGCCTGTGGGAGTGGGAGCCGTTTATCCTGCGTGCCCGTGCGATGATCCGCGGCCGGGCAACGCCGTCCCCCTTCAACCTGAAAACGATTGACGATTATTATGCGCCCGACAGGGCCGGGTTGCTTAAAGAGCGTCTGAAGGCCGTTTACGGCGATGCGAAAAAGACGACGATTGTCGAGCTGCTCGAATCGCCCGACCCGGTTATCCGGGAGTATGCACAGTTTTTGTTTGAGGAGGACTACCGGCCGTATACAGCCAAGCAGTGGGGAATCGCGCCGGAGACGCTTGATGTAAGCGTTTTAAAACGCGTGCCGGTGCGGCTCGACTACACGGACGCGTATTTCGACGACGATTGGCAGGTGCTCCCGAAAAAAAGCTTTACCGCTTTTTTTGAGCGTCTGCTCGATCTGCCGGGAATTGAACTGCGCCTTAGGACAAACATACTCGATCACCTCTCGCTTGACAGCGAATCGGGAACGCTTTCCTTTGACGGTCAGACAGCGGGCGTCCCTGTCGTATATACAGGCCCGCTTGACGAGCTGTTCGGCTGTTGCTATGGCAGCCTGCCGTACCGTTCGCTGCGGTTTGAGTGGAAAACGCTGGAGATGGACAGCTTTCAGGAAACACCCGGCGTCGCCCATCCAAAGGCGGAGGGCTTTACGCGCATCACGGAATATACAAAGCAGCCGCCGCAGGACGGGCATGGACGCACAACGATTGCGGTGGAATTTCCCGCGCCTTACCAGCCGGACGGGGAGGCTTATTATCCAATTTTGACCGAACAGTCGCAGCAATTGGCGGCGCGTTACCGCGCGCTTGCCAAACGTTTTTCGCATCTGTATCTGTGCGGCAGGCTGGCCGATTTTAAATACTACAATATGGATGAAGCGGTTTTGCGCGCGCTGGAATTGTTTGAAACGCTTTGAGGATTGATGGGGGAAAGAATGGATAAGCCAAAGGTAACGTTTTTAATGCTGGCCTACAATAAGGAAAATGAGGTGGAACGCGCGATCAAAAGCGTGTTGGGGCAGACGGAGCAAAATGTCGCGCTGTTTATCCGCGACAACGGTTCCACCGACCGCACGTGCGATATCTGCCGGGAATACGCCGAAAAGGACGCGCGTGTGCGCCTTGTGCGCAACGAGGTCAATTGCCGGAAGGATGGCGGCGGCTCATTCAACGATGGCTGTGTCACGCGCTATTGGACGCCGCTGCCTGACGATATAGTTGGCGAATACGTCTCCATCATCGATTCAGACGATTATTTGGAACCGGATTTTGTCGAGAAGCTCTATGCCGCTGCGAAAACCATAAAGGCGGAAATTGCGGTCAGCGGCAGTTCATTTTTTGATGAAAAAGGCGTGGTGTTCAATAAGCGGCTGCCGCCGCCGGTATGTACGCGCCGCCTTTCGCGCGACAGCGAGGTGTTTCGTTCGAACCTGCCGGCGATGTATAATACGTTTCGTACCTGGTGGGGCAAGTTGTTCCGGACAGATTTCTTCATGAAGTATTATGACGAAGCTTGGAGCACCATATCAGGCAGCGAATATTGGTGGGGCGCGTTTGATACGCTGATTATGCTGCGTTACCTGGTACACTGTGAATCCATTGTCAGTGTGGAGCAGCCGCTTTATAATTTCTTTCTGCTGCGCTCCTCCACCTATGCCAACCGTCCTGTCGGATGGGTGCGTTCTCTCGAGGCGGAGGCTCTCTATCATGCGAGCAACCGTCTGCTTGACCATTTTCATGCGCATACCCGTCAAAATGACCTGTTTTTACTGTCGCTTAACTGGGGATATCTTTTTGAGGCGCTTATGGCGGTTCAAGGATATGTCAAACGGCCCGGCGTCACACCGTGCAGGCTGTTGGCTGGAATTGCAGCCGTTCTCAATTGCCCTGTTCTCAAATATTATATCCGCGGCAATGAAACGACGATTTGGAAGGTCGTGCAGCAACAGGTCGAGACAGCCTGCCGAGCCAGGCCGAATGATATGATGGTGTTTACGTCCTATCTGGCGCGCCTGCTCTACCTGAAAAAGCTGCTTGACAGCGACCCGGCCAGCGTGCTTGCTCCGCCACTGCTGATCAGCTGCCTGTTCGATGCGGAAAACGCTAATCATTTGGGCTTGGGCTTTGTAGATTTGGTTAAGCACCGGACCCGAGGATGGGACGGGCTTATGGAAGCAGAGACACCGTCAATGATTCAGCAAAGACGCCTGTATAACCATAGCTTGTGGATGCAGCCGCGTATCAGCATATCTTCTTTAGACGACACGCAGGAGGTTAAGGCCTTGGAGCCGCAGTTGACGGCGTGTATGGACTCGGAGGATTATGAACAGGCGTGTTCGCTTTTGGAGGAGCTTTCATACAAAAGCCCATTTAACAGGACCGCCATGTTTTGCAGGATTCAGTTGGCTGTGCTGACAGAGGATGCGGAGCTTGCCTGCGTGCTGGCCTGCACAGCAAAGGTTTTATGGCCGCTTGACCCACAGATGCAGCGGCTCTGCTGGGGCGTGCTCGATATGTATGCACAGGACTTGCAGGCGGAATAAAGGGGAGGCGCGAACGATGCGTATAAATAATACGGAGGTCACATCTCTGGTAAGCGTGATTGTCCCTATTTATAATCAGGAACGGTATTTGGAGCAGTGTGTAAAATCGCTGCTGCATCAGACATATCCATATCTGGAGATTATTTTGGTCAATAACGGAAGCAAGGACCGCAGCGGTGCCATCTGCAAAAAGTTTGCGCGGCAGGACCGGCGTGTGCGTGTGCTGGAGATCAAAGAAAATCTTTCGGCCGGGAACGGCCGCAACACAGGACTCGATGCGGCGGCAGGGGAATATATATCCTTTGTAGACGGTGACGACTGGGTAAGGCCGGAATTTATTGAAAAGCTGCTGCGCGCGCTTTTGGAAAACGACGTCCCCATCGCGCAGTGCTGTTATGAACGGGCCTATTGGAACAACACGTTTTCGGATACGCTTCCTTACCATGAATTCCGTATTTTCAGCGGCCGGGAAATGTGCAAGATCATGAATGAATTCATCGGTATGTGCGGACCGATGACAATGATGTGGAATAAACTTTACCGCGCAGAGCTGTTTAAAGACTTCCGTTTTTATGAAGACGTGGCCTATGAGGATATGTACAGCGTTTACAAGCTGTTGTATCCGCTGGAGCGTGTGGCGTTTATTCCGGACAGGCTCGCCTATTGGCGGCAGCACGGGTCAAGCGGAACATCCCGGTATTCATACAAGGATTTCTGCATCCATGAAATGTATGCGTACGAGGAACGCGTCCGTTTTTTTGGAATGCATAATGACAGGGAGCTTTACCGTCTGGCGCTCAAGCGAATGTATTATATCGCTACACAGCATTTATATTTGCAGAAAAGATATGTGAAGGATTCCAGAAATGTACAGGATTGGCTGCTCGATAAAATCGCGGATATTTACCGTGAGCTGATGGCAATGGACTGCTGGTCCGCGCGGACGCGCAGCAGAATGCGGTTTATCCGCCGTTTTCCTGAGCAATTTGGATACTGGAGCCTGCATCATAAGGTCGATTTCCGCATTTAAAGAGATTGCTTTCAGGAGAGGTAGATCATGTCCAATTTTTATACACATCTTGGCGTGCTGGATCAAACCTGGCTCGATTGCCGCGAGATCGTGGTGTATGGGCTGGGCGTTATGGCTCTGAAAAGTATGGAGTCGCTCAGGCGTGATTTTGAAATCCCGTTTATCATTGACAACGACCCCAAAAAGGCGGGGACCCATTATGCGGGAATCCCGATTCTGACACTTGAGCAGGCGCGCGAAAAATTGCCCGGCAAAAAAATAGTGATCGCCTCGACATATGGCGTCAGCCGCGCGATTGCAAAAACGCTGGATGCAATTGGATTTCGGGAAACATTGGATTACTGCGCGCTGGATCTATTCGCCGCGGAATGGTATTGGCACAACCGGCGCGAGGTACACCTTGTCGAGGTGCACACGACGATTACGGAGCAGTGCACGTTTAACTGCAAAAACTGCAACATGTTTATGCCGTATTTCGAAAGTCCGCGCCATTTGCCTGTGCGCGAGCTGACGGACGATTTCGATCTGTTTTTCGCACGGGTCGACTGGGTATCGGGCTTTGGCCTGCTCGGCGGCGAACCGTTCCTGCATCCTGAGCTTTATGAAATCCTGACGCATCTGTGCGGCAGATATGCCGGCCGCATCGGTGAGATCAGCATCATAACAAACGGTACAATCGTACCGGATCAGCGGCTTTTGGAGCTGATGGCGCGCCATAATGTACGCGTCCATATCAGCGATTATTCCAAGGCAGTGCCGTATGCCGAAAAACAGGCGCAGGTGGTTCGCGCACTCATGGACAGCGGCGTCGATTACCGCGTCAATGAATCGCTGGTATGGACCGATTTTGGCTTTCCCGACCATCCCTGGCGTCTCTCAAAGGAACAGGCCGCCGCACATATGCAGAGCTGCGCGCCTGTTTTCCGCGGACTAAACAGCGGGCGGCTTTATTTCTGCCATGTGGTGTGGGCCGCTCAGCGATGCGGTTTGTATGAACCGGCCGGGGCGGACAGCCTTTGCCTGGCGGCAATCGATCCGTCCAGTGATGCCGACCGGCGCGCTTTGCTGGAGTACAGCCTTGGCAGCATGGCGGGCGGCAGTCTATCCTTCTGTAAATTTTGCGGTGGCTGTGGAAGCGACAACCGCAATTTCGTGCAGCCGGCCATCCAGGCGCCGCGCGGCGTTCAAATGCACATCAAGGAGGCCGGGCGGTGAATATTGACGAACGCATCGATCAGGTCAAGGACATTTATTTTCAAAAGCTGCTGCGCCAATTTCGCACAGCGTTTCTGGAGCATCGTAACAGCCGAATTGTGCTGTACAGCCTAGGAGCCTTTTCGGCGACAGTTGTTGAAGTCCTGCGGGATTTTCATTTCGTGGGCCTGATGGACCGCGACCCGGAAAATGTGGGCAAGAATTTCTTTGGCCTGCCGGTGTTCAGCCCCGAGCAGGCGGAGCGGCAGGCTGATTTGATTGTGATCAATACAGAGGAAAGCTATTGGCAGACCATCTACCGGCGGATCGCGCACCTAAATATACCGGTCTATTACCGAAATGGTACGCGCGCACAGCTGGAACAACGGCCCAATACGGATTGTGCCTACTGGTCGCGCAGCGGGGAGGAGCTTGCCAAACTGATCGATCAATACGAGGTTATTTCGTTCGATATCTTTGATACGCTCCTGATGCGCCGGGTGTTGGAGCCGCAGGACGTATTTCGTTTAGTGGAATATACGCTGCGTATAGATTTTGGACTTGAGCTGCCGTTTACCAAGCTGCGCCTCCAGGCGCTTCATGAAGCGGGGCAGACGGCGGAACTTGACGATATCTACCTTGCGTTCAGACGGATCAGCGGACTGGGAGCGGCTCAGGTCGAGCGGATCAAATTGAAGGAATTGGAAATTGAGCGGCGCGTGCTGATCCCACGCCGGCCTGTGGCCGCTCTTTTCCGGCGTGCCGCCGCAGCCGGAAAAGAAATCTTTGTGTTAAGCGATATGTATCTGCCGGGCGGTTTTGTCCGGGAGAGGCTGGCTGAATGCGGCATCACAGGCGATTATACGCTTTGGATTTCCGCCGAACAAAAGGCGGAAAAACGTGACGGAAGCATGTGGGCGGCTTACGCAAAAGCGATTTGCGGAAAAAAGGCGCTGCATATCGGCGACGATCCCGTCTGCGACGAGGAGAAACCGCGTGCCGCCGGGATTGATACATATCGAATTTTCAGCGCCGCGGCCATGCTCAAGCACAGTTCGCTTCAGGATTTGTTTGCACATGTATTGACGCTCAACGACGCGTTGATCGCCGGCCTAATTGCTGCGCGCCTGTTTGAGGACCCGTTTGCGCTGCACGGTTCCAAAGGACGCGTATGTTTTCATCGCTTTGAGGATTTGGGATACAGCGCATATGGATGCGTGCTGTATACGTTTCTTGTCTGGCTGCTTGGACAAACCTGCGGCAAGGGGTTTGACATGCTGCTGTTCTTCGCGCGGGACGGCTATTTTATGGCCGGGCTGTATGAGCTGCTGGCCAAGCGCCTTTCCTGCGGGCAGGCGCCCAACGGAATCTATTTTATGATTTCACGCCGCTTGGCCGCAATCGCAGCGATCGAAAATGAGGAGGACCTCCTGGAGGTGGTGCGCCTTCCCTATAATGGGACGTTCGCACAGTATATGCACGTGCGGTTTGGCATCGAGGTGCCTGCCTCCGATCAAAATCGGGAGCGGGTTGTCAATCCCGGTTCAGATTTCGAAGCATTGTGGTCCTGCCTGACGCCGTATATGGACCGTCTGCGCGCACAGATTCGGATGGAGCGGGCCAATTACCGCGCATACTGCCGGCGGATGTTGGACGGGAAAAAGTTTGCGATCGTTGACACCTGGTACAATGGAAGCTGCCAATATTATTTGAGCAAGCTTTTAGACAGATCGATGACCGGTTATTATTTTCTTGCGGATCCGTCACAGGAGAACAGAAACGCCAGCCGCGGCGGGATGATTTCCTGTTTTGCAGACCTGCCGGGCGGATGCGGCATCAATCGGAGAAGCCTTCAGTTTGAAAGCGTTTATACCGCGCCGCACGGCATGGTAAAATCGTGCGATGAAAACGGAGCCTTTACCTTTGAAGCGCCGGGCGGCAACCAGGCGCGTTTTACAGACAAAGAGCGCATCAATAGCGGCGTGCGGATGTTCATGGAGGATATGCTCTCCCTTTTGGGCTGCAAACGGCTTGAGGACGCTTTGCTGTCCTGCGCGTGTTCCGACTGGGTTTATGAATCCATTTTTTCGGGCAGCTGTGATTTTTCCCAGGAAATACGGTCCAGTTATGTCAATGAAAATGTTCTTACAAACGCCGATGAATTCCCGATTATGGATTAGGGCTGTTTCAAAAGAGAACAGCTATCAATTTAAAACGGCTGAAACTTTTTGCATCGATGCAAAAAAGCACACCGCCATTGGGCGGTGTGCTACCACCTTCTGAATACCATCAAAGGAGCCGGTTATGTTGCATTTGGAAACCTCGCTTGAAGTATTTTGGGAAACGGTGACTGTTCAAAGGGTACCGCTGGTTCTTTGGGGCGCCGGGGAACGCGGCGAATTTTATAACAGTCTGCTGCGGCAGGCGGGAATCAGCCCGGTATGCTTCGGAGACTCCAATCCGCAGAAAACGCGCGGAAACGTTTATTTCAAGGGAGTGCCCGTTCTCGGCGCCGCCGAACTAATGGAAAGGTTCGGGCGCGTCAGCATAATGCTGACGGTTAAGCGCGCCGCAGTGGGCGGCGCACTTAAAACCCTTGACAGCCTGTTTGGCGCGTGGGAACCGGTGCCAACAGTGTTCTTTCTGGACAGCGATTTCGAGACAGCGCAGCACACACGCCTGATGATGTACGCACGGCGCGCACAGCTCAGGCGGACAGATTTTACAATTCTGGCGAATACCTGCACTGCCGGCGATTGGTATAAGTATTTCAATTTTACTCCAAATACACCGACTCGGCGAATGATCATTTATCCAAACCATTATTTGAGATTGCTGTCGGATCCGCGCGGATATTTTTCAAAAAGCCTGGAGCATGCATGTGACGCCATCGTGCCGCGCGAGCCGTTTGGCCAGATTTATCCGGTCGGAAGGCTCGGCGATGTGGAGCTGCATTTCATCCACGATCACGATTTTGACACGGCGCGCGCCCGCTGGGAAGTCGATGCAGCCAGGGTCAACTGGGACAACCTTTTTGTTTTGTTCGACGATGCGCATTTTCCGCTGTCTCTTTCCTTGGCCCGTGCGTTTGAGGCGCTGCCGTTTGTCAATAAAATTTTTCTGACACGCTATGCCTATCCAGGGCTTCGCTGCGTATGCCGATACAATCCGCGTATGCTCTGGCCTGTCGTGCTCAATCATAATGTGTATCTGCGGTATGAACGGTTTGATCTTGTCCGCTGGTTAAATGAGGGCGGACAGGGCAGTGACTTTGAGCTTGGGTCTGTTATGGACGATCTGCCGCCGGAATATGTTGACTGGCTGTATGACGGGGGAATATCCATTAATTATGATCTGAATGATCTGATGACACGTCAGCTTGGTGGTACAGAGGGTGCTTATCCACAGGGATACTGGTGAAAGGAGGAGTTTCATGCGGCAAAATATGGGCTGCGTCTATTGGCTGACAGGGTTGTCAGGCGCGGGAAAGACGACGATTGGGCGCATTTTGTATAAGCGTCTGTGCGAGAAGCGGGACGGCGTGGTTTTTCTTGACGGCGACGATTTGCGGGCCGTTTTCGGAAACGATCTGGGTTATACGGCTCAGGATCGCAAAAAGAGCGCGATGAGAAATGCACGTCTGTGCGGGCTGCTTGCCGGACAGGGGCTTGTGGTGGTCTGCTGTACGATTTCCATGTTTCATGATGTGCGCGCATATAATCGGGGCAACCTTGCCGGATACCGTGAGGTTTATGTGCAGGCGCCAAAGGAAGTTTTAATTGCGCGCAATCAAAAGGGGCTGTACAGCGGCGTGATGGATCAGACCACGCGCCACGTGGCGGGGATGGATCTCACGGTCGAGGAGCCGGTCACTCCGGATCTGGTCCTTTATAACGATGGATCCCGCACGCCGGAGGAATTGGCGGAGCAGATTCTATTGCATTGGTCATAAAGAAGGGGAAATATCAGCTATGGGATTAACCACACAATGCAGCAGCGTCCCGCGGTTTTACAGAAGCCTGTTCGATATCGTCGACACCGCGCGTGAGCGGGGAATCGTTTTTTATGGAGCGGGCTTTTGGGGGGAGATAACCTGGCGGATTTTCCGGCTGTTTTCGGTAAAACCGCTTTGCTTTTGCGACGATGATCCAGATAAACGGACGCAGCCGCATCCGCTTACACAGGCGCCGGTGCTTGATATCGATGAAGCGGTGCGGCGCTATCCGAACGCGGTTTATCTGGCAACGGTCAGCAATATCGGCGGCAAAGCCGCGCCGCGCTACAGGATGAATATGGTACTGCAGGAGCGAGGCGTCCTGTCGGCTGACAGTGGCTTTCATGCGAGCAGGTACACCTTTTTGCTGGAGGATCATGTGTATGCTCAGATCAATGCGCCCATCAAGCGGGTGGAGGGTGTTTTTCACAAGGAGCATCTTGACAGGATACTATTCCTGACGCACATGGGAAACAGCGGAATTCTTTATCTGAATCAGCTTTTGGATAATCATCCAAACCTTATTAATATTGCGATGCTGGGGCAGATGGTCGATTTAGCGACCCTTTTCGACAACCGGCTCAAATATTTAAGCGGCCGGGAGTTAGCAATTGAGATTACCAGCCAGATGAGTCCATATTTAAAAACCAGCCTGCCGGAGCACGCATTTTTTAAGGCGTCCAGGTTGGCGGAAAAATTCTATTTGGATCAAAGTGGAAATCCGGAGCAGCGTTTATATATTGATGCGGCTGTGTTCCTGCGCTTTCTTCTTCAAGAGCTGCCAACCGACCGTACAGTTTCCTATGCAAAGCTGCTATGCTGCATCTTTGCAGCATACGCCAATGCTGTGGGCAAGCCGTTTGACCCTCAAAAAACATATTGGATGCTATACGAAATTCATCAGGCCAATTATGATATTAGTCAATTGAATCATTATATTCGAAATGGAGATTTTGCTGATCATCGGTATTTGTTTATTGTGAGGGAACCTGTACGGCATTTTTACGCCGCTTTTAAACGTCTAATTGTGCAAGAAAAGCCGCATGACCGGGATTACCATATTCGGAACTCCGTACTCGAGCTGATTTCCTGTGACCTGGGGCTTACGGCGGAGCAATCTGAAGAATGCCGGGATATGCAGATGCGCCTTGTACGTTTTGAGGATGCAAAACGCAATCGCCGCCAGACGATGCAGGCAATCTGTACATGGATAAATGTTTCGTATGATGAATGTATGGAGACTGCGACCACCAACGGTATCCCTGTTTATTTTCCCGCCACCGCACGGGGAGGCGGTGTATACGGAGCGGACAGCATGTCTGCGGTTGAGCCATGCGATTACAGCGATTTATTATCTGAATTCGATGTATTCCGCCTGAACCTGTTTTTCCAGTATTTTAAGCGGGCATGCGCTTATCCGGTGGATGTGCCTGATTTACAGAGCTTTTCACAGGATTTTATAAAAGAGCTGCTGAGATATCCGTTTCGCTTTGAGGAAGTGGTCAAACGGCTGCGTGAACAGGATGAAAAGCTGCCAGGGATACACAGTGATTTGCCTGATTATGCGGGCCGCATACGGGAGCTGCTGCTTTCGTATGCGCAGCGAAAGGAGGAGCATACGTATTTCCCATGTATTAATCCGATGAAATAATGTAAATTGTCAGGAGGTGGCTTTTATGGAAATCAGCATCTCAGGCCCTAAGGATTTTTATTTGAGCATCTATCACATCGCGCAGGAGGCGCGGGAAAAAGGGCTTGTTTTTTACGGCGCGGGCTTTTGGGGAGATTTGTCGGCGCAGATTTTTTCTCTGCTTGGAGTGGAGCCAAGCTGTTTTTGTGATGATGATCCGGAAAAAATCGGTCGTTTTTACAATGACAGGATCCCTGTTTTGTCCTTTGAGGAGTCCAAGCGCCGTTACTCCAACGCAGTTTGGATTGCAACGGTCAACTCCGATACGGTTGACGCGCCTCGCAAACGCCTTAACAACAAGCTGCGGGAAAACGGGCTACTCTCGGCTTCCTCCGGGTTTCATCCCGTGCGTTATCTGTATCTTTTGGAGGAAGCGGGCATATTGAAGGCTATAACAGCGGAGCCAGACGAAAGCCCCGACCGTTTTCACGCGTGTGCGCTACGCAGGATGGTGATCCTTAACCACATGGCAAACAGCGGCTGTGTCTATTTTGACAACCTGGTGGACGGGCATCCTGATCTTTTAAATATTGTTCTGCTCGGTCATTATATCCCGCTGCAAGAGGTCTACCAGAAGCGGCTTCGATTTTTGGAGGACGAACCGCTTGTGGCCGAGGTTGCCAGCCAGATGTCGCCTTATTTGCAAACGCGGTTTCCTGAAAAGCTCTATGAAAAGATGTTTTACCGTGCGGCGCAGCACTATCTGGTAAACGACCGCGGAGAGCCGGAAAACCGCATGTATCTGCCGGTAAAAGCGTTTGTCCATCATCTCTCGACCGAGTTGATGGGGAAAGGCCGCATTTCATATGCGTATTTGCTCAAGGCCATCTTTGCGGCTTATTACAACACGCTCGGAAAAAAATATGACGCAAGCCGCAACTATTGGATTTTTTATCAGCGCCATAAGGAAAATTACGATATGAAGGAGATTGCCGGCCTGCTCTCCCCGGGCGATTTCGACGCGGTGAAATATCTCTTTATCGTGCGCGAGCCGGTTCAGCATTTCTTCTCGTGGATGAACCGGTTTGTCCTGCGCGCATCGCATGACACCAAACTGCTTTTCGGACGGGCGAACAGCTATCTTAACCGGCTGCGCTGCGGCATGGGCTTGATGCTGCAAAACAAAACTGGCGTATCGAATGATGATGTGCGCGTCGTCCGCTTTGAAGATGTAAAACAAAAACACCGGGGACTGATGGAGGCGTTCTGCCGCTGGCTTGGGATTGAATATGACAGCATACTGGAGGAAACAACTGTCAATGGAATTCAGATTTACTTTCCGGTAGCGGGCAAGGCCGGTGCAGTCATTACTGGAAACGATCAGTCGGCGGTTAATAAAAAGGATTATTCGGAACTGCTCAGCGAATTTGATATCGTGCGGCTGAAAATTGTTTTTCAACAATTTTCACATGCATACCGGTATGCATGTGATGTCCCTGATTTCAGATTGTTTGCAAGGCCGTTTCGTGAGGAGCTGTTCGATTATCCCTTCAGATTTGAGCAAACGCTTGATGAGGCATGCGCCATGGCATACGCTGTGGGAGGCGCTGCGCGCGGCGACGAGCCGCGCTGCGGGCGGTTGATCCGGCAGTTGTTTTCAGAATATATGGACGGATACGAAGATGTGGAATATTATCCGCTGCTCGCTCCGGAGGATATTTAATAAAGTAAAGTGAGGTATATCAAATGAAAGTGGAATGGGATTACACAAATTTAGCGCAGGCATACCTGAAGCGTCCTGAATATGCGCAGGGCGCGATCGACCGGATGACTGAAACGGCGGGGATGAGCGCCGGCAAGCGTGTGTGCGATGTCGGCGCGGGCGCGGCGCACCTGACCCTGATGCTTGCACGCAAGGGCTATGAAATCTGCGCGGTGGAACCAAACGACGCGATGCGTGCCAACGGGATTAAAAAGACGGTGGATTATCCATCTGTCAAATGGTTCGACGGCGTTGGTGAACAGACGGGGATGGAAAGCGGAGCGTTTGACCTGGTCACATTCGGATCGTCCTTTAACGTCTGCGATCAGGCCAAGGCTCTGATTGAATCTGACAGGATTTTAAAGCCGCACGGCTGGTTTGCCTGTATGTGGAATCACCGCGATTTGACGGACAGCCTGCAAAGCGAGATCGAAAAGATCATCACCCGGCATGTGGAAGGGTATTCCTATGGGCGCCGCAGAGAGGATCAGACAGAGATCATCCGTCAAAGCGAGCTGTTTTTGGAGCCGGTATTCATCCAGGATTCGGTTACATTCGATATTCCCACCGAGGACTTTATCGAGGGCTGGAAATCGCACGGTACCGTACAGCGTCAGGCAAAGGAACAGTTTGATGCAATCAATGATGAAATTCGCGCCCTGGTGCTTTCCCTGCATACGGATACGGTAAAAGTCCCATATACCACGCGAATCTGGATGGCGCAGAAAAAGAAGTAAGGTGATGGCATGATTGCGTTTCGAACGAAGGCTCAGACGCTGGAGGCATTGGAGCCTCTGGTGAAAAAGAGCCGCATTTTGCCTCAAATTCGCTTTACAGTTGACGAATATCGTGCCGCGCGTGCGCAGACGATTAAACGTATGGAGCAGTTTGCGGATGGCGGGTCGGTGATTGTACGTTCCAGCGCGCTTTGTGAGGACAGCGCATCGGAATCGAAGGCCGGGCAGTTTCTCTCTGTCGCCGATGTGCGCGGCGCGCAGGCGCTCGGAGAGGCTGCCGACCGTGTGGCGGATTCGTTTACGGACGGCGACGGGCGCAATATGATCTTCGTTCAGCCGATGCTGAAGGATATTTGTTTGAGCGGAGTCGTTTTCACCGCCGACCCAAATACGCTCGGAAACTACTATGTCATCAATTACGATGATTCCACAGGTTCCACTTCATCGGTTACATCCGGCGCGGGGGATGCTCTGCAAACCTATTATCTGTTCCATAAAGCCGCGTGCGGCGTGTCAAAGCTGTGCCCGGTGATTGAAGCGGTCCGGGAACTGGAATCGCTGTTTGTAAGTACGCCGCTCGACGTGGAATTCGCGGTTGACGGAAATGGGACGGTTTACATTTTACAGGTTCGCCCTCTGGTGCTGCGCAGTGCGCCTGCGGACCTGGGCCAGCAGGCCGAAACGCTCGGCCGCATTTATCAAAAGGTCGAATCCGGGCAGCGCGTCAAGCCGTACCTTCATGGTAAACGTACCATTTATGGCGTCATGCCTGACTGGAATCCCGCGGAAATTATCGGCGTGCGTCCGCGTCCGCTTGCATTGTCGCTTTATAAACGGCTGGTGACGGACGGCGTTTGGGCGTATCAGCGCAACAATTACGGTTATAAGAATCTGCGCAGCTTCCCGCTGATGATCGATTTTGCGGGATTTCCGTATATTGATACGCGCGTCAGCTTCAATTCGTTTATCCCAAGGGATATTGACGACCATCTCAGTGAAAAGCTGGCGGATTACTATCTGGACTGTCTGGAGCGTCAGCCGTACAAGCATGACAAAGTGGAATTTGACATTATTTTTTCGTGTTACACCTTTGATCTGCCCGAGCGGATACAAACGCTGCGCGCATATGGATTTTCGGACGCGGAGCTGGAGACGGTCAAAGCGTCTTTGCTTGCGCTGACAAATAATATTATCAATACCAAGGACGGCCTTTGGATCTCGGATACGGAGCGCATCAACGTTTTGGAGGAACGCCGCGAGAATATCCTGAAAAGCGATCTGGACACCGTTTCAAAGATTTACTGGTTGATTGAGGATTGCTGCCGCTACGGGACGCTGCCGTTCGCGGGTCTGGCACGCGGCGGTTTTATCGCTGTGCTGCTGCTGAAATCGCTTGTGAATATCGGCCTGCTCTCGGATGAGGATTATCAGCGGTATATGAACGGCCTGACGACCGTCAGCTCACAAATGATCGCGGATCGCAGAAACCTTTCCAAAGAGGCTTTTCTGGTGAAATACGGCCATCTGAGGCCAGGAACATACGACATTCTGTCGAGCCGTTATGACGAAACGCCCGATCTTTATTTTTCAGGGGAAGACGTACGGTGGCAGGAAACTGTAAAACAGGATTCACTCCCGTTTTCGCTGACGCTCGAGCAATACCGCGCGATTCAGGATGCGATGACGCAGCATGGCCTAAAGGGCGATCTGCTGGCACTGTTCCAGTTTATCCGCGCGGGGATTGAAGGGCGGGAATACTCCAAATATGTATTTACAAAGAGCCTTTCCGCCGTCATCGAGCTTGCCGCGCGTCTGGGCGCCGAGTACGGCTATTCGCGCGAGGACATGTCCTATCTTGATATTTCAGTGATTGACGCGCTTTACAGCTCCGCTGAGGATATCGGGCGTATGCTCGGGGAATCAATTCGGGCAGGGCGCGAAAAGTATGCCCGCACTCTGGGAATCACATTGCCGCCGGTCATCTGCCGCCCCCAGGATGTTTATGCATTTTTCCTGCCGACGGGACAGCCCAATTACATTACTCTCAAAAGCGTCAGCGGCCAAGTATGCGGGGGACGCTTTGCAGGCGAACAGATCGCGGGAAAAATTCTGTTGATTGAGGCGGCCGACCCGGGTTACGATTGGATTTTTTCCCATGAAATCGCCGGATTTGTCACAGCATACGGCGGTGCAAATTCCCATTTGGCGATCCGCGCCGGAGAGCTTGGCATTCCCGCCGTGATCGGCGTGGGCGAAAAACTGTTTGCGAGATTCAGCGCGGCGCATGTATTGGAGTTGGACTGCGCCAATAAGCAGGTCAAAATTTTGCAGTGAGGGAAACAGGGATGAAACTGATTTTTGTCACCCAACGGATCGACGAGGCGGTTTCCTATGCTGAACGGCGCGACGCGCTCGACCAGCGGTGGGCGGTTCTTCTCGAAAAGCTCGGCTGCGCCGCGCTGCCTGTTCCGAACCATCCCAAAACGGCTGCGGCATTGCTGGAGCGTGTGCGTCCGGATGGAATTTTACTGACCGGCGGCAATGATCCCGCATCTTGCGGGGGAAATGCGCCGGAACGCGATGAAACGGACGCGCGGCTCATCGAATACAGCCTGGACCGCAGCGTTCCGCTGCTCGGCGTCTGCCGGGGGATGCAGTCGATTTTGCTTTATTTCGGCGGCGCGCTCGAACGCATATCGGGCCATGTGGCCGTATGTCACGACGTTTCGGGAGCAATCAGCCGAACTGTCAACAGCTACCATAATTGGGGCGCCCGGCAGACGCCTTCAAAGCTAGAGGTCCTGGCGCGCGCGGCCGACGGCGTGGTGGAAGCGATCAGCGTAAAGGGGCGGCCAATCGCCGGCATCATGTGGCATCCCGAGCGTGTTTCACCGTTCGCGCAGGACGATATACGATTGATGAAAGCTGTTTTTGAACAGGGGGATTCTTTATGAAAGCCATTATTCTCGCCGCCGGCCGCGGCAGCCGTATGGGCGGCGGTACGGCGGAGCTTCCAAAGGGGATGATGCGTCTGTGGGGACGGCCGCTTTTGGAGATGTGCGTTGAGACGCTTGAACGCGCTGGTTTTGTGCGGCGCGATATCGGCGTTGTCACCGGTTATCGAAGCGACCGGATCAGTCTGGAAGGCGTGCGCTTTTTCCACAACGAAAACTGGGAGCATACAAATATGTTCGTATCCCTTACAAAGGCCCGGGAATGGCTGTGCGCTGAACCGTGCATCGTCTGCTATTCTGATATTGTTTTTCATGAAAACGCCGTCAAAAGGCTGATGGAATGCGGACGGGAATTTGCAATTACCTATTATACCGGATTTTTGGATTTATGGAGGAAACGGTTTTCAAATCCGCTGGAGGATATGGAGACGTTTCGCCTGAATCCGGACGGCACGCTTGCTGAGATCGGTTTGCGTCCACAGTCAGAGGATGAGGTTCAGGGGCAGTATATGGGGCTTTTGCGTTTTGAGCCTTCCGGTTGGGAAAAAATTGAGCAGGCAATCCGTCTGCCGATGAAAAAGAGCGTGGAAAAGCTGGATATGACGACGCTTTTAAATCATTTAATTTCCCTGGGGTATCCTGTTTATGCCATTGCATCGGAAGAACGGTGGCTTGAGTGTGATAATCAGGAGGATATACGGCTCTATGAGCGGTTGTATCCGAATGGGGGGAAAAAGCATGGTTGACCTGCACCTGCACACAACCGCGTCGGACGGACAGTATCCCCCGGAACAGGTTGTCAGAATGGCGCATGAGCGCGGCGTCACCTTTCTGGCGATTACAGACCATGACAGCGTGAACGGTGTCGAAAAAGCCCGCACAGCCGCCGCGGCTTTGGGCGTCGGTTTTGTATCCGGCATTGAAATCAGCACAAAGGGAAACCGGGAATTGCATATGCTTGGCTATAAAATTGATTCCAATAACAAAGAGCTGTGCGATATGTGCGCAACGTTTCAGCGAGACCGCGATGAACGCAAATATCGCATTTTGGATTATCTGCGTGAAAAAGGGATGCCCTTGTCCCTGGAGGAAGTGGAAATGCAGGCCGGCGGCGGCTTGATCGCGCGGCCGCATTTCGCACGGGCAATGGTCAAAGCGGGATATGTTCGCGATGTGCGCGCAGCCTTTGATCTCTATTTAGGCACGCCGGAATTTGATCGGATAGAGCGGCCCAAGATTTCGCCTGAGCATGGAATCGCATTGATTCACCGTGCGGGAGGCGTTGCGGTGCTGGCGCATCCGATTCAGTTAAAATTGGAGGACGATGCGCTGGACCGCTTTGTAGGCACGCTTGCAGAACAGGGGCTTGACGGCTTGGAATGCTATTACAGCACACATTCGCCTGAACGAAGATCGTACTATCTGACGCTTGCCGAGAAATACCGTCTGCTTATAACCGGAGGCACGGATTTTCATGGGGAAGCCGTAAAGCCGGATATTGAAATTGGAACGGGAATCAATGGATCGGTGGCATTCGACGAGTCTATGAATCCATTTTCCTGATAGCATATGGAATTGTCTTGCAATTTTCATAATCATGTTCTATAATGAAGTCAAGTAGGGAGGGATCATGATGGATATCAACGCGATCAGCGCGGCGAGCATCGTTTACCATATGAGTCAGGTGCAGCAGGGCGTCGCAGTTGCGCTCTTAAGCGATGCGATGCAGATGACGGAACTCAGCGGCGCGCAGATGATTCAGTCGATGGAGTCCGCAATGCCGCCGTCGGACCACTTGCTCGATACATATGCCTGAATAAAAAAGGAGCCGGTTTTAACCGGCTCCTTTTTTATTCATCTTTTAAAGCGTGCTGCATACCCGCTTCCTTCACAAATTCTGCAAATTTCAAATCGTCCTCCAAAAGATGTTCCAAAATCCACGTCTGCAAATATTTGTGGAAGTCGTCCATCTTTTCCGGAGCGAAGCGGGAAGCTTCAAGCGCGGTGCTGTGAAATTTCAGCTGCGTGCCCAGATAGTTATGCTTGGCCTGATGATCGCGATAAAGCGGATAATCGTACCGCACCTGGAACGCCTCCTCCGCCTGGAAATGGTAGAGGGTGTAATGGTTCAAAAAATCGAGACATTCACTGACCTTTTGGATATCATCACGGCATTTATAACTGATGAAAAAAGCATTGATCGCCTTGATCAACTCCCGGTGCTGACGGTCAAGCAGCTCGATCCCCAATTCGAGCTTTGGCTCCCAAGAAAAAATGACCATAAGTCCGCCCCCTTCGTTACCATTGTAGACGAATGGGGGCGGTTTGTAAATGGAAATTTACACAAAGACTTGTAAAATTATTTCAGAAAAAGAAGCTCTTAATCAATCATCAAAACCGAGCATCTCTAGTGTATCCTCTAAAATATCAGCGCGCCTGTCGGCTTCGTCGGCCTCCCGTTCCAAGACTGCCATCTGGCTGACAAATTCTTCACGGTTGATCTGACCCGAACGGTACTGTTCCATAAGCATATTTCCTTCCAGATCGGCGGCGTCTTCGGCGACCTTCGCTTCGTGATACTGATTAAACAGTTCGTTTATATCCGCGTTTGCAAGATCAGGCATTGTATATGGGATCATCATTTCAGCCTGATGCTCAAGCATTTCCTCATTAAACTCCAGTTCCGCCCTTTTTGTCAACAGAGCTGCCTTTTGCTCCTGAAAAGCAGCGGATTCAATTTTGCCGATTCGGAAATCAGCGTCCAGAATTGCAAGGTCGACAGACAGCGCGCTGACTTCAGCCTTGGTATCATAATATTGCTTTAGGATATCCTCCAGTTCCGCGGAGGATGCCGGAGTGCTTGCCGTACCCGGCGCTGTACCTGACTGGGAGGAGGATGCAGCGGCGCCGCTGGAAGCTGTATTCAGGCCGTTGTCCGTGACGATAGGCTGTGTCATCTGGGATGTGGTTGCGACGCCCTGTGCAGGCTGCGACGAAGCACATGCGGACAAACCGGCACAAAGGCAGAGTATAAGAGCAAAAGAAATTTTTTTCATAATGAATCGTCC
>ERZ808041.678-NODE-678-length-21734-cov-4.561943_pt1 | contig 21734 bp, 20 predicted proteins | sample MGYA00380192_ERZ808041 | MGnify/ENA primary metagenome ERZ808041 (study PRJEB31490, sample SAMN06133412) | mouse gut metagenome | isolation source: Z1_1 | host: mice | place: China: Chengdu | collected 2015-05 ...
CTACGTGACGCCGCGGATGAAGCCGTATCTTTACGGTCTGTCGGTTCTGATGGTGATTTGGGCCGCGTCGGAAGGGAGATACTTACTGGCGCCGCAGTATAAGGCGAAGCTGGCCCGCTCTTTTGTTTTAATCCTGCCGGCGCTGATGCTCTCCGTACATCTGCCGGCTCCCGGCGAAAGCAGCATGGCTAAAAGCTATGATAATGCCGGTCCGTTCATGGCAGCCGGAAACGGCGGACGCGTGAACGGGGAGAAAAAAACTCCGGCACCACTGCCGGACATTACAATTACGGAGACGGAAGAAGACACGGAGACCGCCGCAGACCGGCAGGAGGAAGAAAAAAGTCAGGGACAGGGCCTGAGCGGACTGGATGCTGAGAACCGGACCATCACGGTGGCAGATGAAGATTACTACGCGTGGATGTATGAGCTTGGCACTTCCTATGAAACATATAAAGGATATACCGTTATACTGAAAGGCTTTATTTATAAGGATGCGGAGATCGAAAAGGAGGCGGATTTTGCCCTCGTCCGGCTGTCCATGTGGTGCTGTGCGGCTGATTTGTCGCCTGTCGGCTGTCTGGTTGACTGCGGCCGGAGTATGGATTTTAAGGAGGATGACTGGGTCGTTGTGAAAGGGACGGTTGGACTTACCGCTGACGGCGCTTCTCTTATGCTAAAGGCGCAGAGCATAGAGGCGGCCGAAAAGCCGGAAGAAGAGTACATTTATCCATCCTTTTAAAGGCGACACGCAGCGCAATGGTAACAGTTCAGACAGCATGAACTGTTACACGCAATGCACAGAAACGGCAAAAAACGCCGTACACAAAATCGTCAAATCCATATTTCTATGTTATAATGTTAGAGCCTGTTTGGAAATCAGAAAGCTATTTTCAGGCATGCTCTGACATAACAATAGAAAAAGAGGGATATATAATGGGTAAAATGTATGGAATCGGCGTTGGGCCGGGGGATCCGGAACTGCTGACTTTAAAGGCTCACCGCCTTCTTAATGAGGCGGATGTGATTTTCTGCCCGGAAAAAGCGAAAGGCGCAGGCAGTTTTGCCTTTGACATCATTAAAGAACATCTGAAGCATTCAAAAGCGGAAATTGTCAATCTGGTCTATCCGATGCACTATCATGGGGAAGAGCTTCGGAAGATGTGGGAAAGAAATGCACGCTGCATTGCGGAGCATTTACAGGGAGAACGGACAGGCGTATTTATCACGCTGGGCGATCCGGCAGTCTACAGCACCTTCATGTACACGCTGCCTTATATTGAGAAGACAGGAGTTGCAGTGGAGGTAGTGCCGGGCGTTACCTCTTTCTGCGCAGTGGCGGATACGATGATGATGCCGCTGGTTGCCTGGGATGAGGAGCTGGTTATCGCGCCGGTCCGCAAGAACAGCAGCGAGGATTTGGGGGAAATTCTGAGAAGCCACGATAATATTGTGCTGATGAAGCCTTCCTCGAATAAAAAGGCCCTGCTGCAGGCAATCCGGGAGAATCATCTGGAGGAGCATTTCGTGCTGGTTACGAAATCAGGTACGGGAGAGGAACGCCTCGTTACGGATATAACGGAACTGGAACAATACGATATCCCGTATTTATCAACGGTGATTATCAAGAGGCAGGTGAAAATGACGCCATGATCCAATGCTGCAGCCTGTCGAAACGATTTGAAAATGTAGAGGCGGTTAAAGACATCTCCATGCAGGTGCCGGATGGAACATTTCTGGGACTGCTGGGGCCGAACGGCGCCGGAAAAACGACGTTGATGCGTATGATGACCGGCCTTCTGGTTCCGGACAGCGGAACCGTGGAATTTGACGGACGTCCGATGGACCGGAACGCCGTCGCGGTTAAACAGTCGGTGGGTGTGGCCAGCCAGCACATAAATCTCGACAAAGAACTCACGGTGGAAGAAAACATGGAGTTTACAGGACGGCTTTACCGGATGAGAAAGGCCGATATCACCGCTTCCACCGACCGCCTGCTGGCATATCTTGGGCTGGAGTCTGTCCGGACGAGGCCGGCCCAGAACCTGTCCGGCGGTATGAAGCGCAAATTGATGATTGCAAAGGCAATGATCCACAATCCGCAGTATCTCTTTCTCGATGAGCCTACCGTGGGAATTGACCCAAACGCCCGGCGGGATATATGGGAATTTCTTCGGGCCAGGCATAAAGAGGGCAAGACAATCCTGCTCACCACGCATTACATCGAGGAAGCACAGCACCTCTGCGATCGTGTAATGCTGATAGACAACGGCATGATATTTAAGGAAGACACACCGCAGGGTCTGATTGACGAGATAGGTTCCTTCAAGGTGGAGTATGATAGGGGGGATAAGCTGGAAACAGAATTTTTCAGTGATATTTGCGCAGCTAAGAAGCGTTCGGAGGAACTGGACTATCCCTTCAGCGTACTTCCGGCCACCCTGGAAGACGTCTTTTTCCATTATACGAGCAAGGAGGTGGGAGGATGGAAATAACGACGATTCTGTGGAGAGAATGGCTGTTTTTAAAACGGAGATTCTGGCGTATTACATTCTCACAGATGGTTTCGCCTCTGCTTTATTTTGTGACTTTCGGGATTGGGCTGGGCAGAATGATAGATTCAGGGGGACAGCCGTACCTGCATTACCTGATTCCGGGCCTTTTATCCATGACAACGATGCGCAACAGTTATACTTCCGTATCCACGCGGATCAGTGTCATGCGCCTCCATGAAAAAAGCTTTGAATCTTATTTTTACTCTCCCACGAAGATGTATTTACTGGCGACGGGCCATATTCTGGCAGGCGCCCTGCGAGGATTGTATTCTGGGATCTTCATTCTTATTCTGGGATTCGTATCAAGGGCGGGGCTTTCGTTAAACGGATGGCTGCTGCTGGCCGTAACGCTCAATGCCCTGATTTTTTCCGCCCTCGGATTTTTTGCGGCAATGATTATCGAGTCGCATTACGACATGAATAATTTCACCAATATTGTCATTACTCCCATGTCATTTCTGTGCGGGACATTTTTTTCCCTGGATGGGATTCCGGAGGCGCTTAAGTGGCTTGTGAATGTGATGCCGCTGACGCATACCACACGGCTGATCCGGCAGCTGGCCTTTGGCGGAGGCGTCAACTGGGCTTCCATGGCGGTATCGGTTCTGTTCGTGATTGTCCTGTGGGCCTGCTCGGTGCGGGAATGCTACCTGGCCTGAATTCCGTCCGCAACAGCGTATATTTTGCCGCTGGCAGGGAGAAGATAGGAAGATAACAGGAAGGAGGTGGTCACGTGGACAATCAGAATAAAATACCCAATAGGTTAATCAATGAGAAATCACCCTATCTGCTGCAGCACGCTTACAATCCGGTGCAGTGGTATCCGTGGGGGGAGGAGGCATTTGAGAAGGCAAGGACTGAAAATAAGCCTGTCTTCCTATCTATTGGGTATAGCTGACCGTCTGCTGTGATGTACATGTCACTGGTGCCATGTGATGGAACGGGAGTCATTTGAAAACAGGGAAATAGCACAGCTTTTGAACCGGGAGTATATCTGTGTCAAGGTAGACCGGGAGGAGAGACCGGATATTGATTCTGTGTATATGTCGGTCTGCCAGGCCATGAACGGGCAGGGAGGATGGCCGCTGACCATTATTATGACACCTGACGGCAGGCCGTTTTTCTCGGGGACGTATTTTCCGCCCAGGGCGCGCTATGGCCGGATAGGGCTTGACGGGCTGCTGGCTGCTGCGGCGAAGCAGTGGAAAGAAAAGAGGGAGAAACTTCTGGACAGCGCGGACCAGATTGAGGCATTTCTCAAAGAACAGGAGCAGCTTACGGTATCGTCCGAGCCGGGGCCGGAAATTGTAAGGCAGGCATACCGCCAGTTTGCCGGCAGCTTCGATAAACAAAACGGCGGGTTCGGAGGCGCGCCGAAGTTTCCTGCGCCCCACAATCTGATGTTTCTGATGGAGTACGGTATCAGAGAAGACAGGCCGGAGGCGCTTTCCATGGCGGAAACAACGCTCACTCAGATGTACCGGGGCGGAATCTTCGACCACATTGGCGGCGGATTTTCACGATATTCCACGGATGAGAGATGGCTGGTGCCGCATTTTGAAAAGATGCTGTACGACAATGCCCTTCTTGTGATGGCTTATGTAAAAGCATACGCTCTGACCGGGCGTAAATTATACGGGTGTGCGGCAGAAATGGTTCTCAAATATATAGAAGCCGAGCTTACGGACCCACAGGGAGGATTCTACTGCGGCCAGGATGCGGACAGTGACGGAGTGGAGGGAAAGTATTACGTCTTCACCCCGGAGGAAATAAATGAAATTCTTGGAACAAAGCAGGGAAAAGCGTTCTGCCGGAACTATGGGATTACCGGGCCGGGCAATTTTGAGGGAAAAAGCATTCCAAATCTCCTTGGCAACGAAGCGTATGAAAGCGTTTGTGAGGAGCGGCCCGGAGCTGAGGAAGAGGACGGCAGGAGCAAAAGCCGCAGAGAAGCGGATGAGGTATATGAGAAGCTGTATGCTTACCGCCTCAAAAGGACGAGGCTCCATAAGGATGATAAGATACTGGTTTCCTGGAACGGATGGATGATAAGCGCCTGCGCAAAGGCCGGAGCGGTGCTCGGGGAGAAAAAATATGTGGATATGGCAGTCCGTGCGGAAGAATTTATCCGTACGGCGCTTGTAAGGAACGGACGCCTGCTGGTCCGTTACCGGGACGGGGAAGCCGCCGGGGAGGGAAAGCTGGATGACTACGCCTGCTATAGCCTGGCTCTTCTGGAGCTTTACCGTGTGACGTTCCGGACCGATTATCTGGACAGGGCAGCCGGCTGGGCGGACAAGATGGTTGAGCAGTTTCTGGATCGGGAGCGTGGCGGCTTCTTCCTCAATGCAAAAGACGCAGAGCGGCTGATCGTGAGAACAAAGGAGACATACGACGGGGCGATGCCGTCGGGAAACTCTGCGGCGGCCCGTGTGCTGCAGCATCTTGCCCAGCTCACCGGTGAGGCGAAATGGCAGGAGGCGCTGGAAGGACAGCTTAAATACCTGGCGGGAGCTATGGAGGGATATCCCTATGGACACAGCTATGCGCTTCTGACGATGCTGGACGTCCTGTATCCGTCAAGAGAGCTGGTCTGCACACTCTCATCCGGCTGTTGCGGGGATGAACGCGTTAAATTGACAAATCAGCTTGCATACCTGGCTCAGACAGTGCCGGGGCTGGCCGTCATCGTGAAAACAGAGGAGAACCGGGACGCCCTAAAAAAACTGGCGCCTTATACGAGGGATTACCCTGTACCCGAGGCGGGGAACCTGTTCTATCTTTGCAGCGGCAAAAGCTGTATGCCTCCGGTACCGGAGCTTTCTAAGCTTTACGAAAAATTGAAGGAGTCATAAAAGTTTATAAATAAGAAATCCCGTCAGTGAAGGAATCCCTCAGACTATATAATGTTTGAGGGATATTTTTCATTTAACAGGAGAGTTCGTCCTATAATACGATAACCTGTGCGCACAGCGCCCTTCAGCGCTGAATTTTCTGGCTCAGCAGATCCAGATTTTTTACAGTCTCGCAGGTTAAGAAATGTTCAATCTTTTCCGCCTGTTCCAGCTCATCCTCCGAATGGTTCAGAAGACAGAGAAAGCGGTGAATTACGTCGTGGCGGTAAAGCAGGTAATTTCCCATCGCCCTCCCTCTTTCCGTCAGAGCGATATCTCCGTACCGCTCCGCCAGGACAAAACCCTCCTGAACAAGCTGCTGGACCATTTTGGTCGCGGAAGAAGCTTTAACATGGAGCATCCTGGAAAGCTCACTGACCCTGACAGAACCGCCCTGCCCTGACAGGCGGGTAATCATTTCAAGATAATCTTCCATAGCGCTTGTCATTTTGCTGTCTGACTGCAGCCTGTAGCCTTTCATTGTATAGAACCCGTCGTTCTGATTCATATGCTCCCCCATCTTTCCGAAAAACGAACCGGTCACTTTTGTCACCATATTGCAGCCTTCAGAATAACATGTTAGTAAAAGTTTCCTTATCCTAAAATTTATTCGAGAGGGGTCAGTATTATGAGTGAACAAAGTTGCCTGAATGACATGAGACCCGGACAGCGCGCAAGCATCAGCACATTGAAAAGCACGGGAAGTATGCGGCGCAGGCTGCTGGATATCGGGTTGGTAGAAGATACACAGGTGGAGTGCATCGGCAGAAGTCCGGGAGGCGATCCGACGGCATTTCTCATCAGGGGAGCGGTGATAGCGATCCGTTCCGAGGATTGTGCGGATATTCTGATTCAAGAGCCGGAGATGGAGGTGGCGCAATGGGGCTGACAGCGCATTCGGTCGGAATTAAAGCGGTAGATTCGGGCCTTGTCATTAAAAAGCAGACTCAGGAAGACAAAGTGGTTGCCCTGGCGGGGAATCCGAACGTGGGGAAAAGCACGGTATTTAACGCTCTGACCGGCATGAACCAGCATACGGGCAACTGGCCCGGCAAAACCGTAGCCAATGCGCAGGGTTACTGCTCTACCGGGAAACAGTCCTATGTCATGGTGGATATTCCGGGTACGTATTCTCTGATGGCTCATTCCACCGAGGAAGAAGTCGCGAGAAACTTTATCTGCTTCGGCGGACCGGATGCGGTAGTCGTAGTCTGTGACGCCACCTGCCTGGAGCGCAATCTCAACCTCGTTCTGCAGACGATAGAGATTTCGTCCAGAGTTGTAGTCTGTGTCAATCTGATGGATGAGGCAAAACGGAAAAACATCCGGCTTGATTTACCTTTGATATCAAAACGGCTGGGCGTACCGGTGGTGGGGGCAACGGCGCGCAAAAAGAAAACGCTGGATGAGATGATGAATGCTCTGGACGGCGTAGTGTCGGGGGAAATAAAGACATCTCCGCTCACTGTTGTATATCCGGAGGCGGTAGAGGAGGCTGTGGCCCGGCTCGAACCGGTTGTGCGGGAGAAAGCAGAAGGAAAGTTAAACAGCCGGTGGCTGAGCCTCAAACTGCTGGATGCCGATGAATCCCTCATCAGGGAGATTGACGCCTACCTCGGGGAAGCGTTTCTGAAAGATGAAGAACTCGTAAACGAACTGGCTGCGGCGAAAGAAAAACTGCTGGAGCAGGAGATTGACGGCGACCGGTTCAAGGATATGATTGTATCTGCCCTTGTTAAAAGTGCGGAGGAAGTCTGCGCAGAGGCAGTGGCCTTTGAAAACCACGAATATGCGGCTTCAGACAGGAAACTTGATAAAATTCTCACAAGCAGGCTGACCGGATATCCGGTGATGATTCTTTTGCTGGCCATGGTTTTCTGGCTGACCATAACAGGCGCCAATTACCCATCACAGCTTTTGGCAGACGGCCTGTTCTGGGTTCAGGACAGACTGACGGAACTGTTCGTCTATCTGAATGCGCCCGACTGGCTCCACGGAATACTGATCCTGGGAGTTTACCGTGTCCTGGCATGGGTCGTATCGGTTATGCTCCCGCCTATGGCAATCTTCTTTCCGCTCTTTACCCTGCTTGAGGATGCCGGATATCTGCCCCGTGTTGCCTATAATCTGGATAAATCCTTTAAGCGCTGCTGTGCCTGCGGAAAACAGGCGCTCTGTATGTGCATGGGCTTTGGCTGCAACGCAGCCGGCGTCATTGGCTGCCGGATCATCGACTCGCCCAGGGAACGTCTGCTGGCAATCCTGACCAACAATTTTGTGCCGTGCAACGGGAGGTTCCCGACGCTGATTGCAATATTAACCATGTTCTTTGTCGGCACCGCCGGGGGAGCTCTTTCTTCCGTCCTGTCTGCGGTTCTGCTGACAGCCGTTATCGTGTTCGGGATTGCGATGACCTTTGTCATGACCAGGCTGTTATCCAAAACACTGCTGAAGGGGATGCCGTCTTCCTTTACGCTGGAACTTCCGCCATACCGGAAACCGCAGATTGGAAAGGTGCTTGTGCGCTCCATCTTCGACAGGACCCTGTTCGTTCTGGGGAGAGCGGTTGTCGTAGCGGCGCCTGCCGGGCTTGTCATCTGGCTGATGGCCAATATCGACATAGGCGGTGTGAGTATATTAACCCATTTTTCCTCTTTCCTGGATCCGCTGGCAAACCTGATGGGGCTGGACGGCGTAATTCTGACTGCATTTATTCTGGGATTTCCGGCCAATGAGATTGTGATTCCCATCATCATTATGGCTTATACGGCACAGGGAAGCATCCTGGAGCTGGATAGCCTTTCGCAGATGAGAGAGCTTTTTGTAAGCAACGGCTGGACCTGGATTACAGCCATCAGCACAATGCTCTTTTCTCTGATGCACTGGCCCTGCTCCACAACACTTCTGACCATTAAGAAAGAGACGGGAAGTTTAAAATGGACGGCTCTGGCGGCGGCGCTTCCGACCGTGACCGGAATGATCATCTGTATCCTGTTTACATTTATTGCCAGACTCTTTGGATAAGGCGGTTTCAGGGAGTAATTGGGAAATCTCCGGGCCCTGTATAGATACCCATCATTAGAGTAATTCTAAGAAAATAATGTGTTAATGTCAATTAGTCATCATTAGGGTATCTGGCAGTAAGGGTGAGATGTAATGAAAATATATCAGTTTAACGGAAAGTCGAATATCTGTGGAGAGAATATCAGACGGATCAGGGAGTATCAGAAGCTGACTCAGGCTCAGCTCGCCGCCCGGCTGCAGTCACGGTATAATGTACAGCTGGAGCAGCGCTCTATCAGCAGAATTGAAATCGGGGAACGTTTCCTTACGGATTATGAGGTGCTGGCAATCAGCAAGGCTTTGAAGGTTGATATTAAAAGTTTATATGAAGGATTTAATATAGAGCAATAAGGCGGACGGGTGATTCCCTGCCGCCTTGTTGCTTTTTTTGATGACGGTGACCTGTGCGCGGAGCGTGCAGGTTATCGTCACTGTATTTACCTGTTCCTTTTGGGAAAGACTTACGGTATAGTGAAAAAAATTCACAAAACCGGGTTTATGGTATTTAATGTTATTTATGGAAATACCGACCTATAGAAGACTTAACATCCAGGAGGAATACGGCATGAGCAGGACTTACAAACTTACCATGAACAAAGTAGAGCAGTTTAAATGGAATCTGATGGAGCAGGAGCGCAGTGAAGCCACAATTGAGAAATACATCAGGGATATCAATGCATTTTTTGAATGGCTTCCGGAGGGGAAAAGAGTAGATAAACCTGTCACGATTGCATATAAGCAAAGCCTGCTTGAAAGAGGCTATGCATCGTCCAGCATCAATTCCATGGTTGCGGCTCTTAACAGCTTTTTTTCATACAGTGAGTGGGGGGATTGCAGAATCAGGCCGCTGCGGATACAGGCCCAGACGATGGTTTCAGAAGAAAGGAAGCTGACTAAGGAGGAATATAAGAGACTGCTTCATGCTGCGAAAGAAAAGAATGAACGTTTGTACCTTGTCATGCAGAGTATCTGCTCAGTGGGACTTCGTGTGAGTGAGCTTAAGTTTCTGACGGTGGAAGCCGTACACAGGGGCAGGACGGTGGTAAATAACAAAGGAAAGATGCGCACGGTCGTGCTGCCGCCAAAGCTGTGTCTCATCCTGAAGCAGTACTGCAGGCGCCAGAGAGTAACGGGAGGGAGCATCTTTGTAAGCCGTACGGGACGTCCGCTGGACCGCTCCAATATCTGGAGTGCGATGAAAGAGCTGGCGAAAGCAGCGGGTGTGGCAGCAGATAAAGTGTTTCCGCATAATCTGCGCCATCTGTTTGCCTCAGTCTATTATGAACGGTTTCAGGACATCGTGAAGCTTGCGGATATCCTGGGCCACAGCAATGTAAATACGACGAGGATTTATACTACGGCCACGGCGGCACAATATCAGGCCCAGATTGCTGTTCTGGGACTCCTGAACCCATAGAAAGCAAAAAAATAAAGAGCAGCTGTCCGAATAATACAGGACAATATGCACCTTATCTAAATAATATCAGATGATTTAACAGAGCCGCGATTTGTTTTGACCACATAATAATGATTATGTGGTTTTTGCAGAAAAACGGTGTAAGGGGCCGGTATTTCCATCCTGATTTATGACTGAAAAGCAGTTTAGCCGATTTGTCAGACAAGGAACCGGAGAACGGCGGGCAGCGCAAACAGGCCGATTTGAACATTTAAATTCAAGTCAGCCTGTTTGCCGTCTGTAAATTTTGCCAATACCAGTTTATAAAGACTTGTTTTTGGGAATATTTTGTGATATTCTGGTAATTGACCGTTAAGGTATGTATTTTCAGCGAAGCGGTTACCACATAATCATTATTATGTTAATAACGCGCTGCTGTTGTACTGAAAGATAAGGTGATAATTATGTCAGTAAAGAATGCGGCCTCGCCGCAAAGCTTCGTGATTGCCGCTTCCGGCATGGAATGCTGGTACCAGCCGATTTACCATGTAGGGAAAAAAAGGATAACCGAAGTAGAGATACTGCTCCGGGTCAGCGACGGCGATGCCGGATTCTTTGATACCGAACATTATGTGCAGCAGGCCGAGCAGAGCGGAGACCTCGGGCAGATAGACTGGTGGATGTTTTGCCAGGCCTGCCATGCATTTCCGGAGCTTAACAGGTACGGGATAGAGAAAATTAATATTAATCTGTCGCCGTCAACCTGTATGGAACCGGGACTCGCCCGTAAAGTAGGAACAGCCTTAATTACGGGCGGAGTCCGTCCCGGCCAGATCTGTATGGAGGTCAGTGAAAGCGCGGGACTGCCGGATGAGACAAGCTTTCTGCAGACAGTCCGGGAGCTATATGACATCGGTATTTCAATCGCTATCGATGATTTTGGTAAAGGTTATTCGGGGCTTCTGCGTTTGCTTCGGATGCCGTTCCATGTTATAAAGCTGGACAAAGAGCTTGTATGGGCCATGGATAACCAGCGCCTGGCAAAGCCCCTTGTCAGGAACATCATTGACTTTGCCGGAGCGAATCACTTTCAGGTGACGGCGGAGGGAGTGGAAACAATACGGACGGCCCGAAGCCTGGCAGAAATGGGCTGCCATTACCTTCAGGGGTATTTAATCAGCAGGCCGCTGCCCTTTGAAGAGCTGCTCCTGTTCCTGAATCAGGAAGGAAAACGGATCCTCTGATTCCCAATCAAGTCATATCATCGCGCAGCGCGTCAATAATGTTTTCTCTCTTTAACCGGCTTACGGCATACATCATTGTGATGAAGACAATAAGGAGTACACTGAACACACTGGCCGCCATACCGCGCCAGGGAAATACAAAATGGAAATCCTCCATTTTTTCCACGGATGCCAGACCTCTGTAAATCAGCCATGAGGCGGCTGCAGACAGCGGCAGGCCGGTGAAAAGTGTCCACATTCCGTAAAAAACACACTCATAAGTCATCATTTTATTAAAATCACGGCCGGACATTCCCACCGATCGGAGCATGGCAAGCTCCCGTCTGCGCAGCCGGATATTCGTGGAGATCGTGTTAAATACATTGGCAACCGCAATCAGTGAAATCATGATGACAAAGACGTAAGTAAACACATCAATCACAAAGGCTGCGCTGTAGAACTGATCCAGTATTTCGGACAGGTTGTAGAGGGTATACTCAGACGTAATCCCTGCATCCTGAATTATCAATTCCATCTCCCTCACCGATTCCGAAGGATTTTCCGACCAAAAGCCCAGTCCGGTAACTTTATGGGTATCCGGGGTTTCAAACCTTTTTCTGACGGAATCCGGAGCTATGACCATAAATACCCGGTCAGGCTGTTCCGGCCCGGATGCCTGCTTCGGGGGCGGATCGACCGGATACGTATCGGCAAAGGTAATATTCAGTTTCTGTTCCCTGGCTGCTATGGGGCTGCCGTTTCTTTCCGGCGCGGCAGACAGGGTCATGGATGGCTCTTTAAATAAATCAAAGATTTCCCCGCTTCCCTTCTCTGTGCCGGTCCTCTGTTTGGCTACGGCAATCAAATCCGCATCCGGCCCGGTGCAGTTTTCTTCGGGCAGTCCCAATTCACTGATAAAACGCAGATATTCACGGTCCGGGATGAACTGGATATCCATGGGCAGATAAATCGTCCCGTCCGGCTGAGCGCCGTCTCTGTATTCCTGACAGCGGCTGGACAAACTGCCTGCATCGACAGCGGCAACATAGGACAGAACCGTCTGATACATGCTTTTATAAACTCCGTCCGCTGATTTAAGCCTGTCGTAGAGCGGGAGCAGTTCACTGTCCTCCATGTCCCGGACATCGAAGAAGATGTCATAGCCGATATCCACAATATACCGCTGTGATATCCGCTTCAGTGTGGTGCTGAAAGCACTGCCTGATACGAAGAGTACGACGCTGAGGACCAGGGACATCACGATGGTGCGATAGCGCTTTTTATTCCTCTTAAAATTCTTAAGCGCAAGTGTTCCCTCCAAACCGTACAGACGGAGCGCCAAACCGGATGTTTTCACTTCGTTTGGCCTGGTTTTTACCTCATTTGTCTGGCGGATACATTCCATGACGGGAGTGTTTGAGGCTTTTCTGGCCGGAATATATGCTGAAATCAAGATGGTAACTAGGCTGAGCGCGGCTGCCGCCGCAATGGCGGGAACGGATACCGATAAGGTCAGGGGAACCGTGCTGTGGATAATATTCCGGAACTTTCCGGCAACGACAGGGAGCAGAAGCCGGACGCTGCCGATACCGGCTAATATGCCCGCCGGTATTCCGGCTGCGCCGATGCAGAGCCCTTCAAACAGTACCGAATTCAGAAGCTGTTTTGACGTTGCACCCACCGACGAAAGAATACCGAACTGGCGTATGCGTTCGTTTAGTGAGATATTGAAGGAATTATAAATCAGAAAAACCGAGCCGGTCATAATTATGGCAGCCAAAATGAGGCCGACCGTGTACAAAAGCGTATTGAACAATCTGTTTTCCGAGATTCCCATAAAACGCAGTACGGAATCATTTAAGAGAAACGGGTACCCTCCGGCTGCACGGCCTGCGTAAGCACTGACCTTGCGCGGCTTTTTCAGTGTGGCAAAAAAACTCAGACTGCCGGTTTGGGCCGATGCGTCCGCCTTCGTTATCAGCGTATATCCGGGAGCGGAGTGTTCCTCAAAGCCGGGCCTTTCGCATATGCCTGTAACCGTATAGGTTTTTACTGCGTCCGGCAGCAGGCTTTCACCGCCGTCTTTTGTACCGTCCCCGGGCCGGTAAGGATCGTGCTGGCTCAAGTTTCTGTCACCGTCCGTGCGGGTTCCGACGGCAAGGGAAAGGGTGTCGCCCACCTTGAACCTGACCCCGCCTTTTATCGCGATATGGGCCGGTACGAGAACTTCTTTGCTGTTTTCTGGCATTCTGCCGGAAATCAGGCGGACGGGCAGGGTGTTAAATGTATCCTCGCTGAATCCGGCGATAAAAAGATAAGGTTTCTCCGGACTTTTGGCGCCGTCCAGCACCGCATAGCCGATATTTTCAAAAGAGGCGGAGCCTGACAGCTCTTTGTCGCCCGCCCGTTCCCGGACAAAAGAAGAGGGGACATCCGGAAACTCAATGTGCCAGTCTCCATATTTTGCTATTGAATTATTGAGCAGAAAATTCAGAAGAGAGGTGCCGAAGGCAGCGACGGCCGTAATCATGGCGGCTGACAGAATCACTCCGATTACCGTCACAATGGTCCGTGAGCGGCTCTTCTTCATGCTTTGCAGCGCAATCCTGCTGAAAATGTTCATCGCCGCACCACCCTTTCGTCCCGCACCACCCTGCCGTCCGAGATACCGATAATGCGGTCTGCCTGCAGGGCGATATTCTCATCATGGGTGACGAGAAGCAGGGTCTGTCCGTATTTTTTATTGCTCTCCTTCAGCAGCTTTATAATTTCGTGGCCGTTCCGGCTGTCCAGGCTGCCGGTGGGTTCATCAGCGAGGCAGACCTGTGGCGCGTTCATCAATGCGCGGCCGATGGAAACACGCTGCTGCTGTCCGCCTGAGAGCTGGTTTGGCAGATGGGTCCTGCGCTCCTTAAGTCCCAGCATTTGGAGGAGATCGTTAAGCCGCTCCTCATTGACCTTGCGCCTGTCCATCAGGATCGGCAGAGTGATGTTCTCCACTACGTTCAGCGTGGGAATCAGGTTGTGGAACTGGTAAATCAGCCCGACCTGCCTCCTGCGGAAAATAGCCAGTTTTTCATTATTCTGCGCATATACATCCTGTCCGTCCAGATACACCTTTCCGCCTGTGGGTACATCTACGCCGCCGATAATGTGGAGCAGCGTGGATTTGCCGGAGCCGGAAGCTCCGATAATTGCAACAAATTCCCCCTTTTCGATAGTGAGTGAGACATGGTCCAGGGCGGTAACCTGGTTTTTGCCGCTGCCGTAGATCTTGCAGAGATTTTCAATTTTTAACAGCTCCATTCTGTGAGCCTCCTTCCTTATGGTTTACCCATATATCATAGAGCGTTAAACTCACATTCCGGTGACTTTTCGGTGAGAGAACCGTCACTTTGCCCTGTCACTTTGCTCTGTCACATCGCTCTGTCACTTTGGAAAGCGGATGGTGAAGACCGCCCCGCCCCGGGGATGGTTTTTCGCGGTGACGGTACCTCCCTGGCTTGTGATAATCATCCGGCAGAGCGCCAGTCCGATTCCATAGCCCTGTACGCCTGTGCTTTTTCCCCTGTAAAATCTGTCAAAGAGACAGGGTAAGTCTTCCTGATTAAATCCGGCGCCGTTGTCATGAATCATGATTTCGGTAAACAGCACGTTATCCGTATAGACGATTTCGATCAACCCGTCGTCGCCTGCGCTTTCCATGCAGTTTTTGAGGATATTCTGGATTGCCTGCACAAGCCAGCCGTTGTCGCCCTGAATGATGACTCCCTCCGGCGCATCCACCTGAACGATAATGCGGTGCAGATCCATTGTAATAAGGAAGGGGCAAAGTGAGGAGCGTATCAGTTCGTTTACATCGACCGGCCCGCGTTGGAATACGACAACCCCGGCGTCCAGCCGCGATAATTTGAGCAGGGATGTGATCAGCCAGTCCATCTGCACAAGAAGTTCCTCGGTTTCCCTCAGAAATGCCCTCCGCTCATTTTCATCCGCGGTGTCTGAGAGCAGTGACAGGATGAGGTTTGCCGATGTGAGCGGTGTCCTAAGCTGGTGGGCGATGTCGGCCAGGGAGTCAGACAGCCGGATTTTATCCTGTTTCAGTGCATCGTTCTGTTCCCGGATGCGCTGCATCATTTTTGTGATTTCACTGTGCAGGATGGAAAGCTCGCCCTCATCCATCTCACCGAGATCCAGCCGCCCGGCATTGTGAAGCACGAGATCGATTTGACTGGAGAGCAGGGCGATGCGGTTATACCGGATTTTGGTAAACACAAAAAATGCTGCGCCGAAGGCAGCGCAGGAAAATGATAAAAGCAGTCCCGCCGCCGTACTGATTGCAAAGCCAAGCGCAACAGATGCGGCGGACATTAAGGCGAATAGAATGGCAAACTGCCTAAATTCCCTGTTACGAAGCATCATTTCCTCCCAGTCTGTATCCCGTGCCCCGGACCGTCAGTATAATCTGCGGGTTTGCAGGATCGTTTTCTATTTTCTCACGCAGACGTTTGATATACACCGTCAAGGTATTGTCATTGACGAATTCGCCTGCCGCATCCCATAATTCGTCAAGAAGCCGGCTCCTTGTAATAATATTTTTGGGATTGTTCATAAATATCAGGAGCAGGCGGTATTCCAGCGCGGAAAGAAAAATCTCCCTGCCGTATTTTGTCACAACGCCGCTTGCCGTATCGACACAAAGACCGCAGACTTCAAACGCCTGCCCGGCACGTTCCTGTTTCCGGAGTGCCGCACGGATTCGCGCAATCAGTTCGCGGGGCCGGAAGGGCTTTGTGATATAGTCGTCCGCGCCCATGTTAAGCCCCGTCACGACACTTGCCTCGTCGCCGGAGGCAGTCAGAAAAAGTACGGGAATCTGATACCGTTCTTTAATTTCCGTGCAGACCGTGAAACCGTTTCCGTCCGGCAGGGCAATGTCTACCAATGCCAGGTCAAAAAGGTTTCCGGCCAGCATGGCGGAGGCCTCCCCACGAGTGGCTGCGTGGCTGACCGTAAATCCCTCCGAGCGAAGTAAAAGCGTGAGGTTTTTAGCGATTGCCTTATCGTCCTCAACTAAAAATATCCGTGTCATCAGTTGTTCCTCCTGTCCTTATGTCTCTATCTGTGGGCGCAGGCAGGGGGCCGGCAGAGACGCCTGCGCGTTTTGAATGAATTTAATTTTATTATAGCCTAAAGGGGAGGGGACGTCAAAAGAATGGAGATTTAGTTAAGCAGGTGAGGACGCCGCCGGAACGGCCAGCGGACGGGGTGGTGGGGTGTGTGTATGAGTCTTTCGTCCCGGGGGAAGATTATCGTGGTTTGGGGCTGCGGGTGAAGATAAAGTCTGCGGAGCACGCTCCCGCTCTGTGAAATGCATCGCGCTGCTAAGCTCGGCAGGACCTCGCTAATCAGCGATGGATTTAGGCGGCATCCGCAGACTTTATCTTCCCCTGCCCCACACTGGATATGGCCCGTTCCGTACTTGTCCTCCCAACCTCAATTCTCAAGGAAATTTCCTATCTTTTTCTTCTGTTTTTTTCCCCAGAAATATATTATACTGTATAACAATAGAAATTAATTACAGAGGTGGAAGGTGTTCAAATGTCAACCAAAGGAGAGATAAGGCAGCAGACGAAGTCACAGGTCAGAGAGCCGAAGCGCTACAGTGTTATTATGCACAATGATGACTATACACCAATGGACTTTGTGGTCCAGGTTTTGATGGAGATATTTAATAAGAGAAAAGAGGAAGCCGTTATGCTGATGATGATGGTACACAAAGGAGGCAAGGCGGTGGTAGGAATGTATTCCTATGACATTGCCCTGACAAAGATCAGGCTCGTAACGGCTCTCGCGGAGGAGGAGGGGTATCCCTTCCGGCTGACGGTGGAAGAACAACGATGACCTGTACGCTCCGCGCACAGCCTGTTCCGGCAGGGGAACGCAGCGGCGGCAAGACCCACAAAGGAGGCAGAATTAATGAGAGTAACGAAAGAAGTGGCCGATATATTAAACTTGACTTTCGATGAAGCAATACGGGAGCATCATGAATATGTGACCCCGGAACTGCTTCTGTATGAAATAGCAGCCCGGGATACATTCCGGGAGGCGTTTGAAAATTGCGGCGGAGATACGGACATGCTCCGGGATAATCTGAGAGAATATATGGAACAGAATCTGGCGTCTGATGCGGACGGCAGCCGGGAGGAACCGGAGGCGGAAGGAGAAGCCCCCGACAGTTTTGGGCAGGAAGCAGGAGATGGTTCTGACGATGATTTGCGGCCCGAGATGACGGCAGGTCTGGAAACTGTCCTGATCCGGGCGCAGGAGACGGCAAATAACTGTGGAAAAGATGCCGTAGAGCTGGCTCATCTTGTGAATGGTTTCTATTCCCTTGAGGAGAGCTATGCCATTTACTATATGGAGAGTCAGGGGGTGGGAAAGACTGCCCTCCTTCAGGAACTGACGGAAATTTATGATGAGATGTATGAACGCTATCAGGAGCGGAAAGCCCGGAGGGAAAAAGAAAAATCAGGTATGTCAGGTACATCCGGCGCCCGTTTTGGCAAAGACGGGACAGAGACGGACCTGACCGGTGATGAAGAACAGCCCGGCGGACCGGATCCTGCAAATGAACAGGAAGAGCAGACGGTTAGAGGGAAAAGATGGCGGCGCTATGTCACCTGTCTGAACGAGAATCTGGACGGAGTGAATCCGCTGATCGGCCGTGAGGAGGAACTGGAGCGGACGATGCAGATTCTCTGCCGTAAGGAGAAAAACAATCCGCTCCATATCGGCGAACCGGGCGTCGGGAAGACCGCCATCGTGTACGGCCTTGCACGCCTCCTGAATGAAGGAAAGGTTCCGGAGCCGCTCAAAGGAGCGGCTGTTTACGCCCTGGATCTCGGCACCCTGCTTGCCGGGACACAGTACAGGGGAGATTTTGAAAAGCGGTTCCGTGAGATTATGGACGGAATCCAAAAGGAAGATAAACCGATCGTTTATATCGATGAAATACACAACATTGTTGGAGCCGGAGCAGTGAACGGAGGCAGCTTCGACGTCTCCAATATGCTCAAGCCATACCTTGCCTCCGGAGAGATCCGTTTTATCGGAGCAACAACCTATGAAGAATATAAAAAACATTTTGAAAAGAGCAAAAGCCTGGTCCGCCGCTTCCAGAACGTGGAGATTAAAGAGCCGTCGGAAGAAGATACGGTGAAAATCCTTGAAGGCCTGAAAAAACATTATGAAGTATACCACGGAATTAAATACGGCAAGGGTGTCCTGGAATATGCGGTTAAAATGAGCGCCAGGTATATCAATGAACGCTGCCTGCCGGATAAGGCCATTGATCTGATTGATGAGGCAGGGGCATACAGGAAGCTCCATCCACAGGACCAGAAGACGCAGACGGTTGGGAAGGGCCTGATAGACGATATATTATCTAAAACCTGTCAGATTCCGAAGCAGGTCGTGGAGAGCGATGAGGTGAAAAAACTGGCGACTCTGGACAAGCGCATCGGCACCCGCGTGTTCGGCCAGGACGAGGCGGTCGGCCAGGTGGTGAATGCGGTTAAATTCTCCCGGGCAGGCCTTCTGGAGGCGGGAAAACCGCTGGCCAGCCTTCTGTTCGTGGGCCCTACCGGAGTCGGAAAGACGGAGATAGCAAAGACGCTTGCGGATGAGCTGGGAATTAAGCTGATCCGTTACGATATGAGTGAGTATGAGGAAAAACACGCGGTAGCAAAGCTGATCGGCGCCCCGGCCGGGTATGTGGGCTATGAGGAGGGCGGTCTTCTGACAGAAGAAATCAGAAAAAATCCCCATGCCGTCCTGCTGCTGGATGAGATTGAGAAGGCACACCCAGATATTTATAATATTCTGCTTCAGGTAATGGATTATGCGACGCTGACCGATAACCAGGGAAGAAAAGCGGATTTTAGAAATATCATCCTGATTATGACATCCAACGCCGGAGCCAGCCGGATTGGGAAAGCGCAGATTGGTTTTGGCGAGAGAACGGTGAAGGCTGATGTGATTATGGAGGAAGTTAAGAAAACATTCCAGCCGGAATTTCGCAACCGGCTGAACCGGATTGTGGTATTTAACGCCATGGATGATAAGATGGCCGCTTCAATTGTGGATAAAAAGCTGAGGGAACTGGCCTTTATGCTGGAAGGAAAGAAGGTGGCATTTACCGTCACTGATACGGCGAAGGCTCTTCTGAAGGAAAAAGGCATCAGCCAGGAATACGGCGCCAGGGAGATTGAGCGTGTAATCGGAAGCGAGATTAAACCGCTGCTGGTGGATGAGCTTCTGTTTGGAAGCCTGAAACGGGGCGGTGACTGTCTGCTTGACTGCCGTGAAGGAAAATTCACAGTTACGGCCGGGAAGAAGAAACAGCCGTCCATAACAGAAAAGGAACAGTAAAATGCCGGTATATCGTTTATCAAAAAAAGAAATCAGTTTTCCGGATCCCGTATTGGCCGAGGAGAACGGCCTCCTGGCGGTGGGCGGGGATTTATCAACCGAACGCCTCCTGCTTGCTTACCTGTATGGAATATTTCCCTAGTATGAACCGGGCGACGAGATACTCTAGTGGTGTCCGAAGGAGCGGTTCCTCATCTTTCCGGGAGAAATCCACGTTTCCCGTTCGATGAAAAAATATATGAATAAACACGACAGTAAAATCTGCCTGAACCGCGACTTCCGGGATACGATGCACCGGTGCAGGATGAAAAGAGAGCAGGAGGAGGGCACCTGGATTACCGATGAGATGGAGGAGGCCTATTACAGGATGAATCAGAACGGCTGGGCGGTCAGCGTGGAAGCTTTCGTGGACGGTGAGCTGGCAGGCGGCCTGTATGGAGTTTCTATCGGTAAATGTTTTTTCGGTGAGAGCATGTTCTCCGAGAGGGAAAACGGTTCCAAGGTGGCGCTGATTGCGCTGGCAAAGATTCTGGAAGAGAACGGATACCTCTTTATCGACTGCCAGTTCCATACGGAACATCTGGAAAGCATGGGCGGAAGGTACGTCCCGTGGGAAGAATATAATCAAATGCTGGAAGAAGGAACAAACAGAAGTGAGTGGTAAAAAGAAAATACAGATACGAAAACCGGATTATTTTGAACGGTTCCAATGCTCGGCCTCTGACTGCACAGATAATTGCTGCATCGGCTGGGAAATCGATATCGATGAAAGAACGGCTGAGCGGTATAAAAAGGTACAGGGAGAGCTGGGACAAAAGCTTAAGGACAGAATCCTGCGGGAGGGGGAGGATGAACTGCCTCATTTTATCCTGCAGGGAGAGCGCTGTCCGTTTCTCGGGGATAATAATCTCTGCGAGCTTATTAATGAACTGGGGGAGAGCAGTCTCTGCGATATATGCAGGGAACATCCCCGATTCTATGAGTGGTTTGACGGTCTGACGGAAATGGGCCTGGGCCTGTGCTGCGAGGAGGCCGCAAGATTAATTTTAGAGTCCCCGGAAAAGGCAGATTTTGTGGTATCATTTGAGGAAGAGGAAGAGGAAGAGGAAGAGGAAGAGGAAGAGGAAGAGGAAGAGGGGGGCCGGCCCCGTCTTTTTGCAAGTCTTCTGGAGGCGCGAGATACGGCCTTCGGGTTATTGCAGAACCGGGAATACCGGATCGGTGAGAGACTGGCTCTTTACCTGATGCTTGCGGAGGATATCCAGGATTATCTGGACTTATACGGTGAATACAGAGAGGCATCGGCGCAGTCTGCCCGGAGCTGTACCGACGCCAAAATACAGCCGGATGAAATACGGGCCATTGAAATACAGACGGCAGAGCGGATTCTGGAAGTCGTTGAGAGGTACGGCCGGCCGGAATTTCTTTCAGGGCTGCTTTGCGGCTGCCGGAAGGAGGAAGGCGGTGCATCGGACTGTGATAAAGTGCAGGAATGGTATGCTGATACGCTTCAATTTCTCTGTACTCTGGAACCCGTATCGCCGAAATGGCCGTCACTTCTTAACCGGCTTATGGAGGAACTGCCCCTTCTTCTTGAAAAAGAGGAGGAATTTACAAATTATTTTGAAAGCCGGGAATATGAGTACGAGCATCTTGCAGTATATTTTACATACCGGTATTTCCTGAAATCTTATTTTGACTGCGACCTTCTGTCGAGAGCTGTTTTTGCGGCTGCCGGTATTCTGATTATGCGGCTGTTTGCCATCAGCAGATTTGCGCAGGAAGGGAAGGTATCGGCAGAAGACCAGGTGGAAATTGCAAAATTTTATTCCAGGGAGCTGGAATATTCACTTGAAAATCTGGCTGCATTTTCGGAAGAAACATGGTTCAGTGATACGCTTTGTTCGGAGCGTCTGATTGAGATAATGCTTTTGCCAGGTATGGGAGCCGCTCCGCTCTTCTCAGATGAAAGGAAATGATAATCACCGGAAGGTAAAAAATCCCCGGCGCATACGCTTTGCTACAGCATATGCGCCGGGGATTTCCCGTTTACATCATCTCTTTTAGTTAACACTATGGAGATTTAACTGAGGTTGGAGGACGCGTCCGGAACGGACCATGTCCGGTGTAGTGGGGGAGTCTGTCTGAGTCTTCCGTCCCCGTGGGTAGG
>ERZ808041.683-NODE-683-length-21539-cov-10.018125_pt1 | contig 21539 bp, 24 predicted proteins | sample MGYA00380192_ERZ808041 | MGnify/ENA primary metagenome ERZ808041 (study PRJEB31490, sample SAMN06133412) | mouse gut metagenome | isolation source: Z1_1 | host: mice | place: China: Chengdu | collected 2015-05 ...
TTAATATGTATAAGCACGTCAACAACGCATAATAAGACTATTGATACTATCATGGCTATTTTTCGGATTGCTCCGTCAATGCCAAAACAACTATTGAATCCGTGTTCTTTTACAGCACGAATAATACCAAATATTGTATCCATCACGATAGCTATTATGACAAGCTGGATCAGCATATTATTAGTCAATGTTGACACTATCTTTTCTGCAAAACCCATTTCTATAGACTCCTTTCTTCTCTAAAGTTCTTCTTTAATCTCTTTTATCTCATCTTTTGTTAGTCTAGGATAACTTTTAATGATCTCCTCAAACGTCTCACCTGCTGCCATTCTATTTTTAACTACTCTAATGATAATATTCTTTACTGCTTTGCTCATCATATCTCATTTCCTCCATATAACAATTCTGCTATGACCTCATCTTGTTCCGATTGAGATACCTGCAGGTCTCTAAGCTGCACTTCAGTTTCTGTCAAAATATGCATGTTTACTGTAATTCTTTCATTTGCTTCTATTGTAATAGATTCAAAAGTAATATTAGGATATTCCCCATAAATTTCTGTGCCATCGCCAACGACTAATGCCTTAGCATCTTTAAAGACTGCCATGACTTCCTGTTCTGTCAGTTCAGACAGGACAAATGATATAGTGTTAATTCCAGTTGTTACATTTATGGCAGTATAATTTACACCACCAACTGTTATTATTTCATTCATTTTTTTCAATTCCTTTCTTTTAATTTAAAAGTTTATGTGTTACAGGTTTGTCCATCAAATAGCAATTTATGGTTAACAGGAATCGGCTCCAGTTTATTAGGGGGTAGCCACATTACGGCTACTTTTACATATGCCAGTTTATTACACAAAGATACCTTAACATTTTTTACAAATTGGAATAAAGATACTACTAATTTCCCAAGTATCTATGGTAGTGGTGTCTATATTCCTTCCGCGGATATTAACCGTTCGGTTTTAATTTATCTTAGTCTTGTTACGCAACATAAAGTTTGGTACGGCTTTTGCGAAGACCGCAAGGTAAATAACCCAATAGTTACATGGAAAGAACTAACAACAAAATAGGTATTACTGCACAGGTGTAAATTTGTGTTGGAAATTTGGTAAATTAATTATGCCAAGTAATATTGTCTTTATCTGAAACAAAGAAAAAACCAGTATAAAGTTTTCCGCTTCTCCCAATATATAGTATTCTTTTATGAGTTACATCTACACAGGGCAATATTATGCCACTTCCATAATTTTCTGGAAAGCATTTTTCTCCTGTCCAATTGGAAAAGAAAACAACAGCATTCTGTCCACTATTTGTAATAATAATGTTTTTCCAAGGTACAGCTCCAATTTTTGTTAACCCAGTAGCATTTATAGTTGCTAAATTGCTATTTTGTTGGCTAATCAAATTCGCTAGTGTCCCTTCTACAGCCGCATTTTTTTCAATTGCATCTAGCGCATATTCTCCTGTTTTGGTTATAGCTGAACTGTTAGATAGCTTTACATGACCTAATATTGATGTAGTAGCTTTCTGCATATAATGTGAAAGAAAAACTGACAATGCTTTTTTTAACTTTCCAAATGATATTGCTACTATTTCTCCGCTATTTATATTTTCAAGTTTAGAAGCTTCTTCGTAGGTGGGCTTTTGTTCATTTATATTAGAGATACTCCCTGCAGGTCCTGTAGCTCCTGTTGGTCCTTTAAAATTACCAACATGTACCCACTCTGCTACATCTGCTGCACCTGGCACTATACATTCATACAAATTTCCTGTATCTGTATTAATATAATAATCGTGTAGATGTGCGTCCGTTATCCCACTAGTTTCAAAAATAGCGCCGATAGTACTTATCCCTGTTATGCCAGTACCACTTGTCCATATACTGCCTCTTGGTCCTATCTCGCCAGTATCGCCCTTTTTTCCTTCAATGCCCTGCTCTCCTTGTGGACCTTTAAAATTCCCAATTAATACTTTCATGCACTTATCCCCTTCTCATTGTCAGATACTACCATATAGATATTACCATCTTTATCTGTTTCAAACTGTGGATAATCGCTTGTATCATCAGGAAATATCGCCCATAAATTACCTTCATTGTCACCAATCAGGTTAAACATTCCACTTATGGGTACAATCACTCCACTTTCGCCACGATCACCCTTATCGCCTTTATCACCCTTGTCGCCCTTATCTCCGCGATCACCTTTATCACCCTTATCACCTTTATCACCCTTGGAACCATTAAAATAACCCGTTTCAAGCTTTTCCTGAACGTCCGTAAGCGTTTCAACAGCCTCTTTTTTTGCTGCAATTGCAACTGTTTCCGCATCAATAGCTATATCTGCATTTTTCTTCGATTCTATTTGTGCAGCTTCCGCTTTTCTCTGTGCGGTCTCCGCTGCTGTCTTAGTTATCTCTGCCCCTCTCCTAGCCGTTTCTGCTGCTGTCTTGGCTGTCTCTGCCCCTTCTCTTGCAGTTTTCGCTGCTACCTTGGCTATTTCTGCCTCTCTATTAGCGTTCTCTGCTGCTGTCTTGGCTGTCTCTGCCCCTCTTCTAGCTGTTTCCGCCGCCGTCGCTGAACCTTCTGCACTACTATTTACAGCATCTATAGCATTATGTATCGATAATCGAACATCACGCCCAAATCTCGCTTTAAGAATTTGTTCCAAATATTTTGCTATGTTTGCCATACATCTCTCTCCTATGATATTCCTGGCTTACCCAATTCTCTTATTTGCACATTAAGTTGCTTTATCCATTCATTAATCTGATTTACCATATTATTCAAATTAGTTACTGTGACATTCAATGCATCAATTGCTGTCTGCGCTTTATCTGCGGCATTTTTAGCCGCTGCCGCCGCACTACCTGCCGTAGCTGCAGCACTATTCGCAACGTCCGCTGTTTCTTGCGCCTTATTAGCGGCACTCTGGGCCGTTTCTGCTGCATTTTTAGCCGTATTAGCAGCATTATTAGCTTCCCTAATAGCCTGCTTTGCAGTCTTCATAGCCTCAGAACTGTCAATAATATTGTTTATTTGATCTATTGCGTCTCCTGATATACTTATCGCTTCCATATTGCCATTCATATCTATTTTAAATTTGTCATTTACGTTAATACCATTAACATCGATTGTAAGCTTAATGTCGCCATGACTATTTAAAACAGTTATGCATCCAGATACATTTTCTGTACCGCCTACTGTTATTGTGGAGCCTCGTATACTTCCTTTTAGGACAGTTACGCCTTCTTTATTTATTGTTGCTACAATATTTCCTCTACCATCTAAAACTGTTATTTCTCCATCTGCATTAGATGTACCTCCCACTGTTATTGTAGAGCCTCGTATACTTCCTTTTAGGACAGTTACGCCTTCTTTACTTATTGTTGCTAATGTATTACCATGAAGATCTAAAACAGTTATACACCCGTCCTTCTCTCCGCCAATCTCTAATGTCCCTCCACGGATTCGGTCTGCAAACATCGTTCCAGTTGTAATAAAATCTGCAACAAGATTTCCATCAATGGTCCAAGCATTTGCATAAGGACCATCATATCCAGATGTAGAGAAACCTATCCCATTTTTATTTATTCGGATTACATTTTTTGCATTTTCTTTTTCCGGCGCATCCATAATCAATATCTGTTCTGGATACTCATCTGCATTTTCTCCACAATCTAAAATTACATATCCGCCTTTAGCCCCTGTAATTAATTGAGATGCATTTTCAACAGCATATTGTATTTTAGGACTAATAATATTTGCTATTCTTTCAACTTTTTGATCTATTTCAGCATTTTTATGTGACATACTCGTAGTCATACTTCGCGCTGTCACACCTATACTAAATGTATTCTGACCTGGATCTGTAAGGTAAAGCTCAATCTTACTTACAAGCATTCGCACATGATCCAAATTGTTGTATTTAGACTCTACATAACAATACCCAAGTTCAATCGATTCAATTTCAGCATCTGTCATACTCAGATCAACGGCTCTAACCTCAATTGTATCTGTCCCTGTTATTACACTATCGAAATATGCCTTCGTTTTCTTTTCCAACTGCTCTAAAGTAGTTACATTCTCAAATTTTATTGTGCCTACAATCCTGCCGTACTTCGCTATTGCTTTATCATTCTCAACTACAATCGACGGTCGATTTCCTTCTTTATCTTCCGCCCCTATCCCAATCATTACAGTACGTATATTTCCAGCATTTTTTGTCTGTGTTAAATCAATTATGTTTTCTCCCAGTCGTATACCTTGTTTGTTATAATGCATTATACTTTGGCTACAGTCTATATATAGACTACCTCCAATATCTTCCACTGATACATACGCACCTAACAAATTTATTACCTTATCCTTTATTTCCTGCAATGTTGTAGGATAATTCTTGTTGGCACGAACTATATTGTTATTTGTATCTATATCTGATAAATCCAATGCTCTTAATGTAAACTGTTTCTCTTTATTTACTTGAGAATTATGAGAGTTTACCAATTGTTTTACATAATTAGCCGGTGTTCCTTGATATTCATATGGGTAGACAATACTATCAACAAGATATGCCAAAATCCCTTCACATTTAACACGATTATTATTGTATATATCTTTTTCACTATCAATAACGCGCCCTGTAAACATCCATTTTTTATATGTTCTATAATCTGTCTTATACACTTTGACAAGTGTAACTAATGGAACAATACTTTTTGCTTCTGGATGTGTAGGGTGTATGCTAAATGTAAACATTCCCGCATTATTTATCTGCAATGTCAATTTTGGGACTTCTAATATATACTCTTCATCTCGAATGTCCATTAGAATATGTTCATTTCCTTGCAAAACTGCAACAACTTGATACATTACAGACTACCTCCTATGTTTTCTATTGATACAACACCATGTCCAGCAAACACCAGATAATTATTGCCTTCTTGAAATTTTATATCAAATATCTTATTTTTCCCTGTAGACAGGCTATAGTTTTTATCCTTATACTGCACTGTCATTGCAGATGATACTGTTATTGTGGGAACATATTTTTTTCGTTGTCCAATAAAGACCACCTCTAATCTTCCATTCACTTCTAAATTATACATCTCATTAATGACACCTGTTTCAAAACTGAATGGGTCCCAAAGCCAGTCATCTCCCCAATCATACTTATAGGGGTCCACAATACATTGTACTATTATGGTGCCTTTTAAGGGTTCGCTGCTTAATGCTGTTGTACTTACACGCCCAGTATAAAAATAATTACCATCATCATCAAATACAATTTCAGAAAACTCCCGACCATGAATGGCGTTCATCACTTCACTGTATTTATTATGTATATCCCTGTTATCACCCAGCATTGCAAATTCAATTGTGAGTATCCTTCGTTCATACTTCACATCACCATCTGTCAATGCTCCTGTGATATCGATATCACCATCCGCTCCTGGAACACTTATCCTATACACTTTTGGTTCTGGCGGTGTAATCTCAACACCGCTTAGCACCAAACCCAAATCATTGTAACTATGTATTTCTCCAAATCTTACACCTGTCACTCGTATCCCCCCCTACTCTTATAGTATCCTATATCGCCCAATTCTTTGTCGATTCTAGGTACAAGCTGTCCTATCAAAGCACCTGTATCTGTTACCACCTGCATTTTAGACATACCTGGCATATATTGTGCTATAATGCTATAGATTTTTTCGCACATATCAGATAATCGTGATGTATCCACTCCAATTACATTTACACTCTCATGAGAATTAGCAGCTGGCACATCTGGAAATGTATCTGCAATCGTATTGTTTATATTCTCAATCGTGTCTTCCCAGCCTGTGATATAACCTTCACCAGACATCTTTCCCAAATATGCAAACGCTTTCGATGGAGAATGTATATCAAGCTTATCTCTTGCCGCCTGTATCGTCTCCTCACACAACGTTCTCACAGATTCCAGGACAGCGCTTCTGCCAGATTCTATGCCATTCCTCATTCCTTCTGCAACCTGTCGGCCTATTTCCATATATTCATCTTCCACAACACCTTTCTTTGTATTTATCAGCATAGAATTTGTTAGCAATTTTATTACATTCAATACATTTGTTTTGCGTTCGTCAATTCCTTTTTTCAGCCCCTCAGCAAAGTTCTTTCCCATTTCTTCAGTTTTCTTAGATGGTGAATGCTCATCCAGTGTTGTCATAACAGTATCCAGAGCATCACATGACATGGATTCAGATGCATCCACTACTTCATTCGTATTGGATACAATTCCATCTGCAAATCCCTTTGCTGCGTTATTTCCAGCCTGCGCAAATGAATTTGCAACAAGCGCCGCAGTTGCATCAGGAAGAACAAGCGATGTTTCAAATAGCCTGTTTGCGCGAACAAGTTCTTCATCTGTCATACTGACGAACGTTGACACATAACCCGCACCTGTTGGTCCCATATCTGCAAGATGCTGTAGCAGCCCCTGATTAATTCCGCGATCTGCAAGCGTATTCATATCAGTAGCCCATTGTGCAACCCCAGTAACCTGTGACTGCATATTTTTAAGCAGGTCCTCCGCAGACATTTTTGATTTGCCGGAAAATTCGGAAAATAAATCAATCTGGCTACCCACCTTTTCTACAACAGAAGAATACATTTCCTGATAAGCTTCTATGCTTTCTCTGGACATCATACTAATATCACTGCTAGTTTTTAGTGCTGCTTCTCCCAGTTCACTTATATTCTCACAAGCTTTTGTCACAGACGTATCATCTGCAATGTCCAGCATCGTTTCATCATATTCATCACCAACAGTTTTAATTGCTGTATTGACCCCTAGAATCTGCTGACAAAAGGTCTCTGCATCTTGAACCATTTTTTCATATTCGCTGTATACCTCATTTGTTCCCAATATAATTTGATCTGCAAACCCTTTTGCAGCATTTGTTCCGGCTGTTGCAAAAGAATCTGTAATAAGCATTGCCGTTGTATCAGGAAGTGCAAGAGATGTTTCAAACAACTTATTAGCCTGTATAAGTTCCTCATTTGTCATACTGACAAACGTTGACACATAACCTGCACCAGTGGGTCCCATATCTGCAAGATGCTGTAATAACCCTTTATTAATTCCACGATCTGCTAAAGTGTCCATATCTGCAGCCCATTGTGCAACCCCAATAACTTGTGAACGCATATTTTTGAGCATGTCTTTCGAGGACATTTTCGCTTTGCCATCAAACATCGCAAATAAATCAATTTGATTTTTTACCTTTTCAGCAATTGATGAATACATCTCCGCATATGCCTTTATTGTTTCTTTGGACATTACTGTAATATCCTCGCCAGCATTCAATGCAGCTTTTCCAAGTCCATTCATATTTTCACAGATTTTTGTCACAGATGTATCATCTGCAATATCCAGCATAGTGCTGTCATATTCATCACCAACAGCTTCAATTGCTGTATTGACCCCCAGAATCTGTTTACAAAAGATTTTTGCATCTTCCACCATTTTTTCATAAGCACCGCACATCTCATCATTAATCAGCACCATATCTGGAAGATTTTCTATAATTACACTGTCTATGTCCTTCATGCTGTCTTTCCATCCAGATGTATATCCTTCACCAGACATTTCGCCCAGATATGCAAAAGCTTTCGATGGAGAATGTATATCAAGCTTATCTCTTGCCGCCTGTATTGTTTGTTCACACATTGAGCGTATAGATTCAAGAACCCTGCTTTTACCAGATTCAATACCGTTTTTAAATCCTTCTATAATTTGTATACCAATATGCTCATATTCTTTTGGCTGCATCCCTGTCTTTGTTTCAGTAAGCATGGTTTTAGTGAGTTGTTTGATCACATTTAGAACATTTTTTGTTTTATTATCTATTCCCTTCTGCAAACCTTCATTAAAGCTCTCACCCAATTCCATAGTCTTTTTTGATGGAGAATGTATATCTAAATCTGTCTTCAATGCACTTAAAGCACTTTCACCCAGCTCTTTTGCTGCTGTGACTGCTTCATCCATATTGCCAGACACTCCATCTATAAATCCCTGTGTAGCATCCTGTCCTGCATCAAAATAGGAATCTGTTATATTCATTGCGGAAGAATCACTTAATAGAGCTGATTCTTCAAACATTTTATTTGCTTCTTTCAGTTGGTCATTGTTCATTTTTACAAAGGCTGCTACATATCCTGCTCCTTTTGGTCCCATATCCGCCAAATATTTTAAAAGCCCTCTATTAATTCCTCTATCTGCCAACTCATCCATATTTTCAGACCACTCAGATACACCATCAATCTGAGACTGCATATTTTCTAGTATTTCCTCAGAAGATATTTTTGTCTCGACAGAAAACTTTGTGAACAAATTGATTTGCCCCTCAATACTCTTCTGAAGATCAGTATACATTTTGTTATATTCTTCTATAACATCATCTGACATCGTAGTGATATCATCTCCGGTATCAAGTGCGATATCACCAAGCGTCTTAATAGCTTCTGCTGCATCAGCAAACGCTTCTGTTTTTTCCATATATTGAGCTGTCTGCTCATATTCTGTCTTTAGATCATTGACAGTCCCCGTAGTTTCCTCTATCTGTAAACGCAATGCCTCAATGTCTTCTTCCGCACGCGCATATTCCTCCAGTGCCTCCTCACTCACTCTTGCGTGCTCTCCCTGTTCTGCCAATGCAGCGTTTATCCTCTCGTCGGCTTCTGCGAGTCTATTTTTTGCTGCTTCTTGCTCTGCAGTAAGTTCAGTAAGGCGAATTTCAGCCTCAACAAGCTCATCTGTAATTTCCTTCTGCTGTTCTCTCGCTGCCTGAAGCTTTATCAACTCCATCTGTGCATCAATATTTCCACGCAAAGCTTCTGTTGATATATTGGTTAAGCCTGTCTGTTCATCAATACTTAGATTTAATTCTGGCATCAAAGTATTTAATTCTTCAACAATTGCCGTCTGCCTTGCCTGCTCTGATGCTGTTAACTCAGTTTTACTTTGCAGCGCTTCCAATTCGTCTACAAGTTTTACACAAGCATTTCGTTCATTTTCAAGATTCGATGTAGCTTTCTCCCGCTTTTGTACTGCCTCTGCTGTCTCGTCATTTAGTTTTTTAGATGCATCTGTCAATTTCTTGGTAGATTCTGTAAGTTCGACCGTCTCTTTATCCGCAGTTTTTGCATACAAAGTAATTGCACCAATCACGCCAGAAATCGCTGTTGCAAGTAATATATAAGGATTTGCATTCGCTGTAACATTAAATAGCTTCTGTGCGACAGTTGCTGCCTCTGTAGCCACGGAATAGGCAATCTTTGCTGTTGTCACTCCACCTATCAATCCAGCAACAATCTCTCCATGTTCTAACAGCCACGTAAGTCCATCTATCAACATTGGAAGTGCATTTTCTGCTGCACCAATTGCATTTACAGCAAATTCTCCCAATGCTGTTGACATATTTCGCAATGATACACCCAAATCACCATTATCAATTTCTTCCTGTAGCCTTCCCACAGCATCAGTGGCAGAATCCACAGCGGATTTCATCTCATCATCAAAAAGATTATATGCAGTTATACCAAGCCCCTCAAGCGCACTTTGAAGAATTGTTACTCTGCCTTTCAGATTGTCATTCAGCGTGTCTGCCATTGCCTGCGCTGCCCCAGAACAATCATTTATCTGCGCATTTAGATCGCTATATTCCCCATTGGTACTTTTTAACAATGCATTTACAGCAGCTATATCTGTCTTGTTAAAAATCGTATTTATCAGTTGTGTTTTGTCACCGCGCGTCATATCAGATGTCAAATTATTCATGTCAGTCAGAATAGCATTTAGATCTCGCATATTTCCCTTAGAATCATACACTCGTAACCCTAGAGATTTTATTGCACTTGCAGCCTTGTCCGTTGGTGCAGACAACGACAACAAAACATTTCTCAGATGTGTGCCCCCTTCGGCACCTTTTAATCCGTTATTCGCCATTACACCAAGCGCAGTATTCATAGTTTCTAGGCTCTGCCCTGTAAGAGCTACAGTGCCTGCACACACAAGTGTAGCTTCTCCAAGCTGTGCAACACTTGTATTAGACTTCTGTGACGTTTTGGCCATCTCGTCAATATACTTATCCAATTCACTGGTTTCAAGTCCCAATGCTGCCATAGAATCTGTAACCAGATCACTTGCATATGAAAGTTCAAGTCCACCTGCTGCTGCAAGATTTAACACTCTTGGCAATGTTGCTGCAGCTTTCTCTGCATCATATCCTGCCAGAGCAAGATAATTCAATGCTTCGGCAGACTGTGATGCTGAAAACATAGTTGCTTTCCCGCAATCCTGTGCTGCCTTGCTTAATAACTCATATTCTGCACTCCCATTTGCAATTTCCTTTGTGGTAATACCCATAGTAGCAGCTACTTGTGACATAGATGCTTCAAAAGTAATTCCTGTCTGTGTTGCAGAAGTTGCAATTTTTTTAATGCCATTGGCAATCGCCTTAATGCCTTCTTTTATGACACTGGATAAAAGTTCAGCCTTTAAAACATCAGCAAATATAGAAGTCTTATCTGCTGAATCTTCTACTTCATTTCCATACTGGTCAATTGATGTTGCACATCCATCTATAGAATTTTCCGCCTCAGCCAGATATTGTTCATTCCGCTTTACTTCATCATTGAGTTCTGCAAGCTCCGCCTCAGCCCCGTTTAAATCACTTTTATACCTGTTTACTCTGTCACCAGTTTTCTGTACAATCCTTTGCTGCGCCTCATATTGGTCATTTGCATCAGTTAACTCATCAGTCAAATTCTTAACTTCTTCGCTATTTTCTCCATACTCTTCTTTTGCCTTTTCCAACGCGGTATTAAGCTCTTCTTTTTTTTGTTTAAGACCAGACAGCATCTTCTGTTCTTCTTCGTATTTTTTTACCGCCTTATCCTGAATATCTGTAAGCAGACGTACTTTGTTGCGCTGCTCTTCTTGAAGATTGATATATACTTGCTGTTTATCTCGCAAAGCCGCAAGCGAATTGGCGTTATCCTTATATACTGTATTAACTAGCTTCAATTCGTTTTGAAATTTGCTCATTGCCGTCTTTGCACTTGTCAGATTTGCGCGAAATTCCGCCTCACCATCTATTACAAGTTTTGCACCGATTTTCTTTTCTGCCATACACGCCTCCTACAAATCCAGCATACTGACAGGCTTATCCAATCTATCAGGAATCACATATAACATTTTCTTCACTGTCATGTTATGTATTTCCTTATATGCGTCGAACAAGTCCATGTACTCTCCTATATACAAATGCTCTGTTTCTTCTTTTGTCAGTCCCATATGTATTCCTTGTGCGATAATCCGCCAGAAGTCTATCTTATCGCTTTCATTCTCATTCCCCCTCTGACGGACTACGCGTTTTTTCGCTCAAAACATTTATCTAATTCTTTATGCATCTGTAGTGCTGTACCATACAATTCAAACCTGGCATTATTAACAGCATCGATAGCCTCTTCTAGTTCACTATCCTTAGATGCTTCTGCAAGCATACAGGGAAGAATTGCTGCAATCGCTCGGATTGATGGGTCACAACGTTCAAATACTATTTTGTTATCATCATCCATAATTGCATTACCATTTTCATCTTTGGAAACTTTTACACCAGCTATGAGCATTGTAAAATTGGATATCGTCCCAAACTGTTCCTGAATTTCGGCGAGCACATTGATATTACACCTTATTGGATATTCCTTTCCTGCAAGCACCACCATTTCTGAATGTTCAAACATTTCATTATCCCTCCTGTGATATCTCAACATCTTATTTATCAATCAGCCTTGTCTTATATGCTGCTATTGTAGATGAACTTGAATTTCCTGATCCGTCCCCTGCTTCTGATTTTTTATATTCAAAAAATTCTTGAAGCCATTCATCTGCCTCAGATTCTGTATTAAATATTTTAGTTTTTTTCCACTCATTACTACTGATTCCAGCTATAACGCCCTCAATCTTAGGAGTTTTAAACTCAATATTATCACCTTTAGTGGAATACTCATCTGCTGCCTCGCCGAATTTAACCTTATAAACGACTGTAGCCACATATTGTCTTTTACCATTTATTATTTCATCTGCATAGAATCCCACACCTACATAGTTTGCCGAGTCATTTGTTTTATAGGTCACTTCACAATTATCCTCACTAACTTCATGACCAAAACATACTTTAGACGCCTCTATGGGCAATCTGTTAGTGCCAAGAACCATATTTCCATCTTTAAATTCCTTCACATACTCTGAAAGGCGATTATTACTATGCAGCTTTGCTTCGTTATAGTTTGGTGTCACATTCACGCTAATTGCTTCTCCACACATAAAACAATCCATATATTTTTTCTTTTCCTCGTCCACCAATCTTGCAATATACGGATTCATAAGTCCTATAAATGCCATTTTTATGTTCCTCCTTTATTTGTAAATCAATTAATCCCTGCTTTGCTGTCAAACGTCCTCTGTATTGCGTCATATACTGCTTCTTTCGCGTCATTAGTCGCTTTAGTAAGAAACGGACGAGGCGGCTGTCTACCTGCTACGCCATATTCCTTCCATATTGCTTTCAGGGCATTGCTCACTTTGTATTTGCGCCCTCTTTTTTTTGCATGATATACTTTATATCTGGAATATCCCTTTGGTGTGACATTTACAATCCACGCACCATTTCTTGTCCTTTTTGGTTTGTTTGCCTTGATGGACTTTACAAGTTCAGAATCCCCCTCATGTTCTACAACCTGACTCACTGCTGCCTTCATACTTTTTTCCAGTATCGGTGCTGCTTCTTCCAGTGCTTTCTCCGCAATCTCATTAAAATCCAAGTTGAATAATTCATCAAACGGAGTATTATCATATATCGAAAATACTGCCATACTACCACCCTATATTCCCGTTTCTGCTTAGTGTACACCTGCGTATTCCATGCTCATTGCTGTGCACCTTATTTTTTCTGCTTCATTGTCCAGAGCCGCTTCAAGCCACGTCGTTATACTTGTGATGCTGAATCCTTGACTTTCCAGATAATCCCTTGTTTTATGTTTCAGGCTCATATAGTTATAGTTCTTCGGCGTATAAAGCTGTAACCGCATATAAACCTTATCTATCAACGGCTTATTGTTTCCAAATACTGCCCCTTTTTCATCTGTGTAACAGTAAATGGCATAAACCTTTTCATTCCCCTGATACATGTCCTGTTCCACTGGATAACCAAGCTTTTCGGGTATTGCTTCAAATATTGGATTTAGGTTCATAGTGTCCCTTCCTTACATATTATTTCTATATACTCATGCCTGTCCTGAACATCGTTCACGTCCTGAATATCAAAAAATCTTCCATTGTATCTAACTTTCATATTTGTATTCAGACTAATGTTTGTATACCTGATTAGAAAACGGACTGTTACACTTGTAACAGATGCTACACCTGCACCATTTGTTTCCTTTTCACTTGTTTTTCTCGAATATTTCGCCCAACGCTTCATAATGATATTGGTTTTTCCCGTTCGGAAACCATCACTGTCTTTTTCACCTATGGTAATTATTTCTATTTTCTTATTTAGTTCTCCCGGATTAACATACATCGTAATCCTCCTATACTAAATTGCGTCTGTGCATGTCAAGAATCGTAGAAACCGTTTTATTTTCATAGTTTCGTTCAACATAATATGAACGATTGTCATACATATCTTGACACAGTACCATCACAACTGTATAAAATTCTTCATAACTATCGAGCTCTGCTGCCGGAATCCCCGTATAACTGCTAATATACGCTTTTGCCGCCGCAAGAATCGGCTGCAGCTTATCCGTTTCACACTGTTCATCAATACGCAGATATTCCGCCACATGCTCTATTGTAATTTCACTTATTTTCATAGGCGTTTCCATCAGGCTGTTTTCATCTTTAATGCTGCAATCATCTGTGCATTCTGTACCTTAGCATCAAATTCAACAAAACCTAATATTTCAATAATATGCCTTCTTGCGCCCGTTTCCCGCAGAATTTCAATATTGATGTTTTCCGACACTTTCACTGCGAGACCTTTGTAGTCGCCGTAGTAAACTGCTGTCTTTCCCGCTGCCATACCAGGCATGTTGTCAGAACAATAAACATCCTTACCAAACAACGTATATCCCCATCGACTTGTTGCATCTTTGTTGAGTAAGTAGTTCCCGTCACCATCTTTTAGTTTGCGCAAAAACGTCCTTGTACTCTTGTTCATAATAAAATAAGCATTTGCCTGATACGCATCCGGTACCGCCTCTTGAAGATCTATGATCTCATCTGCCGTCACAGCCGCTGCACTGGCTGCATTAACCACCTGTGTCACACCGCTTAGTCCGCTCACCTTATCTTTTGTTCCAAATAATAATTCTTTCTCAATGAAGCGGGCGATATTCTGCGCCATCTTATTAACAACATAATTTGTAATATTGAACTGACTGTTGTTAATAAGGCTCTTAGACACCTCCGTGATCGCTCTTGCCAGAAATCCATTCAGCGAAATACTCTTGAACTGCCCAGAGCTGGATTTTCCATCTGTAAATTCATCGCAATATTCCATCGTAATATCGCCTGTAGAATCATCATAGTATGGAATACTAAGCATTCCAGCCACATTATAATGTTCCGAATCCCTGAAAATTGGTGAAATATCCACAACTTTCTCAATGATTTTATTTGCAATCGACTGTGGAATCACTGCACCATTGTCAGTTACCTTCATGGCTGTTGTATTGGAATCCGCAGTTTCGCCAGCCCTGTCCTCCACAACTCCCCGAATGTAATTCGCAAATGCCCGCTCCTCTGCCCTCGCGGTCTCCTCTGCCCTTAGTTCTGTGTTCTGTCCGGCACCTGTTGTATTTTTATCCTCTACAACTTCCAGCTTACGCGCCCGCTCTTCTGTCGCAATCGTCCTGTCAATATCCTGAATCTCTTTCTCGATCTCGTCAAAACGCTTTGATTCCTCATCAGATAGTGCCCGATTCTCACTGTCGGCGTTGCTGATCAGCTTCTCCATCTCTGACTGCAAAAGTAATCTTTTCTCTTTCAGTTTCTTAAATTTCATGAATATAACCTCCTATTTTCCCTGTTTCAGCTTCTCATACCGTTCACGGTATGCACTGTTATGTATGTCTGCATTATCCATGCCGACAGTCTCTATCACGTCATCCGTTCCAGCGCGGCATTCTAGTTCGCAAGTCTTGTCATCTGCACGCATTTCAATATTCGTTGCAGCGTAAACAGGCGTCTTGTTTACCACAAGCGTGATGTGATCCAGATCAAAATCCTTTACCATCCGAAGAGGCAGCTTGTCTGCGCGCTCCTCAATACTGTCCACAATATTGCACATACCAAAACTCCACCCCTTTAGTTTTCCAGCCCTTGCCTCGTTGATAGTCTGTTCATCCCGAATATCAGAATCCACATGCAGACCAATCGCATCTTCTTTCAGCCGTAGCGTTCCAGCTCTAGTCTCACAAAGTACTGTCCCTGAATCGTGATCTTTTGTCATAGTTATATTTTTTGCCCTTGCAAGTGCCTTTGTAAATGCCTGCTCTTCTATGACTTCAATGACCTTTTGACCCTTTCCGGTAATTACTGGTCTGCTCATTTTGCCTGTTACATTCACGTATCCAGACAAATGCAACACACCATCAACCCTCAATTCCACTCTCATCTTCTTTTTCACCTTTTCTCTTTAAATCATCCATCTTCGCTGTTTTATCTGTATTAGCAACATACATTTCTTTTGTTTCTGGGTTATAAAGTACACTGTCCAGCCCCAATTTTATGAAATTAAAGCCAATTGCTGGCAGATCTTCCTTCTCCCTAATCTCGTCTACCTGCATGAAATTATTTTTGTACGCCAGCTCATATGCTTTGTAGCGGTCAAGGATATTTCCCCGTGTCAGTTCCTTGGTGTCGAAGGCAAAAAACATACCAATAGACTTCTCGTCCTCTGTTAATAAATCTCTGTCAAGGCTTGCCTCTATGTCATTTAACAGCGGAACAATACAATAATCAATAAAATTGTCCTTGTCCTGCTGTGTAGCATTACCGCGCAACATAGCATTTGGTACATTTAGCAGCATAGAAAGCTCAATAGAGTTTGTTTCTTTATTTTCATTAAGCTGCATTTCTACACAACTGTTAGATGATTCCCTGAACTCCATGCCTTTGTTTAAAACAACTATGTTTTCTGTATTGTTACTATACAGATTCCAAAATGCCTCCTTCAATAAATCAGAAGCTTCTCTCGTTAATTGTGAATCCGATGTCAAAAATCCTTTTTTATTGCCGCCCTTTTTTACAAGCGTATTTTCAAATTTCATGGTATGATGCGCGATGGAAAACAGAGTCTTTTTCTCCTCCTGCAACGGCGTTCCAGTCATTCCGTCCTTGGTGTTACGCAAAATCTTAAAAAACTCAAAGGATTCTTTTTCGTTTCCATTAATTGTAATCTTGTAATCTTTAAAGATCGGGTCTGGACTCTTCATATAGCCGATATAACTATTCTCGATATAATGCAGGCTTCTGACTTGGGTAAAACTGCGATTAATATATGCATATGCCCCCTTGCCAACATAATAATCTTCCAACATTGCACGCCAAAACTGCGTCGAAGTCATAGTGTCCTGTGTGTCATGATTTAATAATGACAGCCTGTCATCATTCTTGATCTCACGCACTTCGTCCCCTTCCTGCATATACAGCTTGATCGGTATACAGGATACTACCCCTGATATCAAACTAATAGCTCCGCTAATACTTGGTATTTCCAGCGCCTGCTCCCTTGTAATGGTTTCATTGCCCAGTAGTGCCTTGAGCAAATCTGCCGATACGTCTGGTGGGACAGATTCTGACACCTTTGTATCTGCCCGCTCCTCATAATCTTTTTTCTTTTTGAACCCAAACATAAATTTCTCCTTAAATCACTTGAACAACAAACGAATTGCCATGTAATATATATTGTTGGCAAAGATACACAGAAAGGATTAATGCAACTACCATGTCTACCTTGCCTGCACTTTTCTTTTTATTTACATAGCGGTTCATATTTGTATCAAATACACATCGAGCGTTCTCAAAATTGATTTCCAACAGACGATTTTCCTCATAGAAAAATTTATGCCCCAGTACTGCCTCTTTCAAAAGTTTTGTCGGCATATGCAACACCATTGAATGCTGTTTTATCTGTACACACTCATAACCTGCTGCCTCAAGTTTCTGAACAGTGCTCAATGCATTGTGCGGATCATATCCAACCTGCACTATTTCAACACCATACTCATCTTCCAGCCCTAATATATGTCTTTCTATATCTCCATAATCAACTACTTCACCATCGCTCTCAAAGCATACGCCCTGTCGAATCAGCTTGTCGTAATCAACATGCTCTTTTTCCCTCTTCTCATCTTTCTTATCTCCTGGAATAAATCCCCAAACCTTTGTGTAAATATATCCATCAACTATCGTTGACATCGCAACTGCTGTATTATCCTCTGTCATTGACAAATCCAGACCAATATATACTTTTTTACCGCACCAGAAATCTTTATTAACAGGAATCCGGCATTTTAATACACTTGTAATTTCAATATAGGATTCTACGCCCAATCCTTTGTAACGGATATTACAATGCTTACACAGGAAATTTTCACGCTTGTTGGGATACAGTATCGCCTGCCTGCGCTTCTTTTTTAGATTTTCAAAAATATGTTCATAGCTAACTGCTACAGGGTTCGCCTGATAAATAATTTTATCTTCTGTTTTCCACGCATCACCCTGTATCAGTTCCTCATCTGGCTCATAGAGCAAACCGAAATTTCTTTTATCATCATGCAGCCCGTCAAGCATCTTCTTGATGTTGTCAATTTCATCAATGAATACATTGTCATCGTTTGGATACTGCGTACTGATAATCACGCCCAGTTTATTAAACAAAGTAATCTGAGATGAGCGCATTGCTTCAACAGGATAATCGTCAAGCGCGCCTGCTTCATCTGCAAGGAAAGCGTTGGCAAGTTTACCATCCATACCGTCATTACTGTAGGCAAGCGGTATATATTCACTGTCTGTTATGTGGCAGTTTATTTGTGTTCCAAGAATCTTGAAATGCTTAACAAGTGCTGGGCTGCTCTTAACAATCTTTCTAAAAGCTCCTTTCAATTCAGACGATAGTTTTAGATCGGGTGCTACAGAGAAGAATCTTGAAAAATTGGGCTCTGTCAGCATAAGCAGTATAAAAATCACCGCACAAGCAAAAGTTTTGAAGTTTTTACGCCCTATCTCAAGTAATGCATTTTCATAATACCGAATATCCTTATCTTCATCATTTTTTAACTTTGTACAGAATACCGCCGTGATAAGAAACTGCGCATATGGTTCCAGACCATCTGTCATGGGTTGCTGCAAATCTGGGTGGACCATTAGTGCTAAAATTTTCTGCATCTTTTCATACATCTTTTCATCAATGTATGCTTCATTATCATCACCATCTACTATTTTCACCCATGCGGCTGCCTGCAGCTTAACATATTTTCCTACATAGAAATTTCCTTCCTCAAGACACCACTTCGCATATTGATAAGCGATGCTGTCTTTAACTGCCATTCAAAGCGGCTGTCAAAGGGTCACTGCCGCCCTTATCTTCTTTCTTTGGTATGCTTCGCAAACCGCTCTGAATCGTCATGAGGTTTTCTTTTTCTATGTCCATGAGCATCCTGCGCTTAACCTGTATCTGCTTGTCAATACTCACGATCTGTCTCTGGAAATCTCCCAGCATTTTATAAAATTCGCTGTAGGTCATATCTTCATTTGATATCAGTTGATCTTCCATCTGTTCAAATTTTATCATCCGTTCATAGAATCGTTCCCGCTTCTCCTCAAATTCCGCACATTCCGAAACAAGAATACAATATCGATTTATGACGCCTTCAAAAAGGGCATCATTTTTTTCTATTTTTTTAAGTAGTTTATTAATTTTCTGAAACTCTGCATGTGCTCTTTCACTGCTTTTTGTCTCCGGTCGTTCTCTGATCGGTACACCTGTAAGCAGTGATTCCTCTCCCTTGCGCCGTTGCTCAAGCTCAGCTTTTGTGCGGTGTGATCTGCCTTCTGATTTTAGTACTGAAAATGGTTTTGGCGGTCTGCTCATCCTGACTCCTCCTCTCTTTTTATTTTTAAAAACTTATTTTGGGAATAAATTATATACGAATGTGGGCCGTAGGTGTGGAGCGTTAAAAATTTTTCCATCAATGCCTCTCGGGGGGTGTATATTCTGCTCATGAATGATAGAAAGTATCTGTTCTTTTGGTATCACTCCATCATCAGCCATCTTGTGATGTTTTTCGCACAGTGTTAACAGGTTATTATTGTCAAGGCGCCGTTCAAATGCATCATTTAGTTTATTAGCATGATGTACACTTAAATCATTACCATTAAACTTTCTTGTTGTATCATAAAGATTACGAATACATATCTGACACAAATATCTATCTCGTTTTTTTATCTCTTCCCTTTTCTGCTGCCATGCTGATGTATAACGGAATCTGTCATACTTGGAGCGCCTGTTCATTTTAGGCGGTTTCATTCCACAATCATATTTGCTGTCGTGTATCTTTTGGCAATATTGACATGACTTTAACATTATCTTCCTCCAACGCAAAAAGAACGCTGTACTTGCAGCGCTCTTCTATGTATGAATCTGTTATTGATTAACATGATAGCTTCTGCTTATTATCATGTTACCACATTAAAAGTAGACAAAATCGACAGTTGCATTTAAACAGTAATTTTTATCACGAATGTTTGTTTAGATATCTTGTTACTGCCTTTTCAGGATAAGATTTGTCATAATGCATTACATTCGCTATTCTTTGCCAAGTATATCCATCTACATATTTGTATTGCATTATCCGCCTAATCTTACTGTCACTGACTGTGTTGATATATTCAGTGATTTCTTTTTCAATATCTTCTGCCATATTTTTTCTGTCTTCCAGCAGCTTTATATTGCACGAAGGATACACTGTACTTTCCTGTCTTATTTTTTCTTCAAGTTCCTTAATTTCTTTTCTTAGGTTGAGCAATTGTCCCAATTTCTCCTTCGTCAACACTCGCTCTCCTTTCTGCAATTTCTCGTCTATTACAGATTAGAAAATTCTTCGGTTAATGTTTTAATCCTTTTCTCAATATCTTTCAATTCTTCATCTATGGCCAAATACGCAAATTGTGGAGAAACATCAACACTAACATTTTCATTACCCGCCAATCCATATCCCTTTACACAAAAATAACAAGCTTTAGAATCATGCATATTTTTAACTATTAGTTTTTTCATATATTCTAAAGATTGCCTATGCTCGCCTAAAGAATCTAATGATTTTGTTAATTCGATTCCATGTTCCATTGCTTGTCTTGTCATTTTTTCTCTCCTTCAATACTTATAATCAGATGTACCAATCTCTCTATCATCAATCTCTTGATAATCACTTGGAACACATGATTCGTGTAGAATATTTTTTGCGATTGTTCTCATTGGTTCCCTATAATCAATAATCACCTGATCTGCTAAAATTCCAGCTATATTTTCTAACTTACTACAATCAACAAATAAATACTCTGCATCATCTGTTACAAATCCATTCTCGCAATCACTTTGAATATGTCTTGCCAAATGCGCCCTTAATATTCTTTTTGAATTTTCAATTCGCACTGGCAGATCTGACAGATAACATATTTTTAATTTTCTAATTTTTTCTGTCATATTATTAACCTCTTTAATTTCAGTTTAGCTGATTAAATTAATGCTTACTTCCATGTTTCTTCTGTCTTTAAAAATATAAAAATATAAAATATGTTGTCTATCATATTCCCAATAGTCGCAATGCAAATCATGGTTTCAAAGTTAAAATTCAAAAATATTGCTATTACCGAACCTAAAATAGTTGCAAGCGAAGAAACCGAATTATTGTTATTGTCAAAACGCTCTCTTTTTTCTTCTGAATTGTACCGAATTGCTCTTAACTTCACTCCACCGCAACATATATTCCTTGTAACCACTGCAAACACAATAGTATCTAACATATAATAGGCAAGTATGTTTCTTGTTGTTATGGCAAATATGGTTGTAGCTATTCCAAGCATTGTTTCCAACACACAATACGTAGGATAAAATCTAAATAGCTTTTCAGATTTTTTGTTCCATACCCAACCAAACAGAATAATGCTAATGCAGTTTATTATTTGGTTTAATGCAATAAATGTGTCTGTTGCAACCATCATCACTTCTTTATGTATAAATGGATATGTGGAAGAATAAAAAATTGTTGTTAGGAATGTTGCCAACAGCATACCATCTATTTTTATTCTACTGTTTTTCATTTTTCACCTCTAAATCCTTATTTTAGCTTGTTAAATTGATTTGTAACAGTCAGAATATGCCCTCATACAGTGTGTACATTCATCGCTGCCAACATGT
>ERZ808041.686-NODE-686-length-21431-cov-10.841669_pt1 | contig 21431 bp, 23 predicted proteins | sample MGYA00380192_ERZ808041 | MGnify/ENA primary metagenome ERZ808041 (study PRJEB31490, sample SAMN06133412) | mouse gut metagenome | isolation source: Z1_1 | host: mice | place: China: Chengdu | collected 2015-05 ...
TTACAAATCCAATAACTTCGTTGGAAATTTCACGCGTTATCCACATCAATCCTGTTTTGAGTTTTGCAATTACCTATCATCTATGTATTTCATGTACAAAAACTTATTCCCGTCATGCTGCATCCGCAGACTTTGTTTTCGACAGGGCTTTCATTACCTTGTTATACGTCTCCTCTGACATCTGCATTGGGTCATCAACATGGTATCTCTGCTGTACAGCCTCCATTGCTACACCTGTACGTTTCAGTTCTGTTTCCAGACCCTTCATCTGCGATTTTGAAAGAGACTCTTTTTTGACAGCATCTTTTTTGTCTGACTCCTTTTTATCAGGTTCTTTATCAGTAGACCCCTCCTTCCTGACTTCCTTATCCTGAACTTTCCACTCAAAAATACTTTTCCCTTTTTCTCCAATTATTGAAAGTCCTGAAATCTCACGCGAGGCATTATATGTGATAGAGGCAACCTGAAAATTTTCATTGCAATAAAATCTATTATCCTTTTTCTGTATCTGTACCTTTGATGCAGGAACCCAGATGAACGGTGCAGAATACAATTCCCTGCCAATCCCCCAGTTAAAACAGGCACGTTTAAAGCTGTCTGATGCCTGTGATTTTTCTTTTTCGGTATATCCTGTCGTCCCTACATCCTGTTTCGCTATCCATTCTCCAGTCTCTCTATCACAGATTTCCACTGTACAGTATAGATTCCCATCTATACACTGGTGGCTTCGTTTCCATCCAAACATACCAAACGTCTCATCCAGGATTTTCTGATCAACCCTTGCATCCTTGTACAGCAGCAGGCTTAACCCTTTTTCATTGACTGTTGCTATACGGCATTCAATCTCATCCGCTTTCAGTAGTCTTATTGAGTCTCCCATAAATATCATCCCCCCCAATGCTATGCCGCCTTAATCTGGAACCTACGCGATACAGACTGCTTTGCATAATCCCTGTAGATTTCCGGATGTTCTTCTCTGATGCGCTTTGTGTCAAGCCTTGTAGTCTCTACGCTGCTCCATGACACCTTGTATTTATCACTGGCGGCGAACTCATTGTCCTGCATATAGAGTTTTACCTCCTGCTCAATGCTGTTTTGTTCCTTCTGTAGTCCGTCAATCTGTTTTAGAATCTCTGCCCTGCGATTGAGTTTTTCATCAAATCCGTCCAGGCTTATGGAACTTCCTTTTCTTTCCAGATGGAAATAATTATTCAGCACTTCATTACAGATATCCGAACCATCAGGAGCGGGCAGTACGCCCACAGCAACATGGTTTTCCCAAAAATCCCTTTCCACTGTTGTCAGTCTTTCTATCAGTTCATCATCCCACACCAGTTTGCGGTATACGAACTTCTGTCCAAGGATAACAGCAGCAATATACCATGTGCGTTTTCCCGTAACTGCCATATAGTGATAGCACTGCATGATGTAATGGAGCGGAATGTCACCATCCTTCCATTTGTCCGCATTGTAGGCGCTTACTGTCTTGCATTCCAGCCCTGCATCTTCGCCCACCACAAGACGGTCTACATCTGCAATCATAAACGGATTCTCTGTACTCCGGTACATATAATTGGAACGGCGTACTTTTAATCCAGTGGTTTCCATAAAGCGCTGTGCAACATAATTCTCCAGGTCATTCCCCTGTCTTATCGCTTCATTTGACTGCTCTTCTGGCACATCGCAGGTCTTATCGCGGTACACCTTCATAGAACTGCTGTAAGGATTCACTCCGCACAATGCGCCTGCATCTGAACCGCCGATACCTGTCTTCCTAAGCTGCAGCCACTCTTCTCTTTCCATATTTTTTGTCGAAATCCTTGTATACATAAAATATCTCTCCTTTCATCATTTCCTGATTACAAAATCCCTTATCCAGAGCTGTGGATACACTTTTTGCTCTGGATAAAGGAAACAGACCAACGGTCCCGATTATGCCGCACATATAAGCTGGTATGCCCTGTCAATCATTGGGTTGCCATCCATTGTACGGCTGAACAGGTTTTCGCTATAATTGGCTGTTCGGCGCAGCGGGGCAGAATGTGTCGCAAAATCCGATACTGCATTGATAAAACGGTACGCATTATTACCTACATTCTGCAGGTCAGGTGCATCATAATATCTCCTCTTCATATCCTCGCGCAGCTTAATGATATTCCTGCTCTGAATGGATGTCACATTTTCCTCCATTGGTAAAAGCAGTTCTATGTATTCCTTTACCTGTGCATTGGTTATTTTCTGCCTGCGCAGACGCTCGAACTCCTTTCCAAGGCTGTCCATATATTCCTCTGCCATAAAGAGCGTGTCCTTTGCCTCCTGAATTTTGTCGCTGATATTTCCAGTATGTATCATGGACCATGAACGGTCTGCCATAGACAGTGCAAGATTCAGCGTGTTATTACATACTACTCTGACAGGTGTCAGTGCCACCTTGACAGCCCCGCTCCCGTCATGTGTATTGGAAAATACAAGGTATGGGGAAATACGTTCGCCGGAAATGATATACTCCCTTGGAAGCCTTGCAAGAAGCCACACCTTCCTTCCCTCCTGCAGGGAACCTGCCGTTTCATAGCGGACACCATTTCCAAGTAAGGCATCCGTAAACGCAAAAGCCTCCTGATTCTGGATAATCTTATAGCGGTCTGTCACCACGCCCAGCACCCTGCGGTCACTGTCACGCACATTTGCCTTGTAACCTGATATCTTCTTTCCACCATCTATGTAGATTGGTTCCTGCAGTACCTTCCAGTCGAGTCCTGCCAGACGCAGTGCGTCTGCTGATGTGAGCGCCTCCTCCACCCTTGTGCCAAGTCCGTGCCACGGTTTCTCTCTTGTGTAAAACATTGATTCTACATTTGCTGCCATCTTTCTAATCCTCCTTATTTTTCATTTTTGTACGCTACACTATGGCTGTTCCAACAGCCTTTTTAACCTCCTTCCCCAATTTAAAAAGTAACAGGTCAGCGGACTATACCACTGACCTGTTACTTATGTATATAATATATATCTATATTTCCTGACTTTTGAAAAGCAACAGGTAACATTGAGAATCATAAAACACATCCGAACGCATTTTATGCATTATTTACTGTGCTCCACAATCCAACGAACAATATCTTCATGTTCAAATTTGTCCTCAGCAATTCCCAATCCTAAGGCAACCAATTCTTCATCGCTGCATCCCACCTCAATCCCATTCATTTCCAAAAATGCCAACAATGCATAAATTCCAATACGTTTATTGCCATCGAGAAAAACATGGTTTCTAATCAATCCATAACATAGTCTTGCGGCTTTTCTTGGAACGGACGGATATAATTCTTCTCCGCCAAAAGATTGAAACGGTGCCGCCACTGCAGATTCCAGCAATCTCTCATCACGGATTCCATCTATACCGCCAGTTTCCTGTATCAGCTTTCTGTGAAGATGCTTTATCTGTTCTTTGCTGAATATAATCATTCTGCTAATTCCTCAAACGCTTTCCTATGTTTTTGTAGTATTCTTGTTGCCACTTCCTCCAACGCTTCATCATTTGCCTCTGCATCTTCCTGCAGTCTGCTGTAATCAATCAGCACATACCTCGGTGTATTGTTTTTTAATATTACAGCAGCTCCATTCTCGTCAACCATTCTTGCTACTTTTGAAAAATTCTGATTTGCCTCAGATATAGATACAAGATGCTTTAAATCTATACGCATAATCATACCTCCCTACTTTTCATTTATGTTATCTATAAATGAGCAAATATAAATATTGGTCAGAATCAAGCCGAACTAATCTCTTATGGCAATTTTCGGATTTGCTCATTTAATAGACATTATATACAACATACTAGGACAAATTCAACCTAATACTTTTATTTAATATAAATTTTTTAGACTATATTCTTATTTTACTTTTTATTAGTGCTATCTATCTTTTATCACTTAAAAAACAATGCATAATCATATCAGACAGAAAAAGCAGCAGGTCAACATTGTAATCTGTCAGCCTGCTGCATGTATGAGCCTGAAAAATTATTCTGTCCTCACACTTTTCTTTGTGATCTTAAACCTGACTGTCTTCTCACTATAATAATCACCCAGTCCACGGAACACTATTGTACCTTTTCCATTTCTTATATTCCTTCTGAAAGATATGATTTCATACAGATATATCTGACTCATTTATTTTTACTATCCATGATATTTCCTATAATTCCCAAAACGACTATTATTGCAGATATTGCAAAGGCGACCGGATACTTAAAACTTATTACATAACCAATAACAAGAATGAAAATGCTTCCTAATATGATACTGCCAATGCCACTATCCTTTTTCTCCCCCTTCTCACTCTTTTTACTTTCCGTTTTGGTATCCTTTAGTGATACACTCATTTGTTCATTTTGGACCTGTTCCATAATCTGTTTTGCTCCACACTCATCACAAAACACTGCATCATCTTCTATCTGAGTCCCACAATTTACACATATCTTACCCATATTTTGCATATTTTCCTTTCTTTAATTTTTTTCTGCCTTTCTTTATCAACCTCACTATAATATTTCTCATTCTGTAAAAATAATGGGGAGTGTCTTTAATTTTGTGTCTCTGACCATCCATCTTATTCCAGAGACCGGGTGTGGGCAGTGCCCACGAAGCCTTGTAGATGCTGAATTTCTTGGTGTTTTAGTGAGCATAAATCCTTAACGATGAAAATCACAAAGACACAAAATTATTTACACCCTCATAAAATGATTTAATTATCATTTTATGTCTATTCAATATCACCATATTTTATATATTAAACAAAACTCTATTGTTTTACAGCAATTCTTGCACCACATTTACTACAAAAATTACTTGTTGAAAGCACTGGACTGCCACATTGAGAACAATATGCTGTAGTAGCTTGTCCCAACTGTCTATTATCCGTAATATTCACTGTATCAATTTGGCTCTTCCCACAAATCTTACAAAACTTTTTCCCGACCTGTATACGGTTTTTACAATATGTACACTCCACTGTTTCAACAAATACCCCCTTTTCTTTTAAGTACATTTTCTTACAGACTGGGCAAATCTTTTCATTTTTTGCCAAATAGGTTCCGCATTCACATTTAATATTGTTAAGGTTAATCCGGTCATTCTCGTTCAGATTTGTAATTATAAAAACTGCCTCATTCAAAAAATCACATAATAAATTCTGTTCATCTATATTTAGTCTGTAATCAATATCAAATGTTCTTAGTTCTAAATTTTCTTTCCGTATAATGAACCTGTTGTTTCCTGCACATTCAATACTGTCAATATCCTCATATCTATAAATCAAATTTTTATTTGAAAACAACAGTGCCTTAGCATATACTCTTACTGCAAAGTTTGTAAGCAATAGCCCTGATTTTCCATCAGTTGAGAAATTTATTAATAAAATTGGTGATTCATTTTCAGGCATGTTAGTTATACTTCTGATGAAATTCGCCTTTCGCTCAAAATTTTCATCTATAGATGCAGTTTCTATATTACCCGCCTTAGTTTTTCCGCTAGTAAAATACTTTCTTGATATATTTTGGATATTGGTAAATATTAGATTATAATTTCTTAAATCTATTTCCCTTTTATATATATCTAACAAATTGTTTTGATATTCAAAAGATTCATACTTTAAATTTTGCAACCCTTCCAGTACCCCAACATCCTCAATTTCCTGTTTTTTAAGATAATCATAAAATATCTTTCTGTCATTTTTTATTTGATCCGCATGTTTTCTGCTGTCATATTCAATTCCAGCAACAATTTTTAACCTTTTTTCCACCTTACTTAATGCCTCATAACATTTGTCCAATACAGCAATGTTCGTAAGCTCTATATCTCGTCTTTGACAGTATTCAGTAATTTCTTTCACTGCCTTTATAATCTGAGGTTCGATTTCTATTGCTGCCATAACAGGATTTTTTGAAGATATATATTCGTTACAATATTGCTTATATATGCCCTCACAGTGTTCTACCGAAATCCTGTCAATTTCATCCTCCAAAGGAACGTTAAAGAATTTCGCCATATTCTTTAAATCCCCCATATCCTCAATATACTCATTCCAAATAATAGAATAAATATTCAAATTTTGGGGGTCATTCTTTAAGGCATTCAATAATTGAAGTTTTTTATCATTCACAGGTATTATTCCCTTTTTATAATTTAACATGATTGTTTTAGCACTATCGGCATTCGGGGATTGGTTGTTAATTTTAAAGTCAAATTGAATATTACCTCTCTTCATGGCTATATCAGGGATCGCTATAATTATGATTGTAGAAATCTCTAATATTTCATCTAATAATATTTTTTTATACTTTTTAAATAATGATGCTTTACTTGTTACAGCAGTAACAGCAGTACCCATATTTCCCATTGTATTTCCTACTGAATGTAGCATTCCAGAAGCAGCATTAAGCATTGCTGCCTCTGCTGCGCCTTTTAATGCACCTGTTATCCCAAACCCACCACCAACAAACCTCCCCCTACTCTCTTTACGCAACTCCCGATATTGCTTTGCGGCTTGTTGAGTATTATTGATGTTTTGTATTTCATCAAACATGTCACATATAATATCATTTAATAAATTAAGCGACATGCTTAAATAATTCCGTTTTATAACATCCCTACCTACAATATAATTACTCTGCCTGTCAAATATATCATCACAAATATCCTTCTTAATAAGATAATCTGTCCCTCTGTCTATTACAGGATATATAATTTTTTCTAAAATATCATCAGCATTTTTAGCTACAGAAACACAATCCCTCTGTGAATCATACCACTTATTAAATACGTTTTCCCTGCTCTCAATAATATCTTTCATAAAATTCATGTAATAAACAAAATTTTCTGTTGAATCCGGAATAACTATCTTTTCTTCCAGTACTATATATTCTCTCACTATATTTTTACCTCACCTTCTAAAATAAATAATTACTTAAATATATTTTTTTTATAATCAGTCTGAATATTGGTTAAGAAAGACAAATTTTTTGTTTTTATGAAATGTTTTTGCCAGCAAAATGATTATAATTGCAATCGAAATCCATTGTGATGTTGAAAGCGAAAACCACATTCCTCTAATACTATCTCCCCTGAAAAATTCAAGAAAAAATCTTGTCATTGCATACATGAATAAATAGACATCCGTTAGAGAAACTTTTGTTTTTCTTTTTTCCAGAAATAATAATACAATGAAAATGATAAACAGAAAAAAACTTTCTATCAACTGAATAGGAATGCGCAACACATTTGGTTCTGCTTCTAAAGAGAATCCCCATGAAGATGGTTTTCCATAACAGCAACCCGCAAAAAAACACCCAATTCTTCCCCACATATGAAATAGTGGGAATCCGGGAATGATAATATTCATTAACATATAAATATCTATACTTTTGTATTTGGCAAACAAAATTGTACCCAACATAGCTCCAAACAAACCACCATAAAAAACAAAGCCACTTGTTATGATAGTTTCAATAACATACTTTAAAGAAGGATATTTTACCATGTCGGGTATTTTAGTGAGTATAAATAAAGTCTTGCTTCCTATTCCAACGCCTATTGACATAAATATCATTTCCAAAAGAAAATCTCCAAACAAAATACTTAAACGATTTATTCTAAAATACAAGAACATCATCATTAGGAACAGTCCAATGTTGGAAAACAGTGCATATGCAGGAACATAAAATGACCATCCAAATGGTGTTGAAATCTCAAAAATACTATTCATACAGTCAATTACTCCTTCCGTTTCAAACATTGTATTAGAAAAGGAAAAAGACTTTTCTCCTTCCTGATATTGTCATTCTTTTTAATTATTCCAAATTGCATCCTTCCGTACAGCCTTCTATACAGCTTATACATCCGCCACAACCAATTACACAGCCTTCAAAGGCACAGCCACCAGGTTTGCATGACTTTCCACATGCCTGTCCACACCACTGTCCGCACGAATAACATCCACTACATCCCGTTGACAAAATCAATCCACTAAGACAAATGCAGAGCATAATAATAATATGTAGACCTGTATTCTTCATTCTTATATCCTCCTTAACTTAAATCATTAATTATTATCGTATAAATTATACGCCTTTAATCATTATTTTTCAACTATTTATCGAATTATAATAACGATAAATCAAATTATATGGAGGTATAGTAATGATTGACGTTCTCAATCGCATAACAAAACAACGTTTGTTTCGTAATTGGACAGAATATCAATTATCACAAAAATCAGGTATTCCCCAGTCTACAATTTCATCATGGTATCGAAAGAATATGCTACCATCTCTCGCATCATTAGAAAAAATATGCCATGCATTTGATATGACTATGGCTCAATTTTTAACCGAGAGTGCTTACCTAACTGAAATTACACCTGATCAACATGAACTGCTTAATAAATGGGAACTACTTTCTTCAACTCAAAAAAGGGCTTTCCTTGACTTAATCAATTCCATTACAACTCAGTAACTCTCCTCTATCGCTTTTTATCCAAAAAACTCCTTGGTATCTTCCAGTATCGCCCAAATTTAATTGCTGGAATGATACCACTTTTTATCATTCTGTAAACTGTTGATGGACTAACCTGTAATCTGTCACAAAATTCTTTGATTGTCATATAATACTCTTCCATATTTCATCCTTTCCGAAGCAAAATGCTTCTAAAAACTAATATTAAATTTCACACATACAAATAATCATGAATTGTCATGAATTATCATTTGCGTTTTAATTTTATGTTTTTTACCAAAACATTTTATTTTCAACTAATTAATCAGGATTGTTCCCACAAAAAAATAATCCTTGAAAGCAGTATTCTTTAACGACAGCATAGAATATTTCATCAAATTGTTAAATTAATTGCGTACTTGTTATATAAGGATATAGTTATATTTAATTAACAGATCACAAATATAATCAGACAATAGAAATGATTATAGGTAATAAATATTAATTTTTTTCTAAATAAACTTTTAAATTACTATTATTAGTAAAAAATTTGTAATCATAAAAAGGAGGATTATAATACTATGAAGTACAAAGAAAAAAACACAAAGAGCTGCGAAGTAAAAATAAGAATAACTTCACAGGGTAAAGAGCTTCTTGAAAGCATTGCTGCCAAACAGAAAATGAGCCTGAGTGCTTATATACGCGATACATGCCTGTCCGCTTCTAATACAAATCTCATAGCATGGGATGTAGAAATTGACAATATATTTAATGAACTATACCATCAATTTACCAAACAGGGAAATACAGAAGCAGCAGGGTTTATAAAAACATTCCATAAAAAATACAGGAGAAATTAAGTATGAATAATATGAAATTTGGCAGTCTGATTAACAATGCCGGAAAAGGCAATCCCTGATTCTATAGAAAAAGTAATCAGATATATTAACCGCACAAATGAAAAAACAAAGGATGACCTGATTACATGGGGTGGGTTAGGTATTACCGAGTTTGAAGACACAGATACCATATGTAAACAGTTCAAAAGGATACAAACCCTATACACTCGCAACGGCAAGTTCGGAAGGTATATAGATCACGAATATTTCTCATTTTCTCCTGATACGGAGGAACTTTTATATCGTGAATCTGCTGATATTGACCAGATAGCACGCAAAATGGCATATGATTTTTATTCGCTTGACCATTGTCAAGTTGTCTATGCTGTACACAAATCCAAAAACAGTCCACAGAATGAAAGTTCCAAATTACATATACACTTTGCAGTAAATACAGTCAATATCAATGGAAAAAAACGCCGGGAAAATATGCGTCAGACAAAAGAGCGCGAAGAAAGGTTTAATAAGATAATATCAGACAGACTTGCTTCATTACCCTAAGAGGCAGAAAACACCCCATAAGCCAATTACTGGACAAATAACAAAATCTTTCTATAACAATAACAAATGCCAAACAAAGAATACTTTTCCAAAAAGATATAAATGAGCAATTACAAAATATAGCACAATAAATTCCGCAGTATTCGGGCAATGCAATGAAAATGCAGAGGAAAGTCTTTTCCGCAAAGGCAATATGTCGCATTTTTTGTTTGAATTTCAGAATTTGGTTGGTAGACGCACCCTTTACAGGGCACGCCCCCTTTAGAACCCGGCGTGCAGCTTTTCCGCACTAGGCTTTCCCGTTATATATTTGCTCAAGTCATATCGACTAAATACTTCCTTTGCTTATACTACACGATTTCGTTGTCAGATTATATATAACTGCTGTCTATTTTTAGGGATTCTTTATCTTTTTCCTGTGTCCACTTTTTAGGTACATTCCCCTTTTCTATATGTCTACAGTCTGGCGAACTGACAATGAACCTGTGTATCTATTTCTTTGGGTATCCTTTTACAAAGTGCCTACGTTCCGGGATTTCTTACGTTATTCCAGACCTAGCAATCATTTATTATTTTCCCTAGCGGTAATAAACATTTCAAGCAATCCCTTTAGCTTTTGGTATCCACCTTATAGGGTACATTATATTTTGCCATATCCTTTATAACTTCACAAATCCTACAGCCTGTTCAAATTCCTGTACGGATTCTACTTTTTTTGCAGCTTTAAACCATTTTCTTAACTTTTCCAAATCTGTCTGCTCCATTATATAATCCCTAAGTGCATCCGAAGGTTTCCCAACATCTTCAAGAATTTCTATAACAGCCTCTGCTCTGCCCTCTGCTCTGCCCTCTTCTCTGCCCTCTGCTCTACCCTCTTCTCTGCCTTCTGCTCTGCCCTCTGCTCTACCCTCTTCTCTGCCTTCTGCTCTGCCCTCTTCTCTGCCCTCTTCTCTGCCTTCTTCTCTTCCTTGATATATTAGTATATCATCTCTTGAAAACTGTGCCATTGTCATATCACATACCTCCTTGTCTGATAATAAATCCACAAATATTCCCCTGTCCAACAATAGTTTTAAATATTCTGCCACGTCCGATACATTTTCTGGCGCTACATATTTATCATTATTGCCTACCCGCTGCATATATGTTATTCCATTTGCTACCAATGCATAATTTCTTATATCGTTATTATACTTATCAAAACGCTCTGGAAGAATTGCCTGTTCTATGTATACCAGAACTTCATCCAGTGTCATTCTGAAATCATATACATGTACTGTTACTTCCAGATCGGGTTTTGGTGCGCCATCGCCATACTTCTCTTTTGCTGATACATAAGATTCGCTTAAGTAGATATCATACTGTACTTTTTCCGGCAGGTGTTCCTTCTTTATCTCCAGCCCGACCTGCAGCACATATAGCTTGGGTATTGGAAAATATACACGTTTCCTGCTGTATAGAAGCTGCTCACTATCCACTGTAGTACGCAGCCCTGCTACCATATACTCTAACAGCCTGTACGAAATATTGGGCGATACAGAAGACTGTCCTTCTGCCAGCACATAAAATACATCATCACACATGCAGGCAAAATCATTCTCCTTGTTCCCGAACAAAATCGGACGCACATTCGCTAGGGAAACTTCCCTGCCCTCTATGCCCAGCAGAAAGGAAACCAGCTCACGCTGACGATCTTCCTTTTCGTAAACTTTCTTAAAAAATGTATCTTTGGCTTTCGTATTTACAGGAATTACCTTCTGCACCTTTTTTCGCTTTTTCTTTTGTTTTGACACTGATATGTCCTCCTGTAATTTATTTCATTGCATCTATATTGTTTTAACTGTGTTCTTCTTCATTCAGTTTTCTTATAACATTCGTTTTTACTGTAGGCTATGATTGATATTCTTCTTTTTTAGTATATCTAAATGATTTCTTTTTTATTTTATCTTACCATAACCCTTTTCTTTTTTCAATCAGCAAAACTTATGTTTATTTTCTTTTACGGTCGAGTAGGCTTGCCCCTTACGAGGCAAGCCCCTCTATAGAACCGGACGTGCGGATTTTCACCCACTTAATGTTCTTCCCTTGCTGGGCGCACAGTTCAGCCTTGCTAAACTGTTACGCATGATTCTTTTTGCTGCTCTTATAATCGTATTATGAACCAATATGCCTGTCCTCATTAATATACAGAAACCTTTCCTTTCTCCTTGTCATAATAATATACGGAATATGACAGCCTCTCTTCCGTATTCACCTGTGTATCATTTATCTCCTTTATCATGTCCTTAATCTCCTCACTATCCTCACTGTTCTCGGTTGGCACAAACAGAAATTCGTGTATTGATGATGGAATGATATAGAAACTGCTGTTGATTGTATCTGAGAATTCTTTAAGCAGGTTTGGATATAACATACAGGCAGCTCCTTCTATTCTTTTTCTATTGCTTAATACATACATTGGTACACTATCCTCAAATTGCTCCATACACTCATCATGATCGTATACATCGGGATTTTCTTCTTTCATAATCCCGAATAAAACCTCTGACATGCTCTGAATCTCATATCCCTCAATCCTCTTTGTGTTTTCTTCTGCATCCTGATACAGTTGGTCGAGTGTCACATCCCATAGCTTCATATGTACATTATGTATCAATATTGTTGCCGAACCTTGCTGCTCTGTTTCTAATGTACACCGAAATATGATGGACAGGTCAAGGTATTCGATATGTGGTATACTTTCTAACAGTTCTTTGTTCATCTCTGTATTGATTAGCCTGTACACAATATTTTTTCTGATATTTTCATAATTAAGGAACAGCGTTTTATTTACTTCTGGACTCTTTCTTTTGCTGGCTTTAATTACCTCATCAATAATTTCCGGAAGTGTCGCTTTTCCTGTTTTATATTGCTGAAAATGGTCGTTCAGGTAAATAATTGGTGTCACGTATAACCCTTTCTTTTTTACATTCAGTCCGATATAGGTCACTCCATTATTTTTCATTTCTTTATGGATGGTGATCTGGCAGTCATTTCCTAATTGCTCGCTTACATGTTTCTTCACTGTTTCTGCAAAATTTTCTAATTTCATGATAATCCTCCATTCTTTTGACCTGTCGATGTTATGCAAGTATGACATTCTCTTTATACTCACTGCCGATGAAATCTGCAGTGAGTATTGCGCCGACCGCATGCTGCAAAGCTGCTAATTTCCATATGCGGTCGTGTGCATCATTTTATACTGAGCGGTCAGTCTTTTCGACCGCCAGTATAATTACACTTTCTCTTGTAATGTTGCTGACAAGTTTTCCTGTACATATATTCATTTCCCAGCTGTAAACTACTATTTGTTAGCACGGACCGCCTTCTGCGCCGTGAAATGCGCCTGCTGGATACTTCCAGTTTTTCACATACATGTCCTTTATGGAAAAAGCGCCAGTCTGAATAGAACAAACTGCCGCTTTATCGTTCCAATATACACAGGACTCTGCCTTTCCCACAAAATCATCCAGACACTTCTTATTATCCAAAGTAAAGCCAAGTATTTTCTCGTCCTGTCTCAATGCCTCATATTCCTCTGGATAGATATCTTTGATTCCTGCAAACAGTGACGGTGTGGAAAAGATACACATTGCACAGCTGCAGCGGTTCCATCCAATACGATAACAGGGATGCGGGTTTACCTTATGGCGTTTGAGCACTTCCCATACATCCTTTTCAGAATAATCTATGACTGCCCTCCACTGGTGTACTGTCCTGTGGAAGCGCTTTTCAGCATTGGTGCGGTGTATCTCCATCTCATTGTATTTTGAACGTCCGGCTGATTCTCCACGCCTTGATACGATCAGGATCTTCTTATCTGTTCTGGTCTTTTCAAGGTTGCTCGTAACACTGTCCTGTACTGCCGCTTTTAGATTGCCGGAACACCAGCGTCCTTGATGCGTGCCTCCCTTTGCAGGAAATTTTAATCTTTTTCCTCCGAGTCTCTCTAATTCTCCAAGCTGGTCTAAATTGCTTACAACTGCATCTGCTACACAGATTTTCAGATAAGCGGAACACCAGCGTTTTGAAAGGTCAGGTGACTTTGCAGGAAATTTCATTCTGTAACCATATTCTTTTAAAAGGGACTCCATATCTTCTACAGCCTGTTCTTTTATCTCTTGGCACTTTATGTAGTTTGGTGATAACTTGCACTGTTTCAACTCATGGGTATCAGGTTCTATCCATTCTATGGGTTCTGATGCTCCTATCCTATATAACTCCCCAAAGAATCCGTTTACCCTGTACGATACTCGCAGTTCCACATTTTCCGCTTCCGCAAGGGCTTTTACATAATTCTGTGTACACCGCCAGTCCATACGTCTTGATGGATGTCCGCCATCAATATCATGGTGCCATAGTTCTATTTTCTCTTTTGGAACGCCAAGTTCAAGCAGCTTGAAAAAACACGCTACAGAATCTTTTCCGCCCGATAAAAGTACCACAATCAGATCATATTCCTCCAAAGGCAGTAATTCTGACAGATATATTTTCTTAAAATGTTCACTGTCCTTTCTCCCGTCTTTCTTTGGCTTAATTCGGATCCCTCTCCCATATATGGGCTTATCCGCTTTGCCCAGAACAACGGGCGTATCTTTTGTACAGTCAATATCTTTAATAAACATTTTATTTTTCAATCCTCCTCATATTTGCGTCCTCCGCATTTTAAATACTCTTCTGTAGGTGCATAGTTACTGATTGGCATAACAAGCTGACCACACTCATAACAGATATGGTCTCCTTCTCCAACTGCCACCAGATTTGCACAACATTCACATACTGCCTGTTCTTTCTTTTTCTTCATAACACACCTCTTCCTTTCATTGAAAAAGGACAGAAGCTCTTAGGCTCCTGTCCCGATATACTTACTTTCCCTGTATTTTGTTTTTTTGCTAAATCACTACTAACGTCCGTTCCTCTCCTCATATCAGTCCTTTTTCCATAAAGCTGTAATAATCACTGCCGCCGATAATAATGTGATCTACAAGAGGAATCCCCATAAGCTCTCCGACTTCCTTAACCTTCTTTGTCACTTCCATGTCCTGCCTGCTGGGTTTAGGATCTCCAGAAGGGTGGTTATGACACAAAACGATAAGCGATGCCCCGACGAGCAGCGCCCTCATGAATACCTCCCTTGGATTCAGACAGGTCATATTTACAGTGCCTTTGGAGATAAAGAAAAGTCCTATGGACTTTCCTTTATTATTCAGCGCGAGCATGTAGCAGTGTTCCTCGCCCATTATATTTAATGATGCTACCTCATTGAGCAGCTCTGCCACAATGTTTGGCTTACAAAAGTTATCCGTTTTATAATTGACTGCCTTCTCTTTTACAAGAATTGTCCGGCACTCCTCAACTCTGGTATCATAAAAATTGATTCTCATACTGTTATCCTTTCACTCTTCCTGCATATCTACGGGATATATACTTTCCCATTTTGCCTCCCTCCATCGTGGTAAAGTATCAACCCCGCTATTAAACATTACCCATCCACAGACAGCATCATTATCATCGCTTACCCATCCATCTATGATGGCACAGACACAGTTCTTCAGTTTGGATTCGATAATCACTTTCTTCGCAGTGTCTATCGCCTGTTCTAATGTCAGCCCATCCGTCTCGTAATCAAAATCAGCCTCGTCTATATAATCATTAAATTCTATATAATACCCTGTACGTTCATTTGTCATTTCCATTTCCTTATCTGCTTCGCTCTTTCCTTTTTCTGGATTGTCACGGTCAAATATGGTCTCCTTCCTTGTTGCATTATCCCTCACTACCACCTGCGTATATTTTTTCAGCAACTCGTTTTTCCTGTTTAATGCTGATTCCATAGTGGCACAAGTATATCCCCATCCATACCGCTTTCCTTCTTCGTCAAATGCATGGACATCAACCCCTTCCCATGTGAAATCATCAAGATTTGCATTGACATAGGAATATTCTTCAATAATGAAATCTGCCAGCAGTTTAGCCATGATATGCATTGCCTCATTGCTCTCGTCCAGCATCTTAAAAGTTCCAATACTTTTTCTCTGCTTTTCTTTATTGGCAAAATACTCAATCCAGAAATCCAGATAGATTCCCTCACTGCCTCCATAGGCAAGTTTACTTCTCAGATCAAATTCATAGGTTGTGATTGGTACTGGGTTATGTGCTGCCAGTCCATAATCAAGAATATCTGGAAGCTTGCCTTTTTCTTTTAGGATACCTTTAATCCTGTTAAATAGTTCCTCTGATGTCATTGGTTTGTTCATATTCTTAACCTCCTTAAAATCAAATAGAGGACATTCCAGTAATTTGGAATGCCCTCTGCATATTGCTATATTTAAAATAGCTTACTAAACCTTTTGATTTAGAACAACTTATATTTACTAAGAAACTGTCCTATTTCCAGTAGAACTTCTTCAGCTCCTCTGTTTCTTCGGAACCTTTATTATACTAGACCATAAAAGACTTTTTGTCTCATCTATGGAGATGCCTAACTCTCTAGCAAAGGTATATCTATAAATATTCCTATCGCATATTCATCCATCTTAGCCATACTATTCCTGTACCAACAAATTTCAAAAAGGAGTACTCCACGTTTTGGAATACTCCTTTTTATACGAAAAAGAACCTCATATATACTGCCAATGTTCGCATTATTATTAATTTAATAAATTTTTTCATCCATTCTGAGTGAATTTGTGATATGATTAAGGTAATAATTTACAAGAATATCCAAACATACCTTTCTTTTAAAGTATCGTATATTTTGTATACAAACCTCTTAACTTTCCTGTATTTTCAAGGCTTTCAAGCTTTCCATCAACCTACCCTCCACCCACGCCGCATCAAACGTCAATGCAATTTTGGGTTCCTCTGTCTGCACACAATAAATTGGCAATTCTCTGCCTCCTACACTGGAACTGGTGGGCAGAATTGTACCTTCCTCTCTATATCGCACACCCAAAAGTCCTGTCAGTACTAGAACTGCCACTGCCAGTGTCGTAGTCTTTTTTGAAATATGAATCTCCTGCAAATATGCACTGATTTCCCGCAAATATTGAATCAGTACACCGCTTGTCTGTGAATCATGAACGTCGTTACTTCTACCAAGCATAAACTGTCCTCATTATTTTTTATAAAATATATTAAAATAAAATCAATTGTATGACAACGTTCAAGGGTGTTTCGTCCATATATTATGATAAATGGTTGGTTTGATTGCACAGCCTGTCGAGCACGTCAAAGTAATTCTCAAATGTTTTTCTGCAACACAGTGGATTAGAAATTTCTATTCCTTCTGTGCGCAACCCAATCAGTGCAAACGCCATTGCCATGCGGTGGTCGTCGTATGTCTGAATCACTGCCGGCTGAGGCATGCCAGGGTGTATTGTAATAGCATCTTGTTCTTCCTCACAGGAGATGCCAAGACGCGTAAGCTCTGTCGCAATAGCGTGAATCCGATCTGACTCTTGCAATCGAATATGTCCTATATTTTCTATGCGGACAGTACTATCCGCATAGGGCGCAAGTGCTGCGAGTGTCATTGTCTGGTCAGAAAAATCCTTCATATCTACAGTTACACCTTTTAATTTATCATCTGTATTTCCTTTTATTTCAATCCCATCAGATGTATCGTTAACAATACAGCCCATCTGCGATAACAATTTCAAAAATTTTAAATCGCCTTGCATACATTCCCATGTAACATTTTTGACTACAGCCCTGCCTCCTGTGAGTGCTGCCGCCGCATAGAAATAGCAGGCCGCTGATACGTCTGGTTCAATCTGGTAACAACCCGCTGTGTAAGAAATCCCACTTTTAATACAATACTTTTCACCATCAAAATTTACCACCGCGCCAAACTGTTCCATCATTTTACGCGTAATTCGTATGTACGCGCCATCTTTTCGCGCGCTTGTAACTTCAATGCAAAGTCCTTGTTTTATCATAGGTGAAATCAGCATCAATGCACTTAAAAATTGCGTACTCTCGCTGATATCAATCTTTACATTACACATTTTATTTGCGGGCTGTCCTCCACCTATTCCTCTAACACGAACAGGTAGAAATCCCTCTTTTTCCAGACAGACAATCTCCGCCCCCAATTCTGTCAATACCTGAAAAAGTGGCTTCATCGGTCGTTTTTTCATCTGTTCTGAGGCATTTACTACAAAAGTTCCCTCTGCCATAGCGAGCATCGCTGTTAAAAACCTTGCCGCAGTACCAGCACTACCGACATTGATTTCTCCTGTTGTAACAGGAATTTTTCCATTTAAACCCTCCACTGTAACTGTTTTCGTGTCTTCATCAACCTCTACCTGAAACTTAAGAGACTTTAATGAATTAAGAAAATTTCTCGAATCCTCACTGAACAGTACCCCTTTGAGTGTTGTTGTCCCATCAGCAAGCGCCGCCATCAACAATGCCCTGTTTGTCATACTTTTTGAACCTGGCACCTCCACAACCCAGTTAACAGGAGCATCTAATTTTTGTACTTTATATGTTTCAATCGTCATGATATCATTCCTTCCTTATTTTATTCTGTCACAGTATCAGATTCTTTCGTATCAAGTCTATCATACTCCCCTATTTTTCACAAGAAACTATTTCATTACAAACAACTCATGTAATGCTCGCGTGGCTGCTACATACAAGAGTTTTGCCAGCTTAGGATTCTCCTTGTAGCCCTTCAAATCCGGCTTCCACAAAAGCACGCAGTCAAATTCAAGCCCCTTTGTTTCTGGCACTGTTAACACCATCACCCCCTTACTAAATCCACTTTTATCTGAATCTGTCAACGATATTTGATTACTGAGGCGCCTAATTACACTTTCTTTCTCCTCGTTGGAAAAGCAGATGACTGCCATTGTCTCATATCCTTTTTGCTGCATTTTTGTTAAAATATCCACTGACATGCCCGCAGCCTCCTCCTTGGAGATACTTTCTATAAAATGAACTGGCGAACCATGCCTGATAACAGGCTCAATTTTATATGCCCCTCTTGAAGCGCTGGTCAGTATTTCTCCGGCAAACTCTGAAATCTCAATTGTATTGCGGTAGCTCTTTGCCAACACCCGAAACCGGTCGGAGCTACCGCCAAAGATTTTCCTGCGCATATCGTTCCACTCATTCATACCACATTCATAATTGACATTCTGCGATACATCTCCCATAATAGTAAAATAACACTCCGGCAGTACAGTGCGTAAAGCATAATAGACAATGGGACCAAAATCCTGTGCCTCATCAATAAAAATTTGTCCAAATTCTTCATCTGGTTTTTTCTGTAATGCTCTGTAATAAATAATAAGCATTGCAGCAATATCATACACATCAAAAATACCTCGCGAAATCTGTTCCACAACTGGTGCTATATTGATATAATACGCATTTCCATAGACCTCCAAAAATTGCAGATACAGATTTACCACGGTTCCTTTATAACAGTATTTTGAAAAATAATTTTTGTATTGCGCAAGTTTTTTCTTGTATATGTCAATTTCCTCACGCCCTTGGCACTGTAGCTTAATACGAGCGCGCAGCCGCTCATCAAGTGTTACCAAAAGTCGATTGATGGAATACTTAGGATTTCCCTTTATAAAATCATCATTGTTTTTCTGTGACAGCAGCATACCAAGTTCCTCATCACACACCACACAATTGCCAAGGATATGTTCCCGTAACCGTTGCATATGCTGTTCTAACTCCGATGCAAACAACATTTTACTCTTCCATGCAAAGTTTGACGACGGAGGAACCACCTTATATTTTTTCTTCCATTCCTTCTTTAATAAATGGACCAGCAGCTCGTCCATGCGCATATGTTTCACATCATACACTTCCAGCTCTGGCAATCCGCCTGTAATGTAGTCAATTAAAATATCACTTCCACCTACAATACAAAATTCATTGGAAGTAAAACGCTCTTTGTAATTGTACATAATATAAGAAATCCGATGCATTGCTACTGTTGTCTTCCCACTGCCGGCAACCCCTTGCACAATAACATTATGAAATGGGCTTTCTCGTATAATCTCATTTTGTTCTTTTTGGATTGTTGCAATAATATCACCGAGTACCGCATCTCTGTTTTTGCTCAAATACTTCACTAACAACTCATCATTTGCTGCCACGTCACTATCATAAAAACCTTGCAGATGTCCTTCCTCAATATCGTATGTTCGTTTTAAGTTTAAGTCAATGTGGTACTCACGTTCCTTACCGTCATTGTGGCTGTCAGGAATACTGTAGATCCCCTCTCCCAACTCATTCTCATAGTACACAGTGGAGATTGGCGCTCGCCAATCCACAATTTCTACATCGGTCTTATCGCGCAGAACACCATGTTTTCCAATATAGATTGACTCAAATAATCGCTCGTCCAGATTGCGATAATCAATCCTGCCAAAAAAAGGCTTCTCATATGCTGCTTGATTTTTGTTTAATTGATTTAAACTGTGTTCTTCAAGACTGCGAGAAGTCATCATCTGGTCATAAAGCTCTATATTACCGCTCTGTACCTCATCAAACAACGCCTTTGTCTCCTTGTGGCGTTCCTCATACTGCCGTTCATACTCTGCTATATTTGCGGCAATGAGCGCCCTGCATTCCTTTAAATGCGCCACCTCCTGCTGCCATTCTTTGCTCTCTGTCATCTTGTGCTCCGACATATCATACCCATACCTTTCTAAGAATCTTTGTTCTTGCTCTTTTACTGGATTTGCATACGTACTTCCCATTTTGGGGTTACGTATTGTGATTGTTCTGTTGCGATTTTGTCATACCTCATAATACATTAAACTTCCTTTAGGTGTGCGTGTGCATAAAAATAATGCCAAAGACACGTCCTAAGACAATCTGTATTATTTTTACACGACAGAATTTCTGTAACTATTTACGCCCCGTCTGATTTTAAGAACTACTTTATAGTAACGATTCGTGGCGACATCTAAAATTTGTTTTGCAAAAATCACCTCTCAATTCTGAATCATATTTTCACGGAATGAGCAGTACATACGCATTCCTGACCTGTAAAAAGTAACAACTGTAGTTACTTTTTACACCCACGCCAAAATAGTGGGAATCATGCGCCAAAATGCTTGCCTCTTAGCATTTTGTGTGCAAAATCTGTTATAATTCACACCTCAATGACTTATAAAATGATAAAAACTGACGTGAGTGTGAATTGTAACCAACTGTGTTACAATTCACACCTACGCCAGATTTCGTACTCATCTATGATAATTTGGTGTGAATTGCAACAATTAATGCACACAAAATGCCACAAAACAGGCATTTTGGCGCTGGCTCCGACACCATGCAGCAAGTGCATGGTGCGGGTGTGAAAAGTAACCCAACTGTAACCTTATTATATAATTTAATAAAAAAATTACTAGACTTATATTTTCAATTATGATATAGTGTTGTATAGAGTTGTAAATTGAGTAGGGGAGATTTTCTCTCCCCTCTCACACCACCGTACATGCCGTTCGGCATACGGCGGTTCAACATAACT
>ERZ808041.688-NODE-688-length-21375-cov-4.523476_pt1 | contig 21375 bp, 20 predicted proteins | sample MGYA00380192_ERZ808041 | MGnify/ENA primary metagenome ERZ808041 (study PRJEB31490, sample SAMN06133412) | mouse gut metagenome | isolation source: Z1_1 | host: mice | place: China: Chengdu | collected 2015-05 ...
AGCTGGTGGCAGGGCTGATCGAGGTAGTTTCGGGTAAAAAGGTGAGTGAGTTCCTGCAGGAAGAGATCTTCGATCCGCTGGAGATGAAGAGTACCGGTTATCGCTATTTTGGCGACACGAGGGCGCGCATGGTAACGCCTTATCATATGCAGGAGGACGGAAGCAGGGTGCCGACGACGGCAATGTTTGATGAGCGTCATGAGCCGGATGCGAAATATGAAGCGGGCGGTGCCGGACTCTTTTCCACAGTCAGGGATTACCTCACATTCTCGCAGATGCTGGCTTGTGGCGGGAATTGGAAAGGACAGCAGATCATCGGAAGAAAGACGATCGACCTTATGCGGTCCAATCTTATGAATGAACAGCAGCTTAAAGATTTCCAGAATTCTTATCTGGACGGATATGGATATGGATACGGTGTGCGCACCATGATGCAGCCGGGCGTTGGCAGCAGTACGTCGGTGGGAGAATTCGGTTGGACGGGAGCGATGGGCACTTATGTCTCGATTGATCCGTCAGAGAAGGTGTCGATAGTCTATATGCATAATCTGGATCCTAATATGGAGGAGTACACACATATCCGTGTGCGTAATATGACGTATGGAGCTTTGAAGTAGGGCAGGCAGGGTTACAATTCACGGCCTAGCCGATTAGGATTTCTAGTATTTCTGAGTTTTCATAACTATGTAAATTAGAGTGTGCAAGTGCCAAAAAATACTGGATTTTCAGTATTTTTTGGCTTTTTTCTTTTACATTCTATGTGGTTATGTTTTATAATATATACATAACCATATTGGAGGAGGAACTTTATGGCAATCATTAAACAGCACGACAAACGTTCCGGCATTACTTATGTATATGAGTCCCGTTCTTACTGGGATCCTGAAAAAAAGATGACCCGGGCAAAGAGAAAACTTATTGGAAAGGTCGATCCGGACACCGGAGAGATCGTCTCGACAGATGGACGCAACAAAAAATCCAAAATGCTGGCTTCAGACGGTACTGACTATAAAAAAATGTATGAAAAGCTCCTGAAAAAGTATGAAGCCCAGGAAACACTTATTGAATCATTAAAGAAACAGATCAAAGAACTAAGAAAAAATTGACCAGGAGGCTGCCATGTCCATTGTCCCGTCATTTGATACAGGTGCATTAAGAATAAGGCTTAAAACTGCAGAAGATAAAGTGAAAGCTTTTGAATCCGGAGAAAAATATGTGCAGATGCAGGAACAGTTTAAGGCCGTTTTCCGCGAACAAAATGCCAGGATACGTAACCGTCAGCATAATCCGCAAGCAGCTGGTAAAACTGCATGTGGGCGTTGAAGTGACCGAGTACAACACACCGGAATTCAGGAACCGGACAACAGGACAAAGAGTGCATGCCGCTTTCCCGGAAGGCTTAAAAGATGAAGTGACTTATGACGGCACGGTAAAAGCATTTGCATACCTGCTGAATAATGAATGTTACGTCAGCATCGGGAAAACGCAGAATTTTATAAAGGAAGTCACCGACGGGAACCTTAACCTGTCCACCGGCCTGATCTGTAACCTCTCCAGACAATTTTCAGAACAGACAAAAGAAGAGAGGAATGAGATTTTTCTGAAGCTCTTTTCCGCTCCTGTCATGCATGCGGATTTTACATTTGGCAGGATGAATGGACGTCAGACTTCTGTCATGATCTGTGCCGCAGGCGATACGGTATTGTATCAGGGCCGCCCTAAAAAAGGGGATGAAGGTGTGGCAGGTTCACCTTTGGAATTCTATGATGGGATCCTGATCAGCGACCATGAAGCGGCATTGATAAAACATGGAGCCCAAAATCAGGAATGTATGGCACACATAAAAAGATATATCATAAACAGCATGGAAAACGAGAAAGGCCTCACATGGAATGCAAAACCCCGCAGTCAGTATCTGCGGGGTTTTGCTTTATCGGTTAGGCCGTGAATTGTAACGGGAATTGTAAGTCAATTTGAACGCCTGGGGGAAATTTATTTACGGATTTTGGGTTATATGTTATACTTTAATAAATGAAAGTTATTATTTTGCCTAAAAATATATCAGCAAGGTGTATTATATAATTAAATGTTTGATCATGTAATGAATCTTAAAGGTAGGTGTGTATTATGGATATAGCAAAACAAATCATTGATCAAAGAATAAATAAGATATTAGAGGATAATCAGGAAATTTTTACTGCTAACGATAATGAGAGAAATCGTTCCAAAGCATTTTTGGTATTAGGGGTTGCTGCATATTTAGACATTGATTTGACGGAGGCAGTACAGTATTTGACTGATGGCGGAAGCGATGGGGGATTTGACGCAGCATATATTGTGGAGGCACAGGATTCACAATTAAATGTAGTATTGTTCCAATCAAAGTATTCAAGAAAACTGGATAAAGACAGTAATTTTCCGGCTAATGCAGTTGAAAAAGCTGTGAATACTATAAAATGTGTGTTTGATCCTTCTACGCATATTGAATTAAATGTACAGAGTAGAAAAAAAGTAGAAGAGATTCGATCTTTTATATTAGATGGTGCAATTCCATATGTGACATTTGTGATGCTTAATAATGGTCTGGCCTGGAATCAAGAAGGTCAGAATCATATTAATAATGCTTTTGCAGGTCAGAGCCAAGTTCGTTTTGAACATTTTTCCCATAGTGATATTATGCGGTATATTAATAGGGAACAAGTAATTAATACACAAATTTCTTTGAGTGGAAAGGCTATTCAGGAAAATTTTAATTATAAAAGAGTACTCCTTGGACGTGTTTCCGTAATGGAAGTATACAAACTGATGGAAGAATTTGGGGATAGTCTGTTGGAAAAAAATATCCGTCGCTATTTAGGTAAAAATGTAGTTAATGATGGAATCACAGAAACTCTATTGGATACAGATAAACGTCAGAATTTTTTCTTTTTCAATAACGGGGCAACAATGATTTGTAAAAAATTTAGTTTTAATGCGTTGCAGGAACAGAATTGGATTGTTAAAACGGATGATTTACAAATCATAAACGGTGGTCAAACATGTAAAACGATACATCAGACTGTAAAAGAAAATTCCAATCTTGATTTTTCACAGACATATTTGTTAGTACGTCTTTATGAAGTTGAAGACACTGAAAATCCGGGTATCATTCAGGATATTATTTATGCGACAAATAGCCAGAATCCGGTGGACTTTAGAGATTTAAAATCAAATGATGAATGTCAACGGATTTTGGAAATCGGCGCACATGATTTGGGATATGTCTATAAACGAAAGAGGGATAATACCTTAAATATAAATGTTATACCATCGACAGTCGCAGCTGAGGCTGTTTTCGCAGTATGGCGGGAATGCCCGCATTTGGCAAAATATAGACGTAATGAATTTTTTGATAAATACTACTCATTGATTTTTGATAACTTGAATGCTGCTCAGATGGTGATTGCGGTACTTATATTTCGTTATTGTGATAATAATAGAAAGAAAGAGAGTAAACTGGACGGAATTAAGGAGCATCGATTGTATAGTCAATATTTTATGGCATATATGATAGGTAAGCAAATTTTAAAAGGGGCGGGTATTACATTACAAGAAATCACCCATATTAATTTTTATGAAATAAAGAATTATTTTGATCAAAACAAGGAATTGATGTACAGTAGGGCAGAGCAGGCAATGGTGGATATCCTAAAAGACTTCTTTAACAATGAAAGTCTGTCGGAGATAGATGGACGAACGATGGCGGCAGCATTTAGGCGGTTTGATATCATAGAACGTTATCTAAAAAACAAAATATGGTGGGAAGCAAATATGGAATGAGAAATCCGATTTTGTTTATAGTTAGTTGCCAAAGAGATTTTTCGGTATGTAATCGCATCAATAGTAGAGCACGCGGCTGTTAACTACGGGGTTGTAGGTTCGAGCCCTACTCGGGGCGTTAAAGTTGATAGCTTGGTACAAGGCCTGTAGACATGATGTTTACAGGTCTTTGCGTATTTCACTTCTCTTCTGAAAAACCCGGCACGAAATATACGGCAAAGATTCATGCATGTGTATTTCCAAGTGATTGGACAACTGAAAATTTGATGAAAGCTCATAATTCCAGGCCTTATAATCCTGATTTGGCCGGTACATTTTATCGTGCCGGATATATTGAGGCGTGGGGAGGTGGGACTCAAAAAAATTGTGAAAAGCCGTTGAACGCATACATGATATGTTTCCTGTATGTTTCTGTGCAATGTCAAGCCTTGAAAGAGGCATAATAGTATGATTGTATTCTGTTTTCGCGAAAGGAGACTGACATAATGATTGAATTGGTAAAGGCTGGCACGTCGGATGCTTTGGTGATAAATGGTATCTCCAAACGTTCATTCGACAGCGATGTAGAGGTAGGCGCACCTTCTAAAGGAGGTCCTCCCGGGTATATGTCTATACAGTTTCACACGAAGATGGCGAGATCAAATCATTTATACAAATTGATGGTTGATGGGCTTATTATAGGAGGCGCTATTCTTTTTATAGATGGAGAAAAGCTGAACATAGGGAGAATTTTTATCAGCCCAGAACACCACAGAAAAGGGTATGGCATTTATATGATGCAGGAAATCGAAAGAATGTTTCCTGCTGTAAAAGAATTTTATCTTGACACTCCTGTTTGGAACATTCGCACAAATACTTTTTATCAAAAGCTGGGTTATACCGAGTATAAAAGAAATGATGAGTTTGTGTATTATACGAAGGTGTTGTCATGAAAGGCTTCGCTGTTATCAGGGTGCGATGGCATCATTAGCTTTACGCAGGCGGGAACCGGGAAAAAGCATTGCAGGTATTCCTGTCGTCAACAATGCTTTTTTATTTCCCGCCTGCGGCTGTCTGGCTGTTATATACTTAATTTTACTTAAACAGGGGTTCAATCTCTCCCTTTATGAAATCTATCCTGTCTTTGACTCTTGGAACAAATAAAGAGGAAACAGCGACCACAATTCTGTCTTCAGGATTAACATATATCGCATTTCCACCGTCCCCCAGAGCTGCATACGAATGTTCTGCCTCATCTATAATCCACCACAGATACCCGTACTTGAGATGGCGTGCTTTCCAAAAGGGAAAAAAGATTGTCCTGTGCAAATTCTATAACAGATTTCCCCGTAGCTTTAATAAGTATGCCGGATAAAATATCAATTCCGATTATGGGAGCATATTTGAATTTCCCAATCTTTCCGTTTCCACCCAAAAAGTCAAGGGAGGATCTTACCCAATCCTCACTGGAAAAATATTTTGGATAAGGGTTGAATTTGTACTTATAAGGGGCGGTCATTGTAAGCAGATTGCGGATTGTAATATGCTGTATTATTTTTTCACTTTTACTGATGTGATAATCTGGAAAAAAATCAATTACTTTTTCATCAGGATTTTTGATGCAGCCTTGATCTATGGCAATTCCGAATAACATGGAAATGATGCTTTTTGTTACTGAAAAAATATGAACAGGGTCATTTTCTGAACACTGATTAAAGTAATTTTCGTAAACAGCATTATCATCTTTCAGTACAATGATTCCGGCTATGTTGTCATACTCTTTTTCTATTTTATTTTCTAAAGACGCTGTTTGTTTCTTTTTCATGCTATTTGCCTGACCTCCGTTTCATATCTTTCTAATTGGATAATAGACTTCTGTAATCAATTCCTCCTCCGCGGTAACTTGAGAGGGGTCTGTTACATACACTTCAAACAATGCACCGGTACATTCGTACCCGTTTTGCTCTGCCCATTTTGTCTGCTTTGCATATACAGAAGGCAAAATCGAATAACTTCCTTTTACGACAGAATCAAGACCAGCCGTTGGACTGCCTTCGCGGTCCTATGGGACCCAAAGGCGACCAGGGACCAGCAGGTCCTCAGGGAATCAAAGGGGATAGCGGTTGTCCAGGTCCTAAGGGCGACAGAGGGGAACCGGGGCCGATTGGTCCACAGGGTATTCCAGGCGTTCCCGGCGCAAGGGGGCCCAGAGGAAATACGGGTCCGGTAGGACCTACCGGCAATACAGGATCGAGAGGCTGCGACGGACCGAGAGGTGCCACAGGCCCAACCGGAGCGACCGGGCCCGCAGGCATAGCGTCAGCAGAAAAAATGCTCCTCTTTGCTTCGGGAAATCCTATTACGATGTCAACGACTGAGGAGGGGCTCCCAGGCAGGCCGGCTTTTATCGGTTTTGGTGCCAGCGGGCAGCCGGCATGGCCTTTAACCCCCCACGATAGAAGTGGAAAAGCTGATGGGATCTGTTAGCGGTTTTTGCTTTACGGTTCCTTTCCCTATTGAGATTAATAGCCTGATTGCTTTTATGAACGTCTTTCCCCTGCCCGCTGGGACTGTCTCTACTGTCACGATAAAAGCACAGCTTTACGAAGCCGGGGAGACGAGCAAAATATTTTCACCTATTGAAGAAACGCTGATTACCCTGACGCCATCCATTACTGCTGAAACGCCCATCGGGACTATGCTGAGAGGCGAGGTCAGGGCGAACAGAACGGTAGAGAAGAATACAAGGCTGATGCTGGTATTTTCCGCAACGGCAGACCAACCAGAGCAGATTCACACAATCTGGGGATATGTAAGTGCCAGCCTGGTCTACACCTGATATTTCAAGATATAAATTCACAAAAGCCATATCATGTATCCCGGAGGCTTCGATCAACGGAACCTTCGGGATACTTCTGTGCTATGACAGGCAGGAGGTAAGTTTTATTCAATTTAAATATAGTAGCTTTTTTGAATCGAATCTGGTATACTGATACAGTATATCTAAATTCTTTGTGTAAGAGAATCACATGTATTTCTATTGATTCATTTTTACGTAAGTCTAAAGGTATAGTAAACGAAATTTCTACTGTCGTTTACTATATGATTTCCGAATTTATTTGAGTGTGCATTACAGTCGAGACTGTGATATGCGGGAGTGTGAATATGAATAATTTGGATTCCAATACGAATCAGCACGAACTACGTTTTCCCATGATGGAAAATGACGAATATCAGAAAGCGCAGAATCAGGAGATCAAGCTCGGAAAAGAAGAAGGGCTGGATGTCTCCCTGTATGCCAATCCGCAGTTCAACTGGCTGCAGATGGAACAGATCCGTATGGGGCTTAAGGATAAAGTGGATGCTTCCATCTATGCGGATCCATCCAACAATTACGAGACGATGCGGCAGATGAGGATATCACTCTATGCGGGCATTGATCTTGTTCCTTACCTCAGGAGAGGGTTTGCGGATGATGATCTGGAGGAGATCCGTCTGGCGATCATGAATCGTCTGCCTATTGACACTTGGCTGCAGGATAATATGTGTGCGCCGCAGATTCATGAGATCAGGGTCGGGCTCTGTGAAGATATTGACGTGTCGCTTTATGCCGACATCCGGTATAACTGGATGCAGATGCAGGAGATTCGCCTTGGTCTGGAGAAAAAACTGGATGTCGCCATCTACGCCAAGCATCTGTTCAACCATGCACAGATGAGAGAGATCCGTCTGGGGCTTGAATCTGGCTTAGACGTGTCCGGTTATTGCAGTCTGGTCTACTCCGCTACAGATATGAAAGAGAAGCGTAAAGCTGTCATCAGCCGGAAGAGAGCGGGCGTTGCAGAACCGGAAAATAATGCGGACAAGTCCGGCGGACGGCGCAGGCCATCTCCTCAGAATCCTTATGAGAAGAAAGAATTTTCCGTTTTCGTTGAGGAGAACGGTAATAAAGCGTATGCACATATTCCGTGGGTGCCGGGAAATGTGGTCACCAAGGATGATATTTATTATGATCTTGAAAAGCGCGGAATCGTGTTTGGAATCAAGAAGGAGGCCATTGACGATCTGATCGATCGCAGGCGGATGAACGAGAAAGTGCTGATCGCGGAAGGCATTCCGGCACATAAGGGAAAAGACGGCTGGTTTGAATGGTTCGTGCGCCTGGATCTTCCGCGTATTCCGGCACCGCTTCCGGACGGCGGCGTTGACTATGTCAATATAGAGGCTTTTGAGATGGTGGATGAAGGAGAGCGGATTGCGCTCTATCATCAGGCCGAGGAAGGTACTACCGGAACGAATGTCTACGGTGAATCGATTCATGCTGAAGGCGGTGTTGAGTTGAAGCCGCTGCGGGGTGTAGGATTTACGCTTGAGCCGGACGGTGTCACCTACAGGTCGAAGATGAACGGCAAGTTTGAATTCGTGGGCGGACGCATCAACATCTCCAACATGCTTATTGTGCGGGAAGATGTGACTGCGGTCACCGGTAAGCTGGAGGTGGACGGTTCCGTATATGTGATCGGAAGCATCTATTCAGGCGGCTATATCAAGGCCACAGGAGATATCATCATCGAGCACAACGTGGAGACGGGACGGCTGATCGCCGGCGGCAATGTGATGATCAAGAAGGGCAGCTGCTCCAAGAACGACTGCTTTATAGATGCAGGCGGTGAAGTGTCAGGAAGTTTCTTCGAGGCTGCCAACATCAATGCCGGGGGCAATGTGAAAGCCAACTATATTATGAACAGCACGATCAACACGATGGGCAGAGTGATCGTTTCGGGCAGCAAGGGAGTTTTGCTGGGAGGCACCATCAGCGCGGTAAAAGGCGTGGATACTTTCAATCTCGGAAACAGGCTGCATATCAAGACGATTCTGGATATCGGACGGAACGGCGTTTATGCGAAGGAGCAGGAAGAATATGAGGAGAAGCGGGAACAGCTTCTGAACGATCTGCAGTCTCTGGAACAGGAACGCAGCAAGATGGTCGTGATGTCCGCTGCGGGCGTAGATGTGTCGGAAGAAATGCGGCGCAGGATCTATGGAGCGATCGACGTTAAGATGCAGGAACTGGCGGAGATGGACGGCGAGGCTTCCAAGCTGGTCAACCAGACGGAACAGACCACGAAAGAGCCTGTCTGTGTCAGGGGAAGGGCTCATGAAGGCAGTCTGATTACTATTAACGGTATTAAGTATACATTGAAGGGAGAAGTGCGCAGAGTCGTTTTCAAACTTCGGAACAAGCAGGTAGTAATGGTAGCCTTATAATGTTGCTGTGTAAACAATTTGTTTAACAAAATGTAGAAAGTATGGTAAAAACATGAAACGGGATACAATAATAATTTTTGAAGACAATGCCATCGATCGTTCTATCCTGGTCGAGTTATTCCGGTCTGAGTATAAGATTCTGGAGGCAGAGAACGGCAAAGTAGGCATAGAACTTCTGAAAAACAATCTGGCTTCTGTGGCGATCGTCCTGCTTGACAATGTCATGCCTGTGATGGACGGCTTTGCAGTGTTGGAATACTTAAAAGAAAGGAATATCGTAAATAAGATACCTTTTATCATGATCACCGGGGACAGCTCGCCGCAACTGGAGAAAAGGGGTTACGAGTACGGGATCGTGAGTTATGTGAAGAAGCCGTATCAGCCGGAGGTTGTAAGGCAGGTAGTACAGAATGCGATCGGCTGGTTCCAATACAAAATGCAGCTGGAGCTGATGGTCAAGAAGCAGAATATCAATATCCAGAAGCAGAACAGTGTTCTGCGGCAGCAGACCAAGAAGCTGAACCACGTGAATGAGATCCTGATCGATTCCCTGAGCAACATTGTGGAATTCAGGAATATGGAGTCCAGGCAGCATATCAAGAGGATCAGGGAGTATGCCCTGTGCCTTGGAAAGAGCATCATGAAACTGTATCCGGAATATGAGCTGACGCCGGAGAAACTGGTGCAGATCGGATGGGCTTCTTCCATGCATGATATCGGGAAGATCGCGATTCCGGACAGTATCATTTTAAAGCCGGCCAAGCTGACGCAGGATGAGTTTGAACTGATTAAATCCCATACCACCAAGGGAGCGGAGATCATCCAGCAGAGGGTACGCTTAAACGACAGGGCAATCTTCGAGTATGCTTATGACATTGCCAGACACCATCATGAGAAATATGACGGCAATGGTTATCCCGATGGGCTTAAAGGGGACGAGATCAGCATAGCGGCACAGATCGTGTCTCTTGTGGATGTGTATGATGCCCTTACGTCAAAGCGTGTTTATAAGAGGGCCTATGAGCCGGATAAGGCATTCCAGATGATCCTGAACGGGCACAGCGGTGTGTTCTCGCCCAAGCTGTTGAAGGCATTTACGGAAGTGAAGCCCAGGTTTGAGAGCCTGATGGAAATGTACCAGGATGAGATATAAGAACAGCAGACAGGCAGCAGGACGGATTGTGACAGTGGGTTTGGTCATGATTCGTCCTGTTTTCAGGTAACTGTTGATGTGCCGGAGCCTGCCGGGCCTGCTGAGTGTACAGCAGTGCCCGGCAGGCCGTTGGCAGACGGCAGAACAAAGCGTAAGGTTTTAGGCGGGAGGCAGTTCGTGGATCTGTGCGTGTGCAAAATATTCCGGCAGGTGGAAATCGGGTTCCGGAGCCGTAATGGGAGCGAAGCTGGCGAAATGAGTCAGTCCTTTGCTTTCTTTTATTTTGTAGAAATTGCACGTGAAGCGGCTTCCGGTTTCCGGGGCGAAGTCCGGGTAAAGAGCCTGTACCAGAGTCAGCGGCAGGGTGAGGCGGATGCTCCACCGGTCTGCCAGTACTTTGGCCTGGCAGAGAAGTCCGGCCCGCAGCCCTTCCGCAAAGGGGCTGCGGTTCCCGCGGCTTCTCCCGTGGCAGGCCAGCATGGCGCCGTTGGCGTTCATCTCGAAATTCAGGTAGAGCGGTTCAGCCTCCTGTGGTGCGAAGCAGAAGAAGGCCTCCATGGCGGAATCCAGATAGACCGGATCGTTATCCTGCGTGCAGGTACGGCAGGGGTCCGTCTCCTGGCACTCCATTTCCAGCAGAAAACCGGTTCCCGGCAGAAAGCCCAGCCGCCCGGTGGTCAGGGGACGATAGCTGCCGCCCCAGTTAAACTGATCCACGTGAAAGACAGGACAGCGGGCAAGTTCTTCTTCGGTGCTGAGTGTGTATGTATCATAGGTTGTAATGGTCATGAAAAATCCTCCTGAAATGTTGTTGGCGGACAGCAGATACTGCCCTTTACGGTTGCTGTGATTGTAGCAAAATGACTAAAAAAATACAAGAACGAACAGGAAAACCGTCTTTTTTGATAAAAAAAAGTGCCTATCGTGCTATTGCCGGGCATCGAAAAGCTGTATATACTTATAGTAAACGAAATTTCCAATGTCGTTTACAATAAATCAGAGCAATGAAACTGTTAATGCAGGCAGGGTGCAGGAAGCGTAAAACCTGAACAAACATGAAGATCATGAAGAGGAGGAGCAAGTGGGTATGAAGAAACCGGTACTTATTATCATGGCGGCAGGAATGGGGAGTCGTTACGGCGGCCTGAAACAGATTGATCCGGTAGATCAGGACGGACATATCATTATGGATTTTTCCATCTATGATGCGGTGAAGGCTGGATTTGAAAAAGTCATTTTTATCATCAAGAAAGAGAACGAGCAGGATTTCAGAGAGACCATCGGCGACAGGATGGCACAGCGGATCGAGGTGGAATATGTATTCCAGGATATCGCCGCTCTGCCGGAGGGCTTTACAGTGCCGGAGGGAAGGGTGAAGCCCTGGGGAACGGCTCATGCGGTTTTGTCCTGTCTGTCTGTTGTGGACGGCCCGTTTGCCGTTATCAATGCGGATGATTATTATGGACAGCAGGCTTTCCAGATGATCTATGATTATCTGGCATCCCATGAGGATACGGACAGGTATCAGTATACTATGGTAGGTTATCTGCTGGAGAACACGCTGACGGAGAACGGCCATGTGGCGCGCGGCGTCTGCGGGACCAATGCCGACGGGAAGCTGACGGAGATCACGGAGCGGGTGCGCATCGAGAAGCGTGCGGACGGTCCGGCTTATACGGAGGACGACGGGGCAACCTGGACGCCGCTTGCCGGCGACACGGTGGTGTCCATGAATATGTGGGGCTTTACGAACAGCATGCTGCCCGAGATCCGGGATCGCTTCGCGGCTTTCCTGTCGGAAAACCTGTCGAAGAATCCGCTGAAGTGCGAGTATTTCCTGCCTTTCGTGGTAGACGAGCTGATCCGGGAGGACAAGGCGGAGGTGACCGTCTTAAAGTCAAAAGACCGCTGGTACGGCGTCACCTACAGAGAGGATAAGCCGGTGGTGGTAGCAGCCATCCAGTCGCTGAAAGATCAGGGCCTGTATCCGCAGAAGCTGTGGGAATAGCAGCTGTCATACCGGATGGTCTGACAGCGCCTTGATGGAGGAGGCATATTCGGAGGGGGTCATGCCGGTGATCCGCTTGAACTGCCGGGAGAAGTAGTGGATGGAGGAGAAGCCGAGCGTGTCTGCGATCTGGGTGAAATTATAATGGTTTTCACGGATCATCTGCTTGGCCAGATCCACTTTCATCCTGGAGAAATATTCAATAGCGCCGTAGCCGCTTCTGCTCCGGAACAGCTTCTGGAGCTGGGAGCGGCCTACGGAATTACTCCGGCACAGCTGTTCGATGGTCAGGGACTCATAGACATGGGCCTCCATATATTCCAGTACCTGAGAGAAAAGTTCGCCGTCTGCCTTCTGTTTGATGGATTTGACGATGGGCGGATGGGCGGGCGGCGATGTCCGTACCATGTAGCGGCGGATCAGCTGGATCAGCAGCTGTTCCAGATAGAGACGGATCAGCTGTTCTCCGGCGAAACGGGGGCTTTCGGTCAGGAGCAGTTCTTCCTGATAGGGATCGTCCATCCGTCCGTCGAAGACATACTTCGCTTCCTGGATGATCTGCGCCAGCAGCAGCCGTTCCGGTTCGCTGATCTGCAGCACCTTTTCCTCGAAAAAGGACATCACGGGGGAGTCGCAGGAGAAGGACATGACCACCAGATTCGGTGCGATCAGTCCGTTGGAATTCACGTCATGAAATTCGTTGGGCCTGTGGAAGATGATATCGCCCTTCTTCAGGGCATGGAACTTCTCGCCGGCCAGCACATTCACTTCACCCTTGTCAACGCACAGAAATTCCCAGAAATCATGGGATTCTCCCGGAAAAGAGAAATCACACATGTATTCAAAATAATGAATGGAATAGATCTCGTGAATGGACAGAACGTCCTGCAGATAGACACTTTTGTAACTCATACTTCCCCTCCCCTTCGCAAAACAGACCGATTGTGCAAATTTATCGTCCTATTTGAAAACATTATAATACAAAAGTGCAAAAAAGGCAAAGAAGAAATAGGCGTATTCGGAGGCGGATTTGGTCAAAACATTAAAATAGGGAAAGAGAGCGCAGGAAAATTGTTCATAATTCCGAGCCGTATTTTTTGAAAAATGTGTAAAAATAACCTGTCCGGCAGAGAAAACGGAGAAAAATTGTATAAAATATACAAAAACAGGGCTTATAGTGCAAAAAGGTGGTTAGATAAGACAAAGACTTTCGGGGAAATGGTCATTATAATGAAAACTACAAACAGCGCAGGTCTGCGGGACAGGAATTCCCGCATCCCTGTAAATTTTGAACAAACAGGAGGTAAAAGTATGAAAAAGAAATTGTTAAGTTCTCTTCTGTGCGTAGCCATGATGGCAGCGACACTGACAGGCTGCGGCGGTTCCGGCGATTCCACACCGGCATCGGACGGCACGGCAGCTCCCGCAGAGGAAGCACCGGCAGAGGAAGCTCCCGCTGAAGAAGAGGCACCGGCTGAGGAAGCTGCAGCAGAAGAGGCACCGGCGGCATCCGACGGCACACTGGTTTACTGGTCCATGTGGGACGCAGCTGAACCGCAGGCACAGGCGATCAAGCAGTCGATCGAAGCGTTCACCGCTGAGACTGGTATCGCTGTAGACGTACAGTTTAAGGGACGTACCGGTATCCGTGAAGGTTTACAGCCGGCACTGGATGCAGGAACCAATATTGATCTGTTCGATGAAGATATCGACCGTGTGAACTCGACATGGGGCAGCTACCTTCTGGATCTGGAAGAGCTGGCGAAGGCGAATGATTACGAGTCCACTGCAAACGCAGGTTTGATGGCAGCATGTCGTGAAGTTGGCGGCGGCACATTGAAGTCCATTCCTTACCAGCCCAACGTATTTGCTTACTTCTATAACGTTGCAATCTTTGAAGAAGCAGGCGTTACCGCAGTTCCTACAACATGGGATGAGTTCCTGGATACCTGCCAGAAGATCAAAGATGCAGGTTATACACCGATCACCAATGACAACGCTTACATCAGCAGCATGTTTGGATATCACATGAGCCGTTTGATCGGTGAGCCGGCTACAGAAGAAGTGGTTAAGAACGGTGACTGGGACAACGAAGCAGTGTTGAAGACAGCACAGGCTTATGAAGAGCTGGCAAGCAAGGGTTATTTCTCCGAGACCATCGAGAGTAACCAGTGGCCGGCAGGACAGAACACAGAGCTGGCTATGGGTACGGCAGCAATGTACCTGAACGGTTCCTGGCTTCCGAACGAAGTTAAGGATATCGCCGGCGAAGACTTCCAGTGGGGATGCTTCAGCTATCCTGCGGTAGAAGGCGGAGTAGACGGAACAGAGGCTTCCAACTACGGTGCACAGGTATTCGCGATCAATGCGAAGTCTACCATGCCTGAGGAGGCATTCCAGCTGATCACTTACCTGACAAAGGGTGAGGCAGACGCACTCCTGTCCGAGATGTCCGTTGGTATCCCGGCAGATTCCTCAAATGCAGAGTGGCCGGCACTTCTGAGCAACGTTAAGCCGGTTATGGACAGCCTGTCAACACGTTATCCCTGGGGCGCAGGCGCAGAAGCCAATGCAGATATGACTCCGATCATCATCGAGAACTTCACCAAACTTTGCGGCGGTTCTCTGGATGCACAGGGATTTGTAGACGCTCTTAAGGCAGCAGGTAACTAAACAGATTATAGGCTGTTTTGACAGTAATGATGAAGACCTATCATAAATAGATAGAAAGTTGCACGGATAGGCATGAGATGAGTATGGCGGCATCGTGTTTTGACGGTGCCGCCTTATTACATACCAAATGTTCCAATAACAGCAGTTGATTCAATGTTTCGACTTGTTCGTTTTTTCAATGAGAGGGGGTTACTGGATTGAAAAAGAATAAGACCATGATCGTAGTGTTCCTTACACCTGCGGTCCTCATGTTCTGCATCATCTTCCTGTATCCGATCGTTAGAACCATTCTCATGAGTTTCTTTAAGATCGAGGGTGTGACGGATGCAGTATCGAAGTGGGAGTTTTCAGGACTGGCCAACTACACCAAACTTTTCAGTACGGAACTTTTCCGGATATCCATGTGGAATATCTTCCGTATCTGGCTTTTCGGCGGGATAATCGTGATGGGACTGGCGATTCTTTTTGCGGCGATCCTGACCAGCGGCATCCGCTTTAAGAATGTATTCCGGGCCATCATCTACATGCCCAACGTAGTGAGTGCGGTAGCGCTGGCTACCATGTGGCTGCAGTATGTATTCAGCCCCAAGTTCGGTCTTTTCAAGACCATCGGCGAACTGCTTCACTGGGAATGGCTCGCCAAGTTCCAGTGGCTGGATCCGTCCCATCTGTTTACGGCGCTCCTCGTAGCGTACTGCTTCGGTATGGTAGGATATCATATGCTGATCTTTGCCAGCGGTATTGAGCGGATCGGCACTGAGTACTATGAAGCGGCTACACTGGACGGCGCCAGCAGGATACAGCAGTTCCGCTATATCACGCTTCCGTTGCTCAAGGGCGTTACCAAGACGAATATTACCATGTGGAGTATCAGTTCCGCCGGATTCTTCCTCTGGTCACAGCTGTTCTCCATGGTGGTTTCCAATACACAGACCATTACGCCGGTGGTGTATATGTATCAGAACATCTTCGGCGCCGGCAACAGTATGACAGAGAGAAACGCAGGAATCGGTGCGGCAGTGGGCGTGCTTCTGAGTGTCTGCGTGGTATTGATCTTTATTGTCTGCGATAAGATCTTCAAAGACGACGATATTGAGTTTTAAAGGAGGGAGTAAGAATGGCAAAAGAAAAGGAAGTGCGCGACCGTGTGAACTGGCACAGAGAATTTCGTCTGGCTCCCGGTTATATCATATTGTCTTTGTGGGTGCTGTTTACCTTCGTCCTGTTAGGGTGGGTAGTAGGCGCCAGCTTTTCCACATCCAAGGAGATTTTCTCCGGTGGAGTATTCAAGTTTGAGAGCGGCATTCATCTGGAGAATTACGCGAAGGCGTGGAACACATCCAATGTCTCCGTATTCTTCATGAATTCACTCGTATATGCGACCATATCCTGTGCACTGCTGATCGTGATCTGTGCACCGGCGGCTTATGTATTGTCCCGATTTACTTTCCTGGGGAACAAGCTGATCCAGAACGGTTTCGTGGCGGCTATGGGTGTTCCGGCAACCATGATCGTGCTGCCGCTGTTCGGACTGGTGGCAGGCTGGAACATTCTGAATGTGTCGCTGGCCAACCGGGCGGTATTGATCTTCCTGTATGTGGGAATCAATGTGCCGTATACGACAATTTTTCTGCTGACCTTTTTCAGCAATCTTTCCAAGGCGTTTGAGGAAGCGGCCGCGATCGACGGCTGTCCTCCCATGAAGACTTTCTGGAAGATCATGCTGCCGATGGCACAGCCGGGTATCATCACCGTGACGATTTTTAACTTTATCAATGTATGGAACGAATATTTTATGTCCCTGATATTTGCAAACTCTGACAAGGTAAAATCTGTAGCCATCGGGTTGTACGGAATGATCAATTCCATGAGATACACAGGCGATTATGCCGGTATGTTCGCGGCGGTGGTCATCGTATTCCTGCCTACTTTCATTCTGTATGTGTTCCTGTCGGAGAAGATCATTGCCGGTGTAACGGGCGGTGGTGTGAAAGGCTAGGAGGTGCCTGAATGAGCAGAGAAAAGTCAGATTTATTACGGATTTCAGATCAGTTTGCGATAGACGGGAAGGCGGAGAATGTCGAATCCCATGGAAATGGACATATCAACGATACCTATCTTCTGACGTGTCGTCTGGAAACGGAGGCCACCCGCAGATATATCCTGCAGCGGATGAACCATGAGGTGTTCAAGGACCCGAAGGGGCTGATGGAGAATGTCACAGGTGTGACGGCATTCCTGCGAAAGAAGATCGTGGAGAACGGCGGCGATCCGGCGAGGGAGACCATGAATGTGATCCCGCTCAGGGATGGCGGTTCTTACTGGCAGGAAGAGGACGGTACATTCTGGCGGATGTATGAGTTTGTGGAAGGTGCGGACAGCTTCGATATCGTGGAGAGGCCGGAGGACTTCTATGAGAGCGCTGTGGCGTTTGGACATTTTCAGAAACTGCTTGAAGAGTATCCGGCGGAGAGTCTGCATGAGACGATTCCCAACTTCCACAATACGGTTGACCGTCTGAAGAACTTCAAGAAGGCTCTGGAAGCGGATGTTATGAAGCGTGCAGTCGAAGTGGCGGAAGAGATCAAATTCGTGCAGGATCGTGAAGCGGACTGCCATGTGCTCTGTGACCTGCTGGCGTCGGGGGATATTCCGCTGCGGGTTACGCACAACGATACCAAGCTCAACAATATCATGCTGGACCATGAGACGCGGAAGGGAATCTGCGTGATCGATCTGGATACGGTGATGCCCGGTTCCGCACTGTATGATTACGGTGATTCTATCCGCTTCGGCGCCAACACGGGGGCGGAGGATGAGAAGGATCTGTCGAAGATTTCCTGTGACCTGGAGCTTTTTGCATTATACACGAAAGGATTTATCGAAGGATGCGGCGGATCGCTGACGGAGAAAGAGATCCGGCTGCTGCCTATGGGAGCGAAGCTGATGACGCTGGAATGCGGCATGAGATTCCTCACGGATTATCTGGAGGGAGATCATTACTTCAAGATCCATCGTCCGGAGCATAATCTGGACCGCTGCAGAACCCAGTTCGCCATGGTCAAGGACATGGAGGATAAGTGGGATAAGATGCAGGAGATCGTGGAGCAGTATTTATAAAAGGGAATGTTTGGGGAGACCGCTGCGGTGTGAAGCCGGGCGGTCTCTTTTGTTGGATTTGAATATGTCTGTTGTAAGAATAGAGCATATGCTTCGAATCCGGCCGGCTTTACATTTTGAAGCGGATGGGTATAATAAAGGTGTGGAAACGGAAGTGCGCAGTATTACAGGCGGCGGACACCAGGTAAAGCGGCGGTAAAGTATCGGAACTGATGCGCCGTAAGATCAGGTAAAGGAAACAGAGCGAAGTATGAAGAAAGCAGCCAGAGTGACCGGACTCAAAGAAAAGAAACAGCACGGCGACCAGATGTTTCCGGTGGCGATCTATGATGTGTTTATGGATGCGGGGAAGGTACCGGTCTATCTTCATTGGCATGAGGAGCTGGAGATTCTGTTTTTCACGGAAGGGAGTACGACCTTCCTGATTGAGGGAACGGAACTTTCGCTGACGGCGGGAGATATGCTGTTGGTTAAACCCGGAGCGCTCCATGGCGGACACGACAAGCTGACGGCGCCGGCAGCGTATCGGGCGATACTGATCCGGTATGAATTTCTGGCCGGCATAGGGCAGGATCGGATCGGCAGAAAGTATCTGGAGCCTTTGTTTGCGGCGAAAAGCGGAAACTATATACATATGCCCGGGTGGTACAGGATGCATGGACAGGCGGCGGAGGCAGTGAAGGCTGTCTTTTCTTTGTTTGAGGAACAGGGAAAGGGGTATGAGCTGTTGGTCAAGGCAAGGCTCTTTGAACTGTTCTATAGTTTCTATCTGCTGGCGGACGAGAATGAGAGCGGCGCGGGGAAGGAACCTTATCATATGAGGAGCAACGGAAAGATCCGGGAGATTTATGATTTTGTACAGGAGAATTATCAGGAAAAGATCACGGTGGGGCAGATGGCCAGGCAGGTGCATTTCAGTGAAGGATATTTTTGCCGTTTTTTCAAGGATAATTTTCATATGTCTTTTATGGAGTATGTCAACGGGGTTCGGCTGCAGCAGGCGGAATATCTGGTAACGGAGACGGATAAGAGCATGGAGGAGATTGCCGGAGAGACGGGGTTTTCCAGCTCTAATTATTTCGCAGCGGCCTTCCGGCGGGCCTATGGAATTTCTCCTTTGAAATATCGGTCGGAAATGATAAAATAGGACATGAAAGATTTTGTCGGTATTTGTCAGGGGTGGAAGTTTGAAGGGAATCAGGTATTTAAGGGAGTATTTCGCGACGCATTTTGCGGCGGTCTTCGCGTTCTATATTTCGGCGGCGGTGTTTGCCATTGCGTTTATTTTTATGACGTATCTGAAAAACGAATACGAGCATTATCTGCGGGAGAAGAGCTATGAGACGGAAAATGCTGTTATGGAAGCCATGCAGCGGAATCTGAATGAATCTCTTCGGGAACTGATCACGACCGGCAGTGAGATGGTAACAGACAAAAAACTTTTGGAATTGACTGCGGAGGCGGATAGAGCTTATGGGGAGGAGATTGGGACCGGACAGAGCTATCTGAATCTGTACAATGCGCTGGTTGCTTATGATCATCTGCGGTTTGTTTCGGCGATCGCAGTCGTGGGGAAGGAAGGGTTGATCTGCCAGTATGACCGCTACAAACAGCTTATGTCCACGCTGTGGGATGATGAAAATCAGGCTTATGTGGAAAATATGGCGGCAGAAGTTTTTCAGAATATTGCAGACGGGAATCTGCCCAGATATATGGCGTACCTTGATCCGCACGCCTATCCGGATTCGAAGAGAAAGGTATTTCATGTGGCATACCCATTTACGGGCGGTGTGACCGGGATCCGGAACACGGAGTATGTGGTGGTCATCACATACAGCATGGAGGTTTTTGACACGTTTCTGAATACGGTGGAAGTGCCGAAGGTAAAATATATTCACGGATACATAACGGACGAGCAGGATGAAGTCCTGTATTATAACGACAGGAAGCATGAAAGTGGGGCGGATTTTCTTAAGGAGGATGGGGAAGCGACGCTGATCGCCAAACCGTTGAAATATTTCGGCTGGACGGCCAATGTGCTTATGGACGAGCGGGAGATGCAGGCGCATGTGAATGATATCTATCAAAAGGGTATTGTGTTCTATGTATCGGTGCTTATGGTGTATATCGTTATCATTATTATGGTGGTGGGGAGGCTGTTAAATCCGATCCATGCTATTTCGGAATCTTTGAAGGCGGCTGAGCGGGGAGATTATAACTGTAAGATCCGGATAAAGGGAAAGAATGAGATCTGGCAGCTGGCGGAGGAGTATAACCGCATGGCAGATGCTATCGAAGAGAAAAACGGTGAGATCCGGCGAAAGAATGAGGAAAGGCTGCAGTCGCTTAGACAGCAGCACCGGGCGGAAATGGAGGCGCTGGAATCTCAGATCAATGCACATTTTATCTGCAACACACTGGGGTGTATCAACTATGAGGCCATCGAGGCGGGTAATCATCAGGTTTCTGTTCTGATCAAGAAACTTTCCAACATTCTGCGCTACACGTTTGATCAACACAGCCAGACTGTCTTTATGTTCCAGGAGATCGCCTGGGTAGATCAATATCTGTATCTGCAGAAGAAACGGTACGAGACATTGTTTGATTATGAGATCAGCTTTCCGGATGCCTATCACTACTGGCCCTGCTGCAAGCTGATCTTTCAGCCTTTCGTTGAGAACTCGATCCTGCATGGGTTTAAGGGGTGCGAAATTGAATCGGGGGGGGGTATGATTCGGATTATGGGAGAAGGTTTCGGCGACTGGCTGCAGATCGTAATCGAAGATAATGGCGGCGGCATGGAGACTGAACAGGCGACAGCCATTGAAGAAATTCTTGGCGGAAAGAAGGATATGTCCTTCGAAAGTCAGAAGAGCACCGGTATCGGTATTTGTAATGTGGTCGCAAGAATGTACATGTTTTACGGGGAAGAGCTGGATATAAAAATGAGTACCGCAGTCGGAAAGGGAACGGTATTTACATTCAGAATTCCACTGCCAGGGATGGAAAGGGGAGAAGCTATATGAGAATCATTATCGTGGAAGACGAAAAAAGATCTTCCAGAGGCCTAAAGAATCTGCTGTTGTCTATTTCTGAGGAGTGTGAAGTTGTGGCGGAGGTTTCTGACGGGCAGAAGGCCTTCGCACTGATCCTCTGCTTGCAGCCGGATGTGGTCTTTACGGATATCAAGATGCCGATCATGGACGGGATTACCATGATCAAGGCGGTGCAGGCGCGGGGTGGTGTGAAGACCAGATTTGTGATCATCAGCGCCTATGAAGAATTTGAGCTGGCCAGACAGGCCATATCGCTGGGCGTTGTGGAATATCTGGTGAAGCCGCTGACGCTGGAGGAA